>Ga0075367_10000378_pt1 | contig 16096 bp, 13 predicted proteins | sample EndMethybrTD3032_FD_71399 | JGI IMG/M metagenome (GOLD analysis project Ga0075367, IMG submission 71399) | Populus endosphere microbial communities from Tennessee, USA - Endosphere MetaG P. TD hybrid TD303-2 | ecosystem: Host-associated > Plants > Roots > Endosphere | place: USA: Tennessee... | reverse complement strand
GCCCGGCACCACCGTCACGCTGACACCGCGCGCCGACGCGGGGGAGTGGACCCGCCCGGCCCAGGTGCACGCGCTGGCCCGCCACTTCGGCTCCCTGCTGCGCCACCCGGTCACCTTCGACGACGGCACGGGCGGCAAGGGCGCGCCCGTCAACCCCGAGCCCGCGCCTTGGGCGCGTACGTACCCCACTCCCGGGGCCCGCTCCCGCGCGCTGGCCGCGTACGGCGAAGACGTCTTCGGGTTCACGCCGCTGGACACCATCGAACTGGACCTCCCGGCCGTGGGCCTGAAGGGCATCGCCTGCGTGCTGCCCGAGGCGGTGCCGGCCGGGCGTCGTCACGGCCACCGCGTGCACGTCAAGGGCATGCTGCTGTCCGAGCAGGCCGAGGAGATCCTGCCCGACTGGGCCTTCTTCGTCCGCTGTGTCGTCGACGCCGAGAGCCTGCGCCCGACGGCGTCCCGCGAGTCCCTGTACGAGGACGACACCCTCGCCGCCGTCCGGGACGCCCTCGCCGAGCGGCTGCGCGACTGGATCGCCCGGGCCGCCGCCAGCGACCCGGAGCTGCTCGGCCGCTTCCTCCAGGCCCACCACCTGGCCGTGAAGTCGCTCGCGGTGCACGACGACGAGATCCTGCGGATGCTGCTGCCCTGGCTGCCGTTCGAGACCACCGACGGGCACTGCACCCTCGACGAGTTCGCCCGCACCCACCGCACCGTGCTCGTGACGTCCAGCGTGGAGGAGTTCCGGCAGGTCGCGGCGATCGCCTCGGCGGCCGGGCTCGGCGTCGTCAACGGCGGCTACACCTACGACCGCGAACTGGTCCACCGGCTGCCCGAGATCAGGCCCGAGGCCACCGTCGCCGACCTCGACCCGGCGACCCTCACCGCCCACCTCGACCCCGTCGACCGGGAGACGGAACTGGCCGCCGCGGCCTACCTCGCCCAGGCCCGTGACGCCCTCGCCGTCTTCGACTGCGACGTCGCCCTGCGCACCTTCCAGCCCGCCTCCGCCCCCGCCCTCCTCGTCGACAGCCGAGAGGCCCGGCACGAGCGCACCCGCTCCCAGCTCGCCCGCGAGCAGCCGGGCGGCGTGTGGGGCGACATCCTCGGCGCCCTGCGCCAGGAGGCACCGCGGGCCCAGCTGATCCTCAACCAGCTCAACCCACTGGTCCGCACCGCCGTCACCATCGGCGAGCCCGAGCTGGCCCGCACCAGCGCCGAAGCCCTCTACGGACAGGCGGCGATGCTCTCCCGGCGCCCGCTGAGGCCCGCCGAGTCGAGCCTCATCAACCGCTCGTTCCTCGACCTTCTCGCCCACGCCCTCCGCAAGGACAGCTGACGATGCCGACCGCCCCCCAGACCACCGACGAGCTGTTCCAGGCGCTCCAGGAGAACGACCGGCGCCCCTACGGCCGCACCCGCACCGTCGCCGCCGAGGAACTGGTCGACGCCGCCGAGCAGTTCGACGAGCCCGTCGTCCTCGTCCACGCACTCCTCGAACTCCAGGAGGCGTACACCTACGGCTCCGAACCCCGGAAGTCGCCCGTCGTCTTCGCCCGTCTGCTCACCCTCTTCGACGAGCAGCCCGACGTCTTCGACGAGCGCCTGCGCCACCTGCTGTTCTGGCGGTTCAAGTGGGTGGCCCACGCCCTGCGCCAACTGCCCGAGATACCGCTGACCAGCCTGCGCCAGTGGCTGACGGAGATGCGCGACCGGTACGAGAAGGCAGGCCTCGCCCTCCAGCCCTACTACGGACAGGCGTACCAGCTCGCCGCCCACGTGGGCGAGGACAACGACATCGCCTACGAGTTGTGGGCGGGCCGCCCCCGCACCCGGCTCAGCGACTGCGAGGCCTGCGAGATCTGCGAGCGTGCCCTGTACCACCTCACGGCGGGCGACGACGAACGGGCGCTCGGCGCCTGGGAGCCCGTCCTGGCCGGTAAGGAGTCCTGTCAGGAGGAGCCCGCCCGCTCCATCTCGTACGCGCTGCTGCCCCTGCTGCGGACCGGCCGCACCGACCGGGCCCGCGAACTGCATCTCACCGGCTACCGCGCCTGCCGCCGCAACCCCTCGATGTCCCAGGAGGTCGGCCGGCACCTGGAGTTCTGCGCGCTGACCGGCAACGAGGCACGCGGCCTGGAACTGCTCGCCGAGAACCGGAACCTGTTCGACGAGGTCGACTCGCCGCTGGACCAGCTCGGCTTCCTCACCGGCGTGGAGGTCCTCCTCCAACGCGTCGAGCACCTCGGCCACGGCGAACTGCCCGCCGCCGGATACGCGGGCCGTACCTGGACGGTGGCCGGGCTGCGCGCCGAGGTGCGCGGCCGCGCCGAAGACCTCGCCGCCCGCTTCGACGCCCGCAACGGAACCACGGCCCACGCCGACCGCCGCCGGGCCCGCCTCGACCGTGCCCCGCTCCTGGAGACGCTGGAACTCACCCTGCGGACCCGTGGCCTCGACGACGTGGCCCCGGCCGCCCCGGTCGCCGCACCCGCGGCCCGCACGGCCGCCGCAGTCCCCGACTCCCTGCCCGAACTCATCCTCCGAGCAAGGGCCCTGGACCAGGAGGGGCACCCGGACGCACAGGCCTGCTGGTCGCGGCTGCGCACACTTGTCGCCGCCCGCGACTACACCCACCCCGACGACCCGGCCGTCGGCCCGCTCGTACAGCTGCGCGCGGACCTGCTGGCCGAGGAGGCGAGCCGGGCGGGCGAGCAGGACGAGTTCGCCGACGCCGCGGCCCTCCACGAGGAGGCCGCGGCCCTGTACGACGCCGTCGGAGCGTCGGGTGACGCGGCAGTCTCCCGAGGCTACGCCCAGCTCGCCACCGCCCAGATTCCCGCGGAGGACGCGGCCGAGGCGAAGGCCGCCGCGCTGACCGCCGCCCACACCTCCATGGTCCGCCTGCACGAGGAGACGCCCGGCCTCGCCCCGCACCAGGAGGCCCGCCTCCTGCGGCTGCGGGCGACCGTGCTCGGCCTGCGTCTGCAGACCTCACGGAACGACGAGCACGTCGCGCCGGTCCGCGCCGAGGTGGACCTGCTGCACACCTTCGCCACCCGGCACGACATCGACGGGCAGATCTCCGGCGCCCTGCTGCTGCGGGCCAGCACCCACGCCATCTCCGGCGACCTGCACGCCGCGGTGACCGAGATCGACGCCCTCCTCGACCGGCTCAAGGCCCACGGCCCCGCCTGGCACCTGCCCCGCACGCTCGGGCTGCGGGGCCGGCTCCACTTCGGTCTCCGGGACGCGCAGACCGCGTACGAGAACCTCACCGAAGCCCTGCGACTGGCCGCCGACTGGCCGGCCGACGCGATCGACACCGCCCGCCTCCACGGTGATCTGGCCGAGGCCTGTATGCACCTGGGCCGGCCCGACGAGGCACTGCGCCACCTGACGCGCTCCGCGGATCTGGGACTTCGCCGCGGCAGGCGGACGGACGCGTTCTGCACCTACGGCAACGCGGCCCAGCTCGGCCTCGACCTGGGCCGCGTCGAGGACTGCATCGCCCTGCTCGACTCCCTTCTCGCCGAACCGGACGTCGTCGCCGGAGAGGTGGACGACCGGCTCGTCGCGCAGCTGCGCCTGACCCGCGCCCGGGCACTGCACGCGGGGGAGGATCTCAAGGCGGCCACGGCGGAGCTGGTCACCCTCGCCGCCGAGTCGGCCGGCTGGGACGACGACCCCGGAAGCCACGCCATGATCGCCGCGGAGACCGCCATGCTCCTCGGCGAGTCCGGCGAGTTCGGCCGGGCCCGCGAAGCGGCCGACCAGGCACTCGCCGCCCATGCCCGCGCCCCGCGCTACGAGCAGCTCAGCAGCTGTCTGCGCGAACTCGCCCGCCTCCAGGCCCAGCAGCAGGGCCCCGACGGCCTGGCCGACGCCCTCTCCTTCCTCGCCGACGCCGGCCGGATCGCCGACGAGGCCCGCGCCGCCGAGTACGAGGCCCGCGGCCGCTCCCTCGATCCCGCCCTGGCCTACGAACACGGGCGGGTGAACGCCTACGCGGGCGAGTACGAGGACGCCCTGGCCGCCCTGGAGACGGCCCTCGCGCTGTTCGGCGAGCCGGGACGCGAGGACGACGCCGGCGAGTGGGCCGAGTGCGTCCGCCTCGCGGGCGCCGTGGAGGGCCTCTACATGGAACGCCCCGCTCCCGCCCTCACCCGCCTCGACGCGGCGATCTCCCACCTGACGGGCCTGGGGCACACCGAGGAGACCAAGCCCTTGACCTCCTTGGCGGCCCGGCTGCGCGACGAGGAGTGACACGGCGGAGAACTTGACTGCGTTGTCGATCAGGACGTCGATGCGACCGAAGCGGTCGACGGTGGCCTGCGGGGGCCCCGGCGTCCTCGATGCTGGTGACGTCCACCCCGTGGGTGAGCAGGTTGATCCACAGGATCTGTGCGGGACCTCGTTCACGGCTGCGTGTCGTCGCGGCCGTGGTCGGCGGCGTATGCGGCGAACACTTCCGTCGGCGGGCCTCAACCCGGAGGCCGTCCCGGGGGCCGGGACGTGCTGGGCCTGCCGGTGCACGACAACTGGTGGCAGACGGAGACCGGCTGCATCATGATGGCGAACTTCGCCGCCTGCGAGCTCCGGCCCGGCTCGATGGGACGGTCCCCCGCCCGGCGTCGAGGCGACCGTGCTGGAGCAGGGCGAGGACGGCCGGGCACGGGTCACCGAGCGAAGCGCCGATGCCGAGGGCGAGTTGGCGCTCCGGCCGGACTGACCTCGATCTTCCGCGGCCATCTCCACGACAACGAGCGCTACGACGCCACGTTCGGCGTCCGCATCGAGGCCGAGGACACGACCCGGCTGACCACGCTGTCCGGCAGCGCCGACTTTCAAGTCGCCCCGCACGGGACGGGATGATGCACCTTGCGTGGACGTGAACGGTTCAGACCGCCTCGGTGTCGTCGACGACACCCACCACGTCGTCGATGTCCCGTACCGAGGCGAGCAGTTCGGGGACGAGAGTCTTGTCCACTTTCCCCGCCACGGTCACCACACCCTTCTCCACGGTGACCGCGACCGCGCGCGGATCCAGCAGGTGCAGGCCGACCAGGTACTCGACCTCGGCGAGGATCTCGGCGTCGTCACGGATCAGGGCACGCAGCAGATCGTGCCGACTCACCACACCGACGAGCCGACCGTGATGGTCGGTCACGGGAAGGCGCTTCAACCGGCCGTGCGCGGCGGTCCACGCCGCGTCCGCCACCCGCTGCTCCGGGTGGACGGTGACCGGCGGGAAGGTCATCAACGTGGCGGCCGTGTCGCCGTGGCTCTTGTCGTACAGGCGGTGCTGCCACAGCCTGCCGACGGCTCCGTGCCGATGCGGCTCCGCCATCACGGCAGCCTTGGCCAGCAGATCCGACTCCGAGACGACACCGATCACATGGTCCTCGGAGTCGACCACCGGCAGAGCGCTCACCTGCTCCCGGGCGAGTGTGTGGGCCACGTCCAGGAACGGCATGTCACCGGCCACGGAGGCCGCCGGTACCCGCATGACGTCCCGCACGCGGAGTACGGCCGGTTTCGAGGCGGGCGGCCGGGGTGCGGCGGTGACGGGTGGTTCGGCATGCTCCCCGCCGTGAGGGCGCTCGGACTCCTCCGTGCTCCTCGCCGCCGCGGCGCCGGCGATTGCCCCGAGGTAGCGGCGCAGTGCGTCCTGGCGAAGCTCCTCCTGGGGTGTCCAGGGGCGGCCCGGCATGGTGCGGCGGGCTGATTTCTCCGCCGAGCTGTGCTCGAAGTCGCTCACGGCTGCCTCCTGGGGACGCCGTTCACCTATGGGCTCAGTTTCGCATCGATCCACCGGTGCGGCCTCTGGGCCGAACGGCCCCCGTCGAGGGACGGGGGGCCGAGGCGACGCGGCAGGTCACGGCCCATCGGGGAGCCACAGCCATCGGGACAGTGGCGCGTCGATACGCGCGTTCACCCGGACCGGGCGCAGCCTGGCTGGCGCCGAGCAGGGCCGCCTGTCCCGCGGCCTGTGGCCTTACGCCCCCACTGTTGTCCGACGGCGGTTGCTTCGAAGGCCCGCACCCGCGGTCCTCGGCTCCGCGGCGAGTCGCCCCTGGCTGTCCATCCAGAGTGACCGGCCCGGGGGCAGTCGCGGGAGAGCGAAAGGCGCCCGACGGGTGAAAACCCAGGTCAGGCGCCTTTTCCGTGCGGCTAGAAGAAGCCCAGCTTCTTCGGCGAGTACGACACCAGCAGGTTCTTCGTCTGCTGGTAGTGCTCCAGCATCATCTTGTGCGTCTCACGCCCGATGCCCGAGCCCTTGTAACCGCCGAACGCCGCGTGCGCCGGGTAGGCGTGGTAGCAGTTCGTCCAGACGCGGCCCGCCTGGATGGAACGGCCCGCGCGGTAGGCGGTGTTGATGTCGCGGGTCCACACGCCGGCCCCGAGGCCGTAGAGGGTGTCGTTGGCGATCTTCATGGCGTCGTCGAAGTCGTCGAAGGAGGTCACCGAGACGACCGGTCCGAAGATCTCCTCCTGGAAGATCCGCATGCGGTTGTCGCCCTCGAAGATGGTCGGCTGGACGTAGTAGCCGCCCTTCAACTCGCCGTCGTGCTCGATGCGTTCGCCGCCGGTGAGGACCTTGGCGCCCTCCTGCCGGCCGATGTCCAGGTACGAGAGGATCTTCTCCAGCTGGTCGTTGGAGGCCTGCGCGCCGATCATCGTGTCCGTGTCGAGCGGGTGGCCCGTCTTGATCTGCTCGGTGCGGGCGACCGCCGCCTCCATGAACTCGGCGTAGTGGCCGCGCTGGACCAGCGCCCGGGACGGGCAGGTGCACACCTCGCCCTGGTTGAGGGCGAACATGGTGAAGCCTTCGAGGGCCTTGTCCCGGAAGACGTCGTCATGCGCCGTGACGTCCTCGAAGAAGATGTTCGGGGACTTGCCGCCGAGTTCGAGGGTGACCGGGGTGATGTTCTCCGAGGCGTACTGCATGATCAGCCGGCCGGTCGTGGTCTCCCCGGTGAACGCCACTTTCGCCACCCGGGCGCTGGAGGCCAGCGGCTTGCCCGCCTCCACGCCGAAACCGTTGACGATGTTGAGGACGCCCGGCGGGAGCAGGTCGGCGACCAGGCTCAGCCAGTAGTGGATGGAGGCCGGGGTCTGCTCGGCCGGCTTCAGCACGACCGCGTTGCCCGCCGCCAGCGCGGGCGCCAGCTTCCAGGTCGCCATCAGGATCGGGAAGTTCCACGGGATGATCTGCGCAACCACGCCGAGGGGCTCGTGGAAGTGGTACGCCACGGTGTCCTCGTCGACCTCGCCGAGCGAGCCCTCCTGCGCGCGGATCGCCCCGGCGAAGTAGCGGAAGTGGTCGATGGCCAGTGGGATGTCGGCGGCCAGCGTCTCGCGCACCGGCTTGCCGTTCTCCCAGCTCTCGGCCACCGCCAGTTTCTCGAGGTTCGCCGCCATCCGGTCGGCGATCTTCAGCAGGATGTCGGAGCGCTCGGTCACCGACGTACGGCCCCAGGCCGGGGCGGCCGCGTGCGCCGCGTCCAGCGCCCGCTCCACGTCCTCCGCCGTACCGCGCGCGATCTCCGTGAACGGCTGCCCGTTCACCGGCGACGGGTTCTCGAAGTACTGCCCCCGGGCCGGCGGAACGTACTCGCCCCCGATGAAGTGGTCGTAGCGCGCCTGGTAGGAGACGATCGCGCCCTCGGTACCGGGCGCCGCGTAACGGGTCATGCTCGTGTGCCTCCTTCAGCAGCACTGCCCGCCGTTGGGCAGCTTCCGTGGGGAGGCTAGGGACGGGGACGTTGCAAATACGTTGCCGCCGAGCGCCGAGCGCCGAGCGCCGAGCGCCGAGCGCCGAGCGCCGGATGGCAGGGGCGGGGTCGGGCACCGGCTGTCGGGTGACGGCGACGACTACGTTGCCGTGCTCGCCGGTGCCCGGCGGAGGCGCCCCGGTCGAAGGGTCCGCTTCGGTCCTACGGCCGTCACGTCGGCGTGGCTCCCCGGCGGCCGTGGGCCCCGGTCCAGTCGGCCGGTGCCGCGAACTCCGTCTCCAGTGCCGTCAGCCGGGCCCGGACGGCCGCCGTCGGCCGTACCGCCGCGAGCGCCCGCCATATGTCGACGTCGTCCTCGCCCCACGGCGCGTGCGCCCAGTCGGCGAGCAGGTCCGGGTCCCGCCGGGCGATCAGCGCCGTACGCAGGCCGTCGGCGAGGCGGTGCCTGAGCCGCACCACCGCCGGGGCCTGGGACCCGGGCAGCACCGGGCCCGTATACGCCGACGCGGCCGCCGTGACCGCACCGGTCTCCAACCGCCGCTCCACGACGGCGACATCGCACTCGACCGGGACGGTGAGCCGATAGGGCCGCGAGGCCAGCAGCCCCGGCCCCAGCAGTCGCCGCAGCCTGGCCAGTTCGGCCCGCAACGTCACCGGCGGCACCGACTCGCCCTCGTACAGTGCGCACAGCAGTTCGTCTCCGCTCAGTCCCTCCGGATGCCGGGCCAGCAGGACCAGGATCTCGCTGTGCCGACGGCTGAGCCTGAGCCGCCGCCCCTCGACGACGAGTTGGGCCTCGTCACGGCCCAACGCCGACAGCTCCGGTGTGTCCGGGCCGGGCCGCTCCGGCACGAGCAGCGCCAACTGCGACTCGGCGGCCCGCGCGACCGCCTGCACGAACCCCAGGCTGTGCGGATGTGCGAGCCCGTCCCCGCCGGTGATGTCCACGGCCCCGAGCACCCGCCCGGTCCGTGGATCGTGCACCGGAGCCGCCGCGCAGGTCCACGGCTGCACCCGCCGGATGAAGTGCTCGGCCGCGAACACCTGCACGGGCCGGTCCACCGCGACCGCCGTCCCCGGCGCGTTGGTCCCCATCGCCGTCTCCGCCCATCGGGCACCCGGCACGAAGTTCATCAGGCGCGCCTTCCGCCGGGTCGTGGGATGCCCCTCGACCCACAGCAGCCTGCCGTGCTCGTCGCACACCGCGAGCAGATGCTCCCCGTCGGCGGCGAAGGTCCCCATCAGCTCCCGGAACAGCGGCATCACCCGCGCCAGCGGATGCTCGGCCCGGTAGGCGCCGAGGTCCCCGTCCATCAGGTCCACGTCCGCCGTACCGTCGGGCCCCACGCCGGCCCGCGCGGAACGCCGCCAGGACTCGGCCACCACCGAGCGCACCGGACGCGTCACCGTGCCCGCCTCGGTGAACGTCTCATGCGCGCGACGCAGCATCCGCGCGCGCTCGGCAGGGTCGGCCCCCGGCTCCAGGGCCACCCACGGATCGGTCAACTGGGCCTCCCCGAAAGGTATGCGGCTGGGGACATCGTCACTCCGGGTACGCGCCCGGACAACCGTTTCGACCGCGCTCACCCGGACGAGCACCCCGCCGCCCCTGTCAGGCGAGGTCGACCAGCCTTATATAGCGCGTCCAGTCCCAGTCGGGCCCGGGATCGGTGTGATCCGTCCCCGGCACCTCGTAGTGCCCGATGATGTGCGCCCTGTCCTTCCGGATACCGTACTTGGCACAGATCGCCGCGGTGAGCCTGGCCGACTGCTCGTAGAGGGCGTCGGTGAAGTAGGCGGGCCGGTCCACCCACCCCTCGTGCTCGATGCCGATGCTGTGTGTGTTGTAGTCCCAGTTCCCCGCGTGCCAGGCGATGTCCGCCTCCCGGACGCACTGCGCCACGCGCCCGTCGGCCGATCGCACCAGATAGTGCGCGGACACCTGCTTCTTCGGGTTCTGGAAGATGGCGAGCGTGTCGGCGTACGTCTCCTGCGTGACGTGGATGACCACGTAGTCGAGCGGATAGGAGTCGGGGCGGTCCGACGCCGTGTAGTTGGAGGCCGTAGCCGGCTGCCACTCGGCCGGCGGGTAGTCGACGGCCCGGGGCTGCGCGTCGGCCCGTGCGTCCGGCAGTAAGACATGGGGAACCGCGGCCAGGGCTGTGCCTTTCAGGAACAGTCGCCTGGAGGTACCGGGTCTTGCTCGCTCCATCGAGCCGTGCCTTTCGGTGTGCGTGCAGGGACGGGGCTGCTCATCGCCGCAGCGCCGCTGCGATCTCCCGCAGCTGCGCATGCACCCCGCGGTGAGTCTCGCGTGCGGGCAGCCACTCTTTGCGGATCTTGGCCACGCAGGTGTAGTTGGTGTCGCACACGTTGGCCAACGGCGACTCCACCGCCTGGGTCGCGAACTGGTACGCGTCCAGTTCGCTGAACCCGTAGTCGCGCGCCAGCCACTGCACCAGGTCCAGCTGGGATATCCGGAACGCGTCCTCCAGCGGGCGGGCCGAACCGGTCGAGATGATGTGCGTGTCCGACTCGATGCGCGGCCACGGCGTGGCGACTCCCTTGAGCAGCTCGACGATCACCACGGTGTTCATCGCGCACTCGACCGCGACCCCACAGGTCTCACCCTCGCCCTGCCGGGCGTGCCCGTCGCCGAGGCTGAGCAGCGCGCCCTCCACGTTCACCCCGAGGTAGCAGGTGACGCCCGCCCGCATCTCGGGTGTGTCCATGTTGCCGCCGTGCGCGTCGGGCACCAGGGCCGACCGGACCTCGAGGTTGGCCGGGGCCACGCCTACCGTGCCGTGCATCGGATCGATGGGCAGCTCGGCCTCGATGTCGCTGTCGTGTGCCCGGAACAGCGCCGTGCGCCGGGTCCGGTCGAGCTGCCAGATCCACACGGTTTCCGGCAGCGGCGGCTGCAGTGTGGCGGTGGTGTGGGTGGAGGTGAGCGCGCCGAACAGGGGGACCGTGGTCGACGCGGCCCAGTCGCGGGCCGGCTCGATCGACACGAAGTGCACGGCGACCGTGTCACCAGGCTCCGCCCCTTCGACGTGGAAGGGGCCGGTCTGCGGGTTGAGGAACGGGAACTCGCACACCTCGGACACCAGGTCCTTCTCCGACCGCACCCGCCCGGCGAAGCAGTCCTCGGTGTACAGGTCGAGGACGGTGCCGGGCGCGATGCGTGCCGCGGGCGGCGCGCCGCCGAACGTCCACGCGTACTCGCCCGGTTCGGGACGGACGGTCAGGATCCGAGGGTCGCTCATGGGTGGGCTGCTCCGATCTGCGAGGTGCCGGTGCGGGCGGGCTCGTCCCGGTGGACCCGGGCGGTCTCGGTCGTGCGCTCGGGGTGTCGGCGCGTCAGCACGATCAGCACCACGAGCCCCGCGACCATCCATATCCCGACGATGGGCGTATGACACCGGTGCGGTCAGTTCGGTGACGAAGTCGAAGACGGGCAGGCCGGCCGCGGTCAGCCGCGCGGGCACGAACGCGACGACGCCGAGGATCGGCAGCGGCAGATGGCGTACCGGCTTGAGCAACTCCCGCCTGCGGCGCAGGAAGTGGCCCACGCAGGCGGGTTCACGACGATGTAGACACCGATCACGACCGTCACGATCACCGTGGCGAGCAGCAGGAACGCCGTCACCGGGTCGTAGCCGAGCCCAGCCCCAGCACCGCGGCCGACCGCGACCACGGTCTGCAGCGAACGACTGCTCTCGTGACGTGCGCGACGTCCATCACTCACACCTCGCGCAGAAGACTGGGTGCCTCCAGCGGTTGACGTCACCTGGTGTGGCCGAAAAGGTCTGTTGTACGGCTCCCCGAGCGTGGGCGCGACAGGCAACGGCCTCCCGGGGCCGACACCCCTGGTGCGATTGATCGAGGTCGGTTCACCCATACTTCAGGAGGTGCGGTACGCGACGGAGCTTCTGCTGCCTCACGACAGGACACAGGACCTCCCCGAGGAAGGCTGAACACGGTGACGACCGCCGCATACCAGGGTGAACCCGGATCCAACTCGGCAACCGCCGCGCGCGCCCTGTATCCCGAGGGCGACGAACTGCCCTGCACGAGTTTCGAGCAGGCCCTGGACGCCGTGACGCTCGGCGCCGCCGACGTCGCCGTGATCCCGGTGGACAACTCGGCGGCCGGACGCGTCGCGGACGTACACCATCTGCTCCCGGAGTCGGGGCTGTTCATCGTCGGCGAGTACTTCCTCGCCATCCGCTTCGACCTGATGGGGGTGCCCGGCGCGACGCTGGACCAGGTGGAGTGCGTACGCAGTCACGTCCACGCGCTGGGACAGTGCCGCAAGGTGCTGCGGGAGGGCGGCTGGCGCACCCTCGTCAGCGACGACACGGCCGGAGCGGCACGCGAGGTGGCCGAGCTGGGCGACCCCCGGCACGCGGCGCTCGCCCCGCCCGCCGCGGCCCGGCTCTACGGCCTCGATGTGCTGCGCACCGAGGTCGAGGACGACCCGGACAACACCACACGGTTCGTCGTCCTCGCCCGGGACGCCGCCCTGGCCCCGTACACCGGGGAGCCGACGATGACGAGCCTGTTCTTCTGCGTGCGCAACATCCCCAGCGCGCTGTACAAGGCGCTCGGCGGCTTCGCCAGCAGCGGCGTGAACCTCACCAAGATCGAGAGCTACCAGTTGGGCGCCGGGCTCAACCCCAGCCGCTTCTACGTCGAGGTCGAGGGACATCCCGACGACGAACGTGTCGCCCTCGCCCTGCACGAGCTGCGTTTCTTCTCCTCCGAGGTGCGCATCCTGGGGGTGTACCCCGCCCATCCGCACCGGCTGACGAGCTGACCGGCCGCTCACACATGTGCCCGACGCCGAGAAACATGCCGGCCTGATGGGGAGCCGGTCTCGGCGACCTTCCGAGCAGTGAGCCGTCCCGACCCGCCGCGTCACACCGCCGCCGGTGTGTCAGGCCGCTCCGAGGCCGTTCAGCAGAGTGTCGACCACGACGTCCGCGGCCTGTCCGGCGCTCAGTTCGGGCAGCTGCCGGGACACGAGGTGCATGAGCTGGGGCAGCAGCGCGCCCGCCCATCCCTCCGGGAGACCGGGCCGCAGGAGGCCTTCGTCGGTGGCGCGTCGGAGGAAGGCGTCGACCTCCTGGACCGCGGCGTCACGGCGTGTGTGGACGGTGTCGTCGGCGAGCATGCGGGCGAGGTCGACGGGCCAGGTGCGGTTGACGCCGATGATGTTCTCGACGTAGCGGTGCAGGGCGACGGCGACGGGTGCTTCGCGCAGTCGTGCGTCCTGGATGGCGTGTTCGATGGCTGTCAGGCGGGCTTCGTAGATGGCCGCCAGGAGGTCCTCGCGGGAGGCGAAGCGGCGGTAGACGGTACGCCGGTCCACACCTGCCTCGGTTGCGATGCTCGCGATGCTCGCGCCGGAGTCGACGGCGAGCATGCGTGCTCCCGTGGTCAGGACGGCTTCCAGGTTGCGTGCTGCGTCGGCTCTCACCGCCCCGAGTCTAGTGGCGGAATGTGCAGCCTGAGACATCTAGCGCCTCTCGGAAGTAGAGCCCTGTCCTCTAAGTGCTACGGTGGAGTGACATTTAAATACCGTACCGGAAGAAGAGGAAACGCATGATCACCTATGACCGGCTCTTCATCGGGGGTTCCTGGGTCGAGCCGAGCAACCCGGAGCTGCTCGACAGCGCCTCGCCGCACGACCGGTCGGTGGTCGGCCGCGTGGTGCAGGCGCGGCCGGCGGACATCGACTGCGCGGTTGCCGCGGCGCGGGCGTCCTTCGAGGCGGGCGTGTGCACGGCGATGACACATGTGGGTGTCAGTGTGCGGCGGCCGCGGGCGCGGACTTCTTGCGGGCGCGGTATGCGGCGGCCTTGATCTTGTTGCCGCAGGACTCCATGCCGCACCACTGGCGCCGCATGCCCCGGGAGCGGTCGATGTAGACCCGGGTGCACTCCGGGTTGCCGCACTCCTTCATCAGGGGGACGTCCGGGCCGCTGAGCAGTTCCACGGCCTGTCGGGCGACGGTCGCCAGCGCCTGCTCGGGGGTCGCGTCGGTGTGCCGTCCGGCCATGGTGAGCTGCGGCGTCACGGGGGTCTTGCGTGCGGCGGCGTTGACCACGGCGAGGGCTTCGCGGTCGAACTCCTCGCCGAGCCGGCGGTCCGTGACGAGGTGGTAGACGGCCTCGCGCACCGTCGTCGCCGCCCGGACGTCGTCCTCGGTGCCGGGTGTGATCGTGTCCACCAGCCCGGCCTCCACGTACCAGGCATTCAGCCGCTCCGGCGTCACGAACATCTCGAACCGGGTCGAGCGCCGGGCCCGGAGTGTGGCCGCGAAATCGAGTGCCGGGTGGCCGCATACGAATACATGGTCAAGGTTCACATCACCATCTTGACAGGTGACTTCTGGCGGGTGCAAGGCCCGTCACCGTTTCAGATGGTGCCCGGCTGGCGGCGCGATCGAGATCGTACGGCACCTCGCGCGGTCCGCGCAGGTCGGAGTCGGTCGCGTCCCGGCTCCAGACGTAGTTCGCGGCCCTGCCGCCGTCGGCGCAGCCAGCGGTCGTGGCTCGCCGCGACGACAGCTCCGGGGCCCGCGCACGGTGCGGCCTCCGAACTCGTCGCACAGGCGCGGGGAGAGGTCGTTGGTGGGCTCGTCGAGCAGGCTGGATCGCCGGCGCCGTGGTGGTGATGATGTCCACCGGCCTGCTGATGTGGTTCATGGGACTGCCGCCCTTGATCTCCCGCACCAGCGCGATCTTCGTCCGCGACATCCTGGCCTGGGCGATCACCATCGTCGTCCTCCGGCACATGCGCAAGGCGCAGCCGGGACGAGGGCCGTTCCCGAGGCAGCGCCGGCCGCATCCGGACGTCGCCGCAGCCGCTCGTCGACGTCAGGCCGCGATGGAGGAGCTCGCGGCCGATGCGCCAGACGAGACTCGGTCCTCGTTCCGGCATGAACGCGACCGTGATCACCGCGGGCATGTCCGGGTCGAAACGGAACTCCGCACACACCGGCAACGGGGTGTATTCATCGAGCATCTGGTCGGCAAAGGGGCCGACAGCTCACGCTGCCGACCCCTCGAGGTGTGCTCCGTATCGAACCGTCGGCCCCCGGACCGCGGTTCCGGTGCGCGTCACTTCGCCTGAAGAGGGCCCGCGAAGGACTTGCGCAGGGACGAGGGAGCGGCCAGGGGGAGCAGCGCGGCGAGCATCTTTCCCTTGACCGTGCTCGGCTCCCGCGTCAGCTCGACATCGACCCGGGTGCCCTCGCCCTCCGGAGTCATCCGGAAGACCCAGCCGCCGCCGGCTCCGAAGAGCTTGGAGTCGAGCGTGGTGATGGTGACCGTGTCCCCGGCCGGCTCCCACTCGTAGCGTGCGCGCTCCCAGGCTGCGGCGGTGCCTTCGGTGACCTCGGCCCAGGTGTCGCCGAGTTCGTGGACCTCGAAGTGTTCGGCGTCGATCGTGGGCCAGGCCTCGGCGCGCGCGGGGCTGAAGTCGGTGAGCACCGCCAGCACTTCCTTCGGGCCGAGCTGGGAGACGAGAGGGAACCGTACGACTGCCATGGGGTGTCCTCACCGAGAAGTAACCGCTCTGACTGGTGACGAGAGATTTTCATAGGTGTACGTCACCCGTCAAGATGGTTACTCGACTCAGGTCAACCGGTTCGCGTGACCGGCCGGAAGTGCCTGAAGGTGCTTCAGTCACCGCCTTGACGGGTGACGATTCGAGATGCAAGCTGAACCTGGTCCCGTCAGCCGACGGGACCTGTCCACGACCGATGAAGTGGAGGCTGGTCATGAGCCAGGAAGCCACGACGAACGCCGCTGCGGCGGCACGGCATGCGCGCTTCGGCAAGCTGCCCGAGCGCATCCCGTTCGAGAACATGACCGAAGTGGTCGAGTCCGTGCCGAAGGGCGCGGCGAGTGCCTCGGACCAGGACACCGGCGCATGGCGCACCTTCTCTTGTCTGGCCCTCGACCTGGGGCTCTAGCGCTCGGCGCAGGACCACATTGCGCGAGCACGCACCGTCAACACGGGGGGGCACGGCTCCGAACCCGATCCGTCGCGACGCCCTGGCCGATTTCGTGCACCCGCCACCCCGCGGTGACGCAACCCTGCGCGGCGAACTCGGTGCGGCCCTTGTGCTCGTCCGCGTTCGCGCGCCCCGGGACCCTGACGCGCTGGTTGCACGTGTCTGGCGCGGCGACACGGAACTGGTGCTGGGACCACCCAAGCAGCGCGCCCTGCTCGCTCTGCCGCTGACCCAGGCGGGACATCCGGTCGCCGTCCACGAGATCGTCAACGCTCTGTGGGGACAGGACCCTCCGGACACCGCCGTCAACGTCGTCCAGCGGCACGTCGGG
>Ga0075367_10000377_pt1 | contig 16101 bp, 8 predicted proteins | sample EndMethybrTD3032_FD_71399 | JGI IMG/M metagenome (GOLD analysis project Ga0075367, IMG submission 71399) | Populus endosphere microbial communities from Tennessee, USA - Endosphere MetaG P. TD hybrid TD303-2 | ecosystem: Host-associated > Plants > Roots > Endosphere | place: USA: Tennessee... | reverse complement strand
GGCGATATCATCCGCGGTCGGATCGCGGCGGATGACGTTGGGATTGCTGCTGCCCTGGGTGCGCAGCAGATAGTCGAGGTTGAGCGCATTCTGATAGTCGAGCAGGCCCACGACATTCTTCTGCTGGATCTTCCAGCGGTCGACGGTGAAGGTCACCTTGCCCAGGCCATCGCCCAGTTTCGGCGACAGCACGGCGCCGAAACTCCAGCTGGTCGATTCTTCCGGCTTCAGGTTCGGGTTGCCGCCGCTGCGACGCAGCACCGACACGTTGCAGACCGCGCTGGAGAAGTTCGTCGCGCGCCCGGAGCGGACATCGGCGTCGCACAGCACATAGTCGAAGCCGCCATTGACGCGATCGAGCGTGGAGGTGTTGATGACCTCCAGGTTCGGCGCACGGAAGCCCTGCGACCAGGAGCCGCGCAGCATCATGCCCTCCAGCAATTCCCACGATCCCGCGATCTTGGGCTTCGCCACAGACCCGACGTCGCTATAATCCTCGTAACGGCCCGCGACCTGGAAATTCAGGCGACGGAACATGGGGATTTCCATTTCCGGGCTGAAGATCGGGATGGCGAGTTCGGCATAGGCGGACTTCACGTTGCGCTTGCCGCGCACGTCCGGGCTGGGGCTGGCGCCGCCAAGGTCGGAGCCATAGAAGACGCCGGTGACCGCGTCGGTATAGGTGGTATCGACCCCGGCAATGCCGCCCTGATAGGTGGAGCGATTGTCATGATAGGTCTCGCGCCGCCATTCGATTCCGGCCGCGACGCCGATGCTGTTGTCGGCCCACAGGCCCAGCAGATTGGCGTTCGACACCTTGAAGTCCCACAGCGCCAGCGAGGTGCGGGTCTTGCGGGTTGCCTCGATCATGAAACTGTCGATGGTGGACTGGCTGTTGGGCGTGCAGTCGCCGATCGAGGGCGTGTCGACGCAGCCGCCGTTAAACGGATTATAGGCGTCGGGCGTGGTCTTGTTGATCGCCTGTTGCAGCAGCGTGTTGGAGAAATTCTCCTGCGTGTCCTTGGCCGTGGCCCAGGTGTAGAGGCCGGCCGATTCCCAGTCGAAGTCGCCGATACTGCCGCGCAGGCCGCCCAGGAAACGATATTGGTAATTGGTCACGTCGACCTTGCGCGATCCGACATCGACATAGCTGAGCGAGGTGATCTGGACCGGCAGGCCCTCGGCTGGCACCACCGAAAGGTCGAGGCCGGGCAGGCGGTTGGGCGATCCGACCGGGCCGAGCGGGTTCCAATAGGCATTGGCCGCCACGGTGATCGGGATGTTGGCGAGCGAGCCGGGCGCGCCGATCGTCGAACTGGTCTTGCCGCGATAGAAGCCGACCTCGCCGAAGAAGGAGAGGGCGTCCGACAGTTCATAGTTGATGTAGGAGAAGATATTGATGCGCTTGACCGAGGGCTGGGCGGTCAGGTCGTCGAAGGTCGCCGGCGAATTGAAGCGCAGGTTGGAATCCGCACCCGACATTTCGGTCGCGCCATTGCCGTCATCATAGCAGGTGTCGGGCGTGCCCGACGCGATGCGGCAACCGGCATTGGTGCTGGGCTGAATGTGGAACTGGCCCGAGCTGTTGGTGAAGGCGGTGCCGTTGCTGGTGAGGGTGCGGTTGAGGAAATTCGCGCCACCGCCGGGGCGGACAACGCGGAAGGTGCCCCAGGGCGTGCTGGTGCTGGTGCCGTTCCAGGCTGCGACATTGGCGAAGGAGGTGCCGGCGACATAGTCGCGCCGGTCGACGCTGGCGGTATAATCCTGGTCGCTGAGATAGAGTTTCGACTTCTGCGCATAGCCGCCGAAGATCGAGATATTGCCGCGGCCTTCGTTGAAATCGAAGCCGACCAGGCCATTGGCGGCAAATTCGCGCAGATTGGTGCCTTCCGCGCCGCCATATTGGACGTCGAACTTGGCGCCCTTATAATCGGACTGGAGCACATTGTTGACGACGCCGGCGACCGCGTCCGAACCATAAAGGGCGGCTGCACCGTCGCGCAGCACTTCGACGCGCGCAATATTGCCGACGGGAATGGTGTTGGCGTTGTAGCCGAAGGTCGGGACGCCGGAATCGACCACGCCGGTGATCGCCTGCGATGTCGGGTGCAGCACGGTGCGGCGGCCGTTGATCAGCAGCAGCGTATTGCCCTGGCCCAGGCCGCGCAGCGAAACGGTCGATACGTCGCCGCGTGCGGCGTTGGCGTTGCCGCCGCCCAGCACCTGTTCGTTGAAGGTGACGCCGCCCAGTTGCGGGATGGAGCGATAGAGATCGGCGCCCGAAACGGCGGCCACGGCCTCGATCTGCTCTTCGCCGACCAGGCTGACCGGCAGCGCGCCGGCGGTATTGGCGCCCTTGATCTGGGAACCGATGACGACAATTTCCGCAGCGGCCGGTTCATCGGCCTGCGGGGCGGCTTCTGTGCTGGACTGGGCCTGGGCCATGCCGGCCGTCAACGCCCAGAGACTGGCACTGGTTAGGGCGGTGGTTAAGGCGAAAAGCGTCTTTCCTCTTTCTCTCGTCATTATTGTTCCCCTGTGATGAAGCCTGAAGCTTCGCGCCGTTAGGCAAAGGTGCCTTTCCGGTTCAGAGATTGGGGAGGTCGGCAAATGTCGGCGCTGCACGACGCGTGCAGCGACCCATGTTTATTGATGACCGTTCAGATAGTGCATTTGCAGGCCCTCCCGAAAAACTGGAGTTCCGGCATCATCCCTTGCGTGGGAAATCGTTGCTGCTGTCGCCCTCACGACGGCAAGGCTTTTTCCGGGCACAACACCCACCATTGTGCGCGTTCATTGCGCTAGAACTGATGGGCATGAAATTTCCACCATATGTTTCGAAATATTTTTGAAATAAAATCGGATTTACCGGCATATAGCGGAAAAATCGGGTTGGCTCGTTGTTGCGCGTATCGGCCGGCAAACGCCTTCCCTCGGGTGATGCCGGACAGGCCGAAAACAGGGGATTCCATCGATGAGCGATAACGCAAAGCAGGGGGTGACCCGGCGGGAGTTCGCGGCGTCGGCCATGGCCGGTGCGGCCTTGGTCGCTGGCGCCGGGCCGGCCTCCGCCCAGGCGGGCAATGCGCCGGCAAAGCCCGGCAAGGCGGCGATCGAGCCAACCAGATTGGTTAGCGCAGGCGAAACGCTGCGGCCGGAGATCGTCGGCCAGTTCGGCATCGTCGCGGCAGGACGCCATTATGCGGTGGCGGCGGGGACGCGCATCCTGCTGGCCGGCGGCAATGCGACCGATGCGGGCGTGGCGGCGGTCTTTGCCGCAGCCGTGACCGAGATTTCGCATTTCGGCTTTGGCGGCGAAGCGCCGACCATCATCTATGACGGCCAGACGAAGAAGGTGTCGCTGATCAGCGGCCAGGGCGTCGCGCCGGGCCTGGCCACGCCGGACAAGTTCGCCGATGCCGGCGTCATTCCGGGCAATGGTCCCAATGGCGGCACGGTGCCGGCAATGGTCGATGCGATGGCGCTCGCGCTCCAGCTCAACGGCACGATGGGCCTGCATGAAGTGATGCAACCGGCGATCGAATTGGCCGACGGTTTCGTCATGTATAATTTCCTGGCCGAAGTGTTCGTCAGCCAGCAGAAGGCGACGTCCAAATATAAGGACGCCTACGACGCCTATTATCCCGGCGGCCAATTGCCCAGGACCGGGGAGATTTTCCGCCAGCCCAATCTCGCCCGCACGATGCGGATCATTGCCGACGCGGATGCTGCGGCGTTCAAGAAGACCAAGGATCGCAAGGCCGCGATCCAGGCCGGACGCGATGCCTTCTACAAGGGCGACATCGCCCGCCGGATCGGCGCCGCGATGGAGCGGGACGGCGGCCTGATGCGCTATGAGGATCTGGCCAAATATAAGGGCAAGGTCGAGGCGCCGGCGATGACCAGCGTCTTTGGCTATCAGGTCTGCAAGGCGGGGTTCTGGAGCCAGGGGCCGGCCATGCTGATGGCGCTCAACATTGCCGAGGCGGCCGGGATCGCGACGATGGAGCCGGGCTCGGCGCCCTATCTCCACACCGTTGCCGAGGCGATCAAGCTCGCCTTCGACGATCGCAACATGTATTTTGGCGATCCCGATTTCGCGACGGTGCCGATGATGGGGCTGTTGTCGAAGGACTATGCGGCGCAGCGGGCCAGGCAGATCGGCCCGCGCGCCTCGCTGGAGCATCGCTTCGGCAATCCCTGGGCATTCGAGGGCAAGGCGCGGACCACGCCGCAATTCACGCCGCATATGCTCAAAGCCCCGCCCAAGCCGACCGCCGACACGACCGCGATCGAAGTGGTGGACAAGGACGGCAACCTCTTTTCCTGCACGCCCAGTTCCGGCTGGATGCTGGGCGGCGCCTATATTGCGGGCGATACCGGCGTGCCGATGAGCAACCGCCTGACCGTGTTCGATCTTGATCCGGAAAGCCCCAATGTCCTGGTGCCGGGCAAGCGGCCGCGCACGACCCTGTCGCCCTCAATGGTGCTCAAGGACGGCCAGCCCTATCTGGCGATCGGGACGCCGGGCGGCGACAATCAGGATCAGCAGATCATGAATGTGCTGCTGCGGGTGCTGGCGTTCGACCAGCCACTCCAGGCCGCGATCGAGGCACCGCGCATCAATTCCAATCATTTCCATGGCTCCTTCGGCATCAAGAAGGATGAGCCGGGCGTGCTGGAAATCGAGGATCGCGTGCCCCAGGCGGTGCGCGACGATCTGACCGCGCGCGGTCACAAGCTGGACGTGCTGGGGCCGTTCGCGGTGTCGACCGGCATCGTCGCGGCCGGCGTGGTGCCGGGCAGCGGCACGCTGCGCGGTGGCGCGGATGTGCGCCGCGAGCGCTATATATTTGGTTGGTAAGGGGATCGATCCGATGAAATCTGCCTTCAAGCTTCTGTCGCTGGCCCTGTTGTCGGCCGGCGCCGTCCAGGCCTATGCCCAGCCCGCCAATCTGCCCCCGCCCGGCGGCGAGACCCCCGTCGCTTTCGATGTGCATGAAGGCACGTCGATGGCGGTGTCGGTATCGCCCGACGGCAAATGGCTGGCCGTGGACCTGCAGGGCAGCCTGTGGATCATCCCGACCAGCGGCGGCAAGGCGAAGCGGATCACCGACTATTTCAACGATGCCCGCCAGCCGGTCTGGTCGCCCGATGGCTCGCGCCTCGCCTATTTTTCCTATCGCGACGGTAATTATGATCTCTGGACGATCAAGCCGGATGGCAGCGAGATGCGCAAGCTGACCGAGGGCGCCTATGATGATCGCGAGCCGGCCTGGTCGCCCGATGGTCGGATGATCGCCTTCTCGTCCGACCGCAGCGGCAATTACGACATCTGGACGCTGGACATCGCCAGCGGCGCGATGAAGCAGGTCAGCAGTAACGGGCGCGAGGATCGCATGCCCAGTTGGTCGCCGGACGGCGCGCGCATCGCCTATTCCGGGACGGATGGCGCCAAGACCGCCCTCTATGTCACGGCCCTCGCCGATGGGCAGGAAAGCCTGTTGAAGCAGGTGCAGGGCAAGATCGATGCGCCGTCCTTCGGCCCCGGCGGCGAGCTTGCCTATGTGGTGCAGGACGCCCAGGGCAGCCGCCTGGAAGTTGATGGCAAGGCCGTCAGCGGTGCCGAGAATGTCTTCCCCTTCCGTGTGTCCTGGGGGAAGGGCGGTTACTATTATGTGTCCGACGGCAAGATCCGCAGCCGTAAGGGCACCAGCCTGTCGACCGTCAACTTCGCTGCCACGCTGGAGGTGGTGAAGCCCAGCTACACCCGCGCTAAGCGCGACTGGGATTCGACCGCGCCGCGCAAGGCGCTGGGCATCGTCCATCCGACCCTGTCGCCCGACGGCAGCCGCATCGCCTTTGCTGCGCTCGGCGACCTCTATGTCATGTCGTCCAAGGGCGGGGTGCCGGAGAATCTGACCAAGGATGGCGCGCTCGACACCGATCCGGCCTGGTCGCCCGATGGCCAGAGCCTGGTCTACACCTCCGACAAGGGCGGCGGCCTGCCGCAGCTGTGGATCCGCGACATGAAGACCGGCAAGGATCGCCGGCTGACCGATATCGACACCCAGCCGTTGGGCGCCGCCTGGTCGCATGACGGCACGCGGATCGCCTATATCGATGTCGACGGGCGCTGGGGCGTCGCCGGCCTGTGCGTGGTCGATGTCGCGACCGGCAAGATCACCCGCCTTCAGGGATCGCTGGGCCAGCCCGGTAGCCCCAGCTGGTCGCCCGACGGCAAATATGTCGCCATCCCGCTATCCTACAAATATTCCAACAGCTTCCGCGAGGGCACCAATCAGGTCTACATGGTGCCGACCGATGGCGTGGGCAAAGCCTTCTGGCAACTGCCCGAACCCAATATGTCGATGGACACCCGCGCCGGTGGCGGCCCCGCCTGGTCGCCCGACGGAACGAAGATGGCCGCCATCTATGAGGGGCTGCTGAAGATCTGGCCGGTGGCCGCCGACGGCAAGCCGCTGGGGCCGCCGCGTTCCTACACCTCCGACATCTCCTATTTCCCGAGCTGGGCGGGTGACAACAAGACGATCCTGTTCCAGTCGGCCGACAAGCTGAAGTCGCTCGACACCGAAACCGGTGCGATCACCGACATTCCGCTGGACCTGACCTATCGCATCGCCAACCCGACCGGGCGCACGGTCATCCATGTCAGCAATCTGGTTGACTCGGTCCATGACGTGACCCAGCATGACAAGGACATCATCGTCGACGGCCATCGCATCGCCGAAATCCGCGACCATGATCCCGCGCTGCACCAGGCGGAGCATTTCGTCGACGGCACGGGGCTTACCGCCATTCCCGGCCTGATCGAACATCATTCCCATGCGCAGAAGGATTTCGGCTCCAATCTGGAACGGGCCTGGCTTGCCTATGGCATCACCACGGTGCGCGATCCGGGTACGCAAATCTATGATGCGGTGGAGGATCGCGAGGCGGCGGAATCGGGTGTGCGGCTGTCACCGCGCCTCTATGTCGCCGGGCCGCTGCTCGAATGGCAGCGCGTCTATTACAAGATGGGCGTGGCGGTCTCCAGCCCCGCTCATCTGGAGCGGGAATTCAGTCGCATGCGTGCGCTCCATTATGACATGATCAAAAGCTATGTGCGCATGCCCGACCTGTTCCAGCGGCAGATCGTGCGCGCCGCCCATGAAATGGGCATACCGGTCAGCGGTCATGAAATCTTCCCGGCGGCCTTTTCCGGCGTGGATGGCACCGAGCATATGGGCGCGACCAGCCGGCGCGGCTATTCGCCCAAGCAGGGACCGCAGGGCATGGCCTATGAGGATGTGATCCAGCTTTTCGGCCGCAGCGGCCGGACGCTGACGCCGACCCATTTCGGCGCGATGACGCCTTATCTCGCCAAGCATCCCGGCTACAAGGACGACCCGCGTCTCAATCTCTATCCGGTCTGGGCACGGGAAACGATCACCGAAGCCGATCCGATGGCGAGCATGCTGCGCCCGCTGCTGGAGGGCCAATATAAGAGCCTGAAGAAAATGTATGACGCCGGCACGCTGGTGACGGCGGGCACCGACACGATGATCGCCAACAATCTCCATGCGGAGATTTCCTCCTATGTCGACGCCGGCCTGACGCCGTTCCAGGCGCTCCAGACCGCAACCGTCAACTCGGCGAAGGATCTGAACCTGGATGCGGGCACGCTGGAGGCCGGCAAGCTGGCCGACATCGTGCTGGTCGACGGCGATCCGCGCGCCGACATCGCCAACACCTTCAAGGTAAAGAAGGTGATGATGAACGGCGTCATCCATGACGTGGACGACATCGTCGCCGGCGGCATGCGGAAAAACTAGCGGAGCCGGAACGGGCGGCCCGCCGGTGAGGCGGGCGGGCAGTCTGGTCCTGCCTGGGTCGCGTGGATAAATTCGGATGATCTGGAAGCGACCATCTCCCGTCATTGCGAGCGTAGCGAAGCAATCCATCTCGCGCCGGTGGATTGCTTCGCTACGCTCGGAATGACGATGTCGGATTTTAGCGGCTAACGACCATTTGCAGAATTTGACGTCCGGCTTAGACGACATATGATTTTATAATGAGACAGATTGTATTCGTAGCGACATTCGCCCTATCTTTGTCCACGCCAGCTTCAGCTTTGACATGCACGCCCGGACCATGGATCGTGTTTTTCGACGCAAATGCAGCATATGCCGACAGGAACGCACGGGAGGTGCTTCACGATGTTGGCGAAGCAATAGGCAGTTGTGGCTCGCCTAGGATTATACTGGAAGGACACACAGATGCTCAAGAAAATGGTCGATTAGCATCTGAACGGTTGGATATGGTTCGCACTTATCTTGAAGCGCACGGAATGCCGCATCGATCAATTGCCGTTCAGTCTTTTGTTTCTCGCCGTCCGCGCGTCGTTCGGAAGGACGACACGCCTGAACGACAAAATCGTCGTGTTGAAATATATTTTGCGCCCCTGCTGTAAGGCTCCGCCCAAAAAAATGCGGACGTTCCGCTAACCACCCTCGATCGCCGTTCACCGGCGCGCCTGGCGCCTCGCTCCCCCGATAGCTGCCCGTCCGCTCCTGGGCAGGAAAGCTGCCCGGCGCGAAGCGACCAAAGTCGGTCGCTCGATCATTGCCATCCGTATCCCTGAACCTGTCGCTCATTAAGATGGCAGGTTGAACGTCGAATAGCGAAATCTGTTGGAAGGCGAATGCCCGACGAGTTACCATTTCGTATGGTAGAGCATGTTTCTTTCCGTTTCGATTGGGATGAAGTCGCGCATGAGCAAGTTACCGATGTGCTCGGGCTAGACGCCACCGTTATGGATGATGGGTCTGCACGTTGGGCTTCAGTTGCAATTTGCGTAGGAACCACGGCTGTTGTGGTAACGGTGGAGCCAGACACCGACCAAGTTATTGTTGCTCGCGCAGCCCTGCCCTGTGGTGGCGGATGGGAGAGGATCCCGTCTTTTGATTTCGCGGTTGCCAAGCCCCTTGGATGGTCTTGGATCGGGATCAATTCTCAAGGTTACAAAGACAGCTTTACCGTCGCGTTCGGCGATGCGGTCCCCGATGCCCTCACGCCCCGATGCACTTTCTTGGCGGAGGCCTCTTTACTGATGTGCTTCGACCTAGCGCCACGCCGGGCTTGACGTCCACTATGGGGCGATTGTTGCCCAACGATTCTTCTTCGCGCAGCATCAGCTATGGTCGATCATCTCCTCCAAACCGGACCGTCGCCTAACCACCCAACTCCGTCATTCCCGCGCAGGCGGGAATCCATCTCCTGACCTCGCATCTGGTCCGAAGCTGGTGAGATGGATCCCCGCCTGCGCGGGGATGACGCTGTGAAACAGGTAGCCATCTTCCCACCCATCCCGGCCATTTGGCGGGCGCGGAATTTGTTCACGCCGCCTAGCGTTCCACCGCCATGCGCACGGCGAGGCCACCCAGCACCGTGCCCATCAGCCAGCGCTGGATCGTCAGCCAGCGCGGCCGGGTGCCAAGGAACCCCGCGATCGATCCGGCGAGGCAGGCGATGATCGCGTTGACCGACAGGCTGATCGCGATCTGGGTCGCGCCCAGGATCAGCGACTGGCCCAGCACATGGCCACGCGCCGGATCGACAAACTGGGGCAGCAGCGAGAGATAGATCATCGCCACCTTGGGATTGAGCAGATTGGTCAGCAGACCCATGGCGAACAGCTTGCGCGGGCCATCGAGCGGCAATTGCTTCACTTGAAAGGGCGAACGGCCGCCGGGCCGCACCGCATTCCAGGCGAGCCACAGCAGATAGAGCGCGCCGCCCAGGCGCAGCACGTCATAGGCGAAGGGCACTGCCATCAACAGCGCGGTGATACCGAAGGCGGCGGCCACCATGTAGAAGAGGAAGCCGCAGGCGACGCCGAGCAGCGAGACCATGCCGGCGGCGCGGCCCTGGCTGATCGAGCGCGAGATGAGGTAGATCATGTTCGGCCCCGGCGTCAGCACCATGCCGAGCGAGATGAGGGCGAAGGCGGCAAGATGCGCGGCGCTGGGCATGGCTGGGTTCCCCGGATGAGCGTTCGGTATCGCCTAGGGGGGGAGGGGCCGCGCCGACAGGTCCGGGGGGCAGCAATTGGCCACCCCCGGATATCGGCGCAGGTCAGGCCGGGCGGGTGCGCCACATGGCGATCGGGCACATGGTCAGCACCGGTTCGTCCTTCTGGTTGTAGAGCATCACCTTGTTGCGGACGATGCCCATTTCAGGTCGACTCTGCGAAATCTTCTTGTCGATCACTTCATTGGTGCCGCGCAGCGTGTCGCCGGGGCGGACCGGGCGCAGCCAGCGCAATTCGTCGACGCCCATCGCGCCCAGGCTGGCGGCCTGGCGGCCCGGTTGCTTCTGCATTTCGGCGACGAACATCTTCATGAACAGGGCGGTGGTGTGCCAGCCGCTGGCCGAGAGGGTGCGGAAATGGGTGGTGGCCGCTGCCTCGTCCGACAGATGGAAGGGTTGGGGATCGAACTCCGCGGCAAAGGCGATCGTTTCCTCGCGCGACAGGGTCAGCGGCCCGAACGCCACGCTGTCGCCCACCACGATATCCTCGAAATAGAGAATCTCGTCCATTTGATCCGTCTCCTCGAAGCGATTTCGAGGCAGATGGGACATCTGCCGGCTCGGAAATCGCGACATCATATTTACCGGAGATGGTGTAGGGTTGCTTTCCGTTTACGTCAACTGCTGGCTGCACTCGGTCTTGGGCGGCGCGGGACCATGATGCGCCGCCTCACGACAGGGTCAGGGCTTGACCAGCCCCTGTAGCACCGCGGGGTTGCCGTCGCTCGTCACCGGCGTCACGCCGATCAGCCGGGCGAGCAGCGGATAGACATCGACATTGGTGAAATCGGCCGAGGGGCGGAAGCCGCTGACGAAGGCCGGGCCGTTGGCGATGAACAAAGCCTGCATTTCGGGCGCCCGATCGTCCCAGCCATGGTCGCCGCCGGTCACGGGCTTGGTCGGGGTGGTGTTCTGGAATACCCAGCCGGTTTCGGCCAAGCAGAAATAGGGCGGGATGCGGCGATGGGTGCCATAATGGAAGCGCGCCGGGATGTCGCTCTTGCGCCAGCACTGCATATGATCGCGCGGCTTGAACAGCGCGGCCTCCAGCGCCTTTTCGCGGCCGGGGTTGGCGACCAGGCTGGCATAGGGGCCGGCCTCCACCACCCGATAGTCGGCCGGGTCGGCGATCTTGTCGATCGGCAGTACCCGGTCGTTGGCCTTGGCGGCCATGCCATGGTCGGAGACGATGACGATATTGGCCGGCTGGCCCAGCGCCTTGAGGCCGGCGAGCAGGTCGCCGATATGGGCATCGACATCGGCGACCGCCTGCGTCGTTTCCGGCGCGGCCGGGCCGTTCACATGGCCAGCGGTGTCGACCTCATCGAAATAGAGGGTGACGAAGCGGGGACGGATGTCGGCCGGGCGGCGCAGCACGTCCAGCACGCCGTTGACGCGCTGGGTCGGGCTGATCGCCTCGTTGAACTGGGCCCAGTCGCTCGGGCGCGACCCGCCGCTGATCTTGTAGGGCCACTCGGCCGCCTTGTTGCCGCCCCAGGCAACGTTGGAGCCGGGCCAGAACATGGTCGCGGTGCGCACGCCCTGCTTTTCGGCGGTGATCCAGATCGGCTCGGCCTCGTTCCACCAATAGGGATCGTCGCTGGCCATGGAGAACTTGTCCTTGGGCCGGCTGTCATCTTCCATATTGTTGGCGACGATGCCGCTGCGGTCCGGCCGATCGCCGGTCACGATCGCCCAATGATTGGGGAAGGTCTTGGTCGGGAAGGAGGGCCGCATCGATGCCTCGGTGCCGCCGGCCGCCAGCGCGTTGAGATGGGGCGAGACGCCGCGCGTCAGATAATCGGGGCGGAAGCCGTCGATCGACACCAGGATCGTCACCGGCGCGCGCTGCTCGGCCGGGGCGGCGGCGACGCTCTCGGGATGCTGCTGTACCGGGGCGCAGGCACCGAGCAGGGTGGAAACGGACAGGGCAAGCATAAGCGAAAGGCGACGGGTGGACATCATGGCCTCATGGCAAAAGGAAGATTTGACCGCTGCTTAGCAGTCCAAGCATGTCGGTAAAGTGACGAATGGTTCATGCCGGATCGACATAGGGCGCCAGCGCGCTCCAGGCTTGGCGCTTGGCATCACGCGAAAGGCTGGCATAGGCGCCGCTGGAGGAGGGCAGGTCGATCATCACCAGATCGGACCTTTCTCCCAATTGGCGGCGGCCATGCTGGGCGGCGGTCTTGCCGTTGAAGGCGATCGCCCGCAGCTCGGGCAGGCGGGACAGGAAGGCGTTGAGGTCGCGCAGTTCCGCGCCCCGGATGCTGCTGTCCAGGCTGCCGTCGCGATCCGCGCTTTCGATCACGTCCCAAAGGCCGACGCCCCGTGCGCGTAGCCGCTTGAGCTTCATCGCATAGGGCGCGCTGCGGACTTCCTCGTTCAGAACGTCACTCATCAATGCCCAGAAGGCATTGCCGCGATGGGCATAATATTCGCCCTGCTTGATCGACGCGTCGCCGGGCAGGCTGCCCAGGATCAGCAGCCGTGTGCCCGCATCCACGCTGGGTGGAAAGGCGACCTTGCGGCGGACGGACATGATGCGGGGCGGTTGGGTCATTGCCTTCCAAGCTTTTGTTTCTAAAAGATTGCGCGTCACAAGGGGGATCTGATGAAGAAGATGTGGAGCGCCATTGGCGCCATGTTGCTGCTCGGCGCCATGCCGGTAGCGGTTTTTGCCCAGTCGGACCAGCCTGCCGGTCAGGCGGCGAGCGCGGAACAGCGCGCCTATGAGGCCAAGGTGAAGGCGGTGCTGGCGAAGCAGCGTCCGCAAAATGGCGATATCGCTCTGCCGGAGGCCAAGGCCGTGCTGCATCTGGGCCAGGATTATTATTATCTCGATGCGGCGCAGGCGCGCGAGGTGATCGTCGACATGTGGGGCAATCCGTCGGCCCAGGCCGATGGTGTGCTGGGCCTGGTCTTTCCGGCCGGCAAGACCTTTGTCGATGAGGATGCCTGGGGGGCGGTCATCACCTATGAGCAGAGCGGCTATGTGAAGGATGATGACGCCGCATCGACCGATTATGACGCGCTGATGGCCGACATGAAGTCGGGCGAGGAGGAGCGCAACAAGGAGCGCGCCGATGCTGGATATCCCGCGATCCAGCTGGTCGGCTGGGCCGAGCGGCCCGCTTATGACAAGGCGCATCACAGCGTCATCTGGGCGCGCGACATGCGCTTTGGCAATGCGCAGGAGGATACGCTGAACTATGACGTCCGCCTGCTCGGGCGCTATGGCGTGCTCAGCCTCAACATGGTGTCGACCATGTCGCAACTGCCATCGGTGAAGGCGGCGGCAGCCAAGTTCGGTGCTTCGGTCAGCTATGATGCAGGCGCGCGCTATGCTGACTATGTGCCCAATGTCGACAAGGTCGCCGAATATGGCATTGGCGGGATGATCGCGGCGGGTGCCGGCCTGCTGGCGGCCAAGAAGCTGGGCCTGATCGCGCTGATCCTGGCCTTCGGCAAGAAACTGCTGATCCCGATCATCCTGGTCTTTGGTGGCGGCTGGCGCTGGATCAAGCGCCGACTGGGCAAGGGCGAGGAGGAGGAGGTTGCTCCGCTAGAGCCGGAGCCAGTAGCCGCTGACGCCCCGGAGGAGGAAAGCGCCCCGCGCTGAACGAAGAAGGGCCGGGGGATCGCTCCTCCGGCCCTTTCCATGTCAGTGTATCTTTTGCTGTCAGACGTTGAAGCGGAACAGCATGATGTCGCCGTCCTGCGTCACATAATCCTTGCCTTCCGAGCGCCACTTGCCCGCTTCCTTGGCACCGGCTTCGCCGTTGAACTGGACATAGTCGGCATAGGCCATGGTCTCGGCGCGGATGAAGCCCTTTTCGAAGTCCGAGTGGATGGCGCCGGCGGCCTGCGGAGCCTTGCTGCCCTTGGCGACGGTCCAGGCGCGGGCTTCCTTGGGGCCGACGGTGAAGAAGGTGATGAGGCCCAGCAGCTCATAGCCGGCGCGGATGATGCGGGCGAGGCCGGCTTCGGTCAGGCCCAGCGCTTCGAGATATTCGCCGCGTTCCTCGACTGGCATGGTGATGAGTTCAGCCTCGATCGCGGCCGATACGATGACCGCGCTGGCATTTTCGGCCGCCGCCTTCTCGAACACGCGGGCGGAAAATGCGTTGCCCTCGGCCGCGGCGCCTTCCTCGACATTGCAGACATAGAGGACCGGCTTGGCGGTCAGCAGCTGCGCCTGGGCGAACAGGCGGGCTTCTTCCTCGTCGCGCGGCTGGGTCAGGCGGGCGGGCTTGCCGTCGCGCAGCAGTTCCAGCGTCTGGCCCAGCACCGATGCGGCGGCCTTGGCTTCCTTGTCGCCCTGCGCGCCCTTCTTGAGCAGGTTGGGAACCCGCTTTTCCAGGCTTTCGAGGTCGGCGAGCATCAGTTCGGTTTCCACCGTCTCGGCGTCGGCGATCGGATCGACCTTGCCCTCGACATGGGTGATGTCGTCATCCTCGAAACAGCGCAGGACGTGGACGATGGCGTCGGTCTCGCGGATGTTCGCCAGGAACTGGTTGCCAAGCCCTTCGCCCTTCGACGCGCCGCGCACCAGGCCGGCAATGTCGACGAAGGCGAGCTGCGTCTCGATGATCTTGGCGCTGCCGCCGATCCTGGCGATGGTCTGCAACCGGTCGTCGGGCACGGCGACGCGGCCCTCATTGGGCTCGATCGTGCAGAAGGGATAGTTTGCCGCCTGCGCCGCCTGCGTCTCGGTCAGCGCATTGAACAGGGTGGACTTGCCCACATTGGGAAGCCCGACGATACCGCAACGAAAACCCATTATCGAAACCTTTGAAGACGCAGATTGATGCTCTGCCCGCTAGCGCCTTCCCGGCTGCAAGGCCAGCATTTCCACATTGCGGGCGCGGAAAACAATGGGTGCGGACGCCGTTTCGGGGGTTCCTCCGGGTTGGCCCCTATTGTGGGGGACCGGCCTTTTCCTAATATGGCCGAAAAATAAGCGGGTCGCGCTGGCAATCGGGAGACGATTATGACCATCGCGACAAGGCTTGATGCTGCTCTTGGCAAGAATATCAACAAGATATGCGAAAATAAATTTCACGATCCGTCCGCGAATCACTGCGCGCATTTTGTTTCGCATATATGCGATCTGACATTTTCCTTTAACTGCAAACAGTTTGCCGGCGGAAACAAGCCTGGCGCCAATGTTCGTGTGCATGAAGTGTTCGCGCAATGCCCGCGCGTGGGGCGCTGCACCGATGCCGATCTCACCAAGACCCAGCTGATTTTCGTGACGCTGGCCAGCAATGTCGACCTGGCCCGTAAGGAGATGGTCAACATCCCGCAAAAGCATATCGGCGTTTATCATGGCGGGAAGGTCTATCATTACAGCAACACCGCCGATCAGGTTACGTCGGAATCGCCCGACAGCTTCTTTGCCAAGTTTCAGGCGCTCTATGCCGGTAATCAGGGACTCTTCTATGGCTGGATACCGGGCGAAAATCTGATGCTCGACGTCCAGCCGGAACCGCAATCGGTCAGCGCCGACAAGAAGTTCGAGCTGCCCGATCCGGTCGATGGCCGCTGGAAGGCGCGACTGGTCGGCGAACCCGACTTCTTCATGGTGGGGAAGGAGGTCAATGATGCCGTCCGCAAATATCACGGCATCTTCATGCCGGGCGCCAGCTATTGGGGCGAGATTTATCGGGCCGAGGAGTATCGCCCCAGCTTGCGGACCTGGGCAACGCTGCTGGAAGTGACGGGGGCCTGCGAGAGCGAAAATCACTTCAATCTGGTCAACACCTATGACCGGGCGAAATTCACCTTCGGCTTCTATCAACTGGCCGCGCACACGCCGCAGGACAATCTGATCCTGATGTTCCGCCGGCTGGCGGCCCTGCCAGATTTCAGGGGCTATTTTCCCGAACTGGAGTTGCGCAATGGGCACCTGTTCCGGGTCGATTCCGATGGCGGGGCGACGGATCTGGAGCAGGAATTTACCGCCAGCAATGGCGAACGGCAGATCATGTTGTTCATGAACTATCT
>Ga0075367_10000376_pt1 | contig 16120 bp, 15 predicted proteins | sample EndMethybrTD3032_FD_71399 | JGI IMG/M metagenome (GOLD analysis project Ga0075367, IMG submission 71399) | Populus endosphere microbial communities from Tennessee, USA - Endosphere MetaG P. TD hybrid TD303-2 | ecosystem: Host-associated > Plants > Roots > Endosphere | place: USA: Tennessee... | reverse complement strand
CGAGATGTCGTGTTCTCAGTGCAGGTCCTGTGGGATTCCGTCGGCATGAGGTTCATGTTCCTTCCGCGGTGTCTGTTTGTTGAAGCTCGGTCCAGCGGCGGCGGTTGTGGTGGCCGGCGGGGAGCCGGTGCAGGGCGCGTAGCCGTTCAACTTCGTCCGGGCCGGCTGTGATGATCCAGCGGTGTGGCGGACGGGTGTCCTGCCTCCCATTGACCCAGCCGCGTTGGAGCCATCCGAACAGGGTGGCCACCGGCATTCCGATCTCGCGGGCGAGCGCGGCGAGCCACCATTCGCCGGGCTGGAGGACCTGGTCGGCGGGCCGTGTCTGGGTTCGGGTGGGGCGGAGTTGGTGGCGCTGGAGGAGTTGCAGTATCTCGCCGGTGTGGAACCGTTCCTTGCGGTGCGGCGGGCGCAGGCCCTCAGCGGCGAGTTGGTCGGCGATGGCGTTCGCGGTCAGTCCCGCGGCCGCCAGGGTGCGCAGTCGTTCCACCAGGGAGGGGTAGTAGGAGAGTTGGTCCAGGCGGGCCACCGGGCGTAACAGGTCTGCGGCGCTCTGGCTGCCGCCGGCCCAGGTCAGGACGGCGTGTACTTTCTCGCTGGTTCCCTGGGCGGTGACCTGGACCTGTTCGACCACGCAGCGCAGCAGTCGTTTGCGGTCGGTGCGGGTGGTGGTCGGTGCCCGCCAGAGTGCGGGGATGTCGCGTGCAAGGACGCGGATGGCGGCGAGGTCGGCCGCGCTCAGGCGCACCGGGCGTGCCTGGACGAAGTGCTGGTAGTCCTCGCTGAGTTGCTGGTGGGCAGCGAGTGCTTCTTCCCAGTCTTTCTCCAACTGCCGTACCACCAGACGGTTTTCGGGTTCGGCGAGCTGATACTGGCGACGGGCCCGGTCACAGGTCAGCTCGGCGCGCTCCAGTCGCTGCCGCCAGATGCGGTCCACTTCCAGGCGGTGCTGTTCGACCTGCTCGGCGGCGTGCACGGACAGCTCGAGCGCGGCCGGGGCCAGCGCCCCAAGGACCTGCTCGACCACGTAGGCGTCCAGGAAGGCCCCGGCCATCTGCTGGCACCGCTGCACCCCGTAGGTCAGGTGCTGGCGCAGGCAGACGTAGCGGTGCACCAGCCCGCTCTTGGTGTTCTCGTAGTTCACGCCCATGCGGCGGTGGCAGATCCCGCACATCACCAGGCCGGTCAGCAGCGCCGGCCCCTGCCGTGGGGCTCCCAGGCTCTCGGCCCGGGCCCGATTGGCCTGCATCCGGGCGAGGTTGCGCTCGTACTGGGCGACGGTGATGTAGGCGGGCAGCATGTCGGGAATCGTCACCAGCCACTGGTCGGCCGCGATGCGGACCTTGCCGGACTGGGGATGGCCGGGAAGCCTGCGCGAGGGGTCGATGCAGGAACGCCCATAGGCGTAGATTCCGGCATAGGCCGGATTGCGCAGCATATTCTGGATGCCGGTCTGGTGTGGACGCCGCCAGACGACCTCGCCCTTGGCCACTCCCGCGCGTTCCCGCATCCCTATCTGCACCTGGTGCTCAGTCAAAAACCGCAGCACCGCATGCACCGTCCCGAGCTGTTCGAAGAGCTGGAAGACCAGCCGGACGACACTCTGCACCTGCTCGTCCGGGTCGAACGCCGCCTCGCCGGAGGGGCTGCGGACATAGCCGGCCGGCAGCGGCACGGCCAGCTCGCCCCGCGCGGCCTTCGCCAGCCGGCCCGACGCCATCCGCTGCTTGATCAGGTGCAGTTCGACCTCGCTCATGGTGCCCTTCAGGCCCAACAGCAATCGGTCGTTGTACTCGTTGGGATCGTAGACCCCGTCGGTGTCCGCCAGCAGGGTCCGCGCCAGGCTGCATAATTCGATCAACTGGTGCCAGTCCCGCCCCGCCCGCGCCAGCCGGGACATCTCGATGCCGAGCACCAGCCCCACATGCCCCATCGTGATCTCGGTGACCAGCCGCTGGAAGCCCGGCCGGTCCTGCGCACCCGCCGCGGACCGGCCCAGATCCTCATCGATCACCAACACCCGAGCCCGCGCCCACCCGAGCGCCACCGCCCGCTCCACCAGGCCGTACTGCAGCCGCGTCGACTCGCCGTGGTCGACAACCTGCTGCCTGGACGACTGCCGCACATACACGACCGCCAGGCCGTCACGGTGGCGGCCCTGCACCTTGCCCGACTCACGCTCGCGCAGCACCGCCATCACCCCCGCCCCCGGCGGCGGGCGGGCTCGTCAGCACCCGGCTCATCAGCAAGCTCAGTAACTGCACGGCCGCCCGACGGTTCAGCTCCGGCAGCACCTCCCACCGCGTCGCTTCCGGGCGACCCTCCTCCATCTGGGGAGCACGCTCCCGCTGTCGCCGTCCACGACGCGTCACCTTCGTCCAGGTCACGAGCCTTCAGGCGGTCGACCAACTCGACCAGCCGCAACAGGCCCTCACTGCTGATAATCGGCGCGTCCATACACCGTTGTCCATCGCACCCTGCACTGTGACAAGTAGACTGAAGGCGTGTGGTCCCACGTCAAACGCAGCTTGGCCAACCTGGCTGCGCTCACCGTCGATGCGCTGGAGACGCTGATTCGCAACCGACTCAAGTGCCTTCAGTACCGGCCCGCCGTCCTCGACGGCTTCGTCGCGGAGACCGGTCTGACCTTCAACCCGCTACCGCCATGAATTCAGGGGACGCCGTCGTCGCAGACTTGCCCGCTGCGACCGTCCGCCCAGCGGGCAATCCCCTTGCGCCGCCGCCCCGGCGCGGCGATGATCAATTGCCGTGAGCACCTTGGAGATCGGCACGCTGACGAGCACCGAGGAGCGTCTCTGGCACGCTTTCCCCACCGGTGCCCTGGTCGACCTGCGCTCCGGACCAGACGACGGCCCCGATAAGGCGACGTCCTGGCCGCGCACCCGTGACGTCCGCGCCGAGGTGATCGCCGCGCTGCTGAACGGCAGTGGGCCTGATGCAGGCGGCGGCGCGGGTGTCAAACTGGCGGGCGTCCGTGTCGTCGGGCGACTCACGCTCGCCCACATCCAAGTCCCCTACGCACTCGACTTCGAGCGGTGCTACTTCGACGACGACCTGGACCTCGCCGAAGCCGAGACTCGCAGTGTGCGCCTGCGTGGCTGCTATCTCACCGGGCTGGAAGCCTCGCGCGCCGAGATCCGCGGCGAGTTTCAGGTGGAGGGCTGCCGCCTCGGCGGGATCGGCCTCTACGCGGCACGCGTCTTCGAGATCGAGATCAGCGGGACCACGATCACTGCGCCCCAGCCCCAGACACCGGACCCCGACGCCGACTGGACGCCGCCGCGCGCCGCCGTCTACGGCGACCTGCTCGTCGTCGACACCGCGATGTACTGCCACGACGTTGTCGTGGACGGACAGTTCCGGCTCCCCGGCGCGCGCATCGGCGGCTACCTGCATCTGGACGGCGCCCGGATCACCCATGAGGAAGCCAACCGCCCGCCCACGCCCGCACTGCTGGCGCAGGGGTTGCGCGTCGACACCGGCATGTTCGCGGGCCGTGGCAACACCCGGGCGAAGAACCGGTTCACCGTCACCGGCGGCGTCGACCTCAGCGGCGCCACGATCAAGGGCGGGCTCATGCTGCCCGACGCCGACCTGGTGGACGACCGCGGCGGAACGGCGCTGCGCGCGGATCACATTTCAGTCGAGGGCGGTGTCGACCTGTCGGGCGTGACGGCCTCGGGCGCGGTCCGGCTCGACTCGGCACGCATCGTCGGGCCATTGGCGCTGAGCGGTGCGCGACTGAGCACACTCGACGCAACCGGCGCGCGCGTCGAGGGGGCGATGGTCTGCAATGAGGGCTTCACCGCGCACAGCCTGGATCTGCGCCGGGCACGGACTGCGACGTTCGAGGACGACGCCGCGTCCTGGCCCGTCAAGCTGCGCCTGGATGGTTTCGTCTATGACGAACTGATGCCTTTGCCGGCGGCCGGGACGCGCCTGCCGTGGCTTGCTCGTGATACGTATCAGCCTCAGCCTTATGAGCAGTTGGCCGCGCGCTACCGCGCGGTGGGGCGTGACGGCGAGTCGCGGCGGGTGCTGCTGGCCCAGCAGCGGCGGCGACGTGAAGCGGCGGGCGTGCCGGCGAAAGTATGGGGCCTTCTCCAGGACGCAACGGTCGGGTATGGGTATCGGCCGTGGCTGGCCGGGCTGTGGTTGCTGGGCCTGCTCGCCGCCGGATCGGTCTACTTCGCGTCCCACCACCCTGCACCGCTGGGCACGGGCGGCCCGCATTTCAACGCGGTCGCCTACACGCTCGACCTGCTGGTGCCGGTGGTGAGCCTCGGTCAATCGGGCGCGTGGAACCCGAGCGGGTCCGGTCAGGTGCTGGCCTATGCACTGATCATCAGTGGCTGGACACTGGCCACGACGCTGTTCGCGGGAGTCACACGAATCCTGGTGCGACCTTGAGATGACAGGTCTCTCTGCGGCTGACGCGCCAGTCACGAGATGACATCAAACCGTCGTCCTCAGTAACCCCTTGGAATAGATCATCTAGTAGAGAAGCGTTGACGCCGTCGTTGCGCTCACCCACCATGGGGCCATGTCCCGCGCGCAGCAGCCCCTGGTACGCCGCCGGCACGTCGACTTCCGTCGAGTGGCCAGCGCCGTCTGCCGACGCGGCTAGAACGCGACCGGCGCTCTGCGGCGCATCTGGTCGCCCATGTCTTCTCTCTTCTTTGACTTGCAGGTGCGACAGATGGCTGTGCCATCGCCGTACTGAGTCTCCACGCGACCCCCTATCGAACAGTCGCTCCGGCTCGTCTGGGTTTATGGCCCCTCTGGCCCGACGCATCGACCTGCCGCCAATACAACTCCCCATGCACAGGGAAGGGACTACAGCCATGACTTCGGCACCCCCGTCTCATGCCACTCTGCTCCACGCCCCGCCGACCGCCCCTCGTCTCCTGCGTCTTGTGCACGAAGACCCGCACGAGGAGGAAGGGGGCCGCACACCGCCCGACGACGGATCACCGCTCGTTGGCTATCTGGTGCTGCTTCCCAACAGTGTCGACCCAGCCGCGGTCTTCGCCGAGGCAGGACTGCGGCCACAGATCCAACCGGTCGTCCCCGACGCCGTACCGCTCCCGACGCGCAATCCGGACCAGTCAGTCCCGGCCGGTGGCCCGATCCGTATCGATACCGAGCGCCATGTCGCCGAGCTGGAGGGAGAGGAACTCGACCTCACTTACCTGGAGTTCGCCCTGCTGGCCCGGCTCGTGGCTCATCCGCACCGAGTCCACACACGCGAACAGTTGGTCGAGCACGTGTGGGGTCACACCCATATGGGGGATGGACGCACCGTCGACGTGCACGTCGCACGTCTGCGCCGAAAGCTGGGCTCGGCACACCGGCAGCGGATCGTCACAGTGCGTCGCGTGGGGTACAAGTACGTGCCCGCCCCCTGAGGCGGCCGCCCGGGGCGGTTCCGCGATCGGAACAACCAGTCAGTGCTAATCCGAGGCGCCAGTGGTACTCGGGTCTCGTGATAAGCGGCGCGGCCCGCCTGCGCGACAAAGAACGCGTCTGCGGGGCGGTTCGCCTCGCCCGGCAGGCCCGTGAGGCCGACCATGTCCAGCAGCTGCTGAGCGGACGCACCCAAGCCGCAGCAGCTGTCGAGCCTGTCTCGGCGACGAGCAACTCGACCATCGCGGAGCGGGCATCCCGGGGCGTGAGGTACCACGCGCGCTACTCGTTGTCCTCCTCCGCTCGCGCGTCCGCCACGGCTGGGCCGCGTGCTGATCGAGGACGTCGCGGTGCCCCGTACCCAACTGGCCGCAGCCGTCCGGGAGATCACGGCCATCGCCGAGCGCCGCCACGTACGGAACTTCACCTTCGCGCACGCCACCGACGCACCTCCACCCCATCCTCGTCCTCGGCCGCGAAGCCCCCGGCATCCCGGACGCGGCCTGGCAAGCGGCCGGCGACATCTTCACCTCCTCGCTACGCCTGAGTGGCGCCCTCGCCGGAAAGCACGGGGGGCACGCTCAAACGGAGCTGGCTCGCCCAGGAACTCGGCCCCGAGCAGCACGCCCTGCAGCACCTCATCAAGGCGGCCTTCGACCCACACCACATCCTCAACCCGGACAAAGCCCTCTGGGGTGGTGTCGTCGTAGAGCCCGCCGCACGGGAGGCACTCGATCGGGTCGCCGATCAGTTCCTCGCCGCGCTCGGCGGACGTGTGAGCCTGGAGGCAGCAGCGTGAGAGATCCCGACTGCCTGGGAAAACCGCTGACACGCTGGGCCAATCGCCACTGGTCCCGAGGATTGAGATAGTCGCGTCCATCATGTGAACACCCTCTTGGGGTGGGTGCCACCTTCTGTCACGATCCCTAGCAGCCAGGTAGGAAAACTAGGGATCGGGGGGTGGCCGTGGGAGCGCTCAGCTGCGCAGACCGGGCGCTGCCCGTGCTGACCTCGCGTCGTCACATCGACTTCGGCCGTACGTCCAGCGCTATCTGTCGGCCGGCCTGAGACCTCAGCACGCCATTCCACACCCCTTTGATCACCCCTTCTTCCCTGAGAGGACACCTCCGTGTCTGCCGCAAGACCGCTCACCACCCTGCGCACCCTCGCCGTCATAGCCGCGCTCCCCCTCCTGCTCACCGCCTGCGGCTACGGCTCCAAGTCCACCGATGACGGCAAGCAGACCCCGGCGGCCGCGGCGGGCGCCAAGAAGCTCTCCGCCGACGAAGTGAAGATCGGCTACTTCCCCAACCTGACACACGCCACCGCTCTGGTGGGTGTCCAGGAGGGCCTGTTCCAGAAGGAACTGGGCGGCACCACGATCAAGGCCTCGACCTTCAACGCCGGCCCCTCCGAGATCGAGGCGCTGAACGCCGGGTCCATCGACATCGGCTGGATCGGCCCCTCCCCCGCCATCAACGGCTACACCAAGTCGAACGGCAAGAACCTGCGCATCATCGGCGGTTCCGCCTCCGGCGGCGTGAAGCTCGTCGTCAACCCGAAGAAGATCAAGTCCCTGAAGGACGTCAAGGGCAAGAAGATCGCCACCCCGCAGCTCGGCAACACCCAGGACGTCGCGTTCCTCAACTGGATCGCGGACCAGGGCTGGAAGGTCGACGCCGAAAGCGGCAAGGGCGACGTCTCCGTCGTCCGCACGGACAACAAGATCACCCCGGACGCCTACAAGTCCGGTTCCATCGACGGCGCCTGGGTGCCGGAGCCGACCGCGTCCAAGCTGGTCGCCGAGGGCGGCAAGGTACTGCTCGACGAGTCGACGCTGTGGCCCGACAAGAAGTTCGTGATCACGAACATCATCGTGTCGCAGAAGTTCCTCAAGGAGCACCCGGACGTCGTAGAGGCCGTGCTGCGCGGTTCGGTGAAGGCCAACGCGTGGATCAACGCCAACCCGGACGAGGCGAAGGCCTCCGCCAACAAGGCGCTGGAAACGCTGTCGGGCAAGGCGCTTCCCGCCGATGTCATCGACCCCGCCTGGAAGTCCATCCAGTTCACCGACGACCCGCTGGCCTCCACCCTCAACACCGAGGCGGAGCACGCGGTCAAGGCCGGTCTGCTGGAGAAGCCCGATCTGAAGGGCATCTACGACCTCACCCTCCTCAACAAGGTCCTCAAGGCCGAAGGCAAGAGCGAGGTCGACGACGCCGGGCTCGGCGCCGAGTAACCAGGAACCGGACCCGATGAGTCCCCAGGAGGTGACGACCATGGCCACCACGATCGCCAAGGCTGCCGAGGACGCCACGGCGGTGACGTACGCCGCCCGTATCGAGCACGTCTCGAAGTCCTTCCCCGCACCGGGCACGCCCGGCGGACGGCAGCTCGTGCTGGACGACATCACGCTCGACGTCGCACCGGGCGAGTTCGTCACCCTCCTGGGAGCCTCCGGCTGCGGCAAGTCCACGCTGCTCAACCTGGTCGCGGCACTGGACCAGCCGTCCACGGGCACAATCGCCACGGACGGCCGGCCCGCCCTGATGTTCCAGGAACACGCCCTCTTCCCATGGCTGACCGCGGGCAAGAACATCGAACTCGCCCTGAAGCTACGCGGAGTCGCGAAGCCGGAGCGCGGCGCGGAAGCGGAACGGCTGCTGGAACTCGTACGACTGCAGGACGCCCACCGCAAGCGGGTGCATGAGCTGTCGGGCGGTATGCGCCAGCGGGTTGCTCTGGCCCGGGCGCTGGCCCAGGACAGCCGACTGCTGCTGATGGACGAGCCGTTCGCCGCGCTGGACGCCATCACCCGGGACGTGCTGCACGACGAGCTGACCCGCATCTGGAGTGAGACGGGACTGTCGGTGCTGTTCGTGACGCACAACGTGCGCGAGGCGGTACGGCTTGCACAGCGGGTGGTGCTGCTGTCCTCCCGCCCGGGCCGCATCGCCCGGGAGTGGACCGTCGGCATTCCGCAGCCACGCCGCATCGAGGACAGCGCGGTCGCCGAGCTGTCCGTCGAGATCACCGAAGAACTGCGTGGGGAGATCCGCCGCCATGGCCAGCACTGACACCGGCGTCGACACCGAGAAGGACGGCTCCACAGCGGCCGAGCAGAACCGGGACGCTTACGGTCTGGTGGGACTGGAAGCCGGCCTCGACGCCCTGGACTCGGTGCAGTCCGGCCGTGCGCCGCTGCGCGAGACCCTGTTGCGCAAGGTCCTGCCCCCCGTCACGGCCGTGGCGCTGGTGCTGGTGGTCTGGCAGCTGCTGGTGTGGGCGCACGTCGCCCCCGACTACAAGCTGCCCGCGCCCTCCGATGTGTGGGGCGAGGTGCGCGATGCCTGGGTCCAGGGCACTCTGCTCGACTACATCTGGACCTCCGTCTCGCGTGGTCTGCTCGGCTTCCTGCTGGCGCTCGCCATCGGTACGCCGCTCGGTCTGCTCGTCGCCCGGGTGGCCTTCGTCCGGGCGGCCATCGGCCCCATCCTGTCCGGCCTGCAGTCGCTGCCGTCGGTGGCCTGGGTGCCGCCCGCCGTGATCTGGCTGGGCCTGAACGACAAGATGATGTACGCGGTGATCCTGCTCGGCGCGGTCCCTTCCATCGCCAACGGCCTCGTCGCGGGCATCGACCAGATTCCGCCGCTGTTCCTGCGGGCCGGCCGGACGATGGGCGCGACCGGCCTGCGCGGGGCCTGGCACATCGTGATGCCGGGGGCACTCCCCGGCTACCTGGCAGGGCTGAAGCAGGGCTGGGCGTTCTCGTGGCGGTCCCTGATGGCCGCCGAGATCATCGCATCCTCGCCTGATCTGGGCGTCGGTCTGGGCCAGTTGCTGGAGAACGGGCGGAACAACTCCAGCATGCCCCAGGTGTTCCTGGCCATCTTCCTGATCCTGCTCGTCGGCATCGCCATCGATCTACTGATCTTCAGCCCGCTGGAGCGGTGGGTGCTGCGCAGCCGCGGCCTGCTGGCTACTCGCTGAAGGAGGCCTTCAGAAGGACACGGTCAGGGATTCGTCCAGGCCTCGGGGTCCTCCGCGAGGCTCAGGACCTCGTCGGGCAACTTGGCCGCGGCCACGTGGGCCAGGGTGACCTCGCCAAGGATCTTGCGAACATTGGCGCGTACGGCGATCCACAGCGGCAGCAGCGACTCCGCGGGGCCACAGTAGGAGAGCTCGGGTGGGCGCACCCCCCGCACCGACACCAGGGGGCCGTCCGCCACACGGATGACGTCCGCGATGGCGATCGAGCCAGCCGGGCGGGCGAGACGGTAGCCACCCTTTCCGCCACGCTGGCTGACCACGAGACCACCCCGGCGCAGGTCGCCGAGAATGCCCTCCAGGAACTTGTGCGGGATCCCCTGCGCCGCGGCGATCGCCTCGGCCTTGAGAGAGGCCTCGTCCCCTGCCGCGGCCAGCTCCAGGGCCGCCCGCACCGCATAGTCCGCCCGCGCCGAGATCCGCATGCCGCGATTATCCATCACTGCCGAGTCCGCTCGTCACCGGCTGCGCCGTCAGGCAGGAAGGATGAAGGACGGGTGCGCACCATTGAGGAAGTAGTCCCCAATCTCACGCAGTCTGTGGGCGGCCGGTTCACGCAGGGTGTGGGTCCGGGCGTCACGCCAGAAGCGGTCGAAGCCGTGCCGCATGGAAGCGGCCTCGACTCCGACGACCTCCAGGGCACGGTTGGTGATCTCCTGCGCGGCCCGGGAGGCCGCTGCCTCGGCCACGCTCGCGAGGACGGCGATCTCCGCGCACTCTTCGTCGTGGAGATCCTCGTCCTGCGCGAGGCCGTGCAGGAGGGCATCCACCGCCTGGCCGGCGAGGGCGGACGCGGCACGTGCGACGACGGCGAGCTCGCCGTACACGGTCAGCGCGTAGGGATCCTGCGGGGGACTGCCCGGCCAGGGCTGGGGCGAGAAGGGCTGCCAGGGCGACCGCACGGCCCTTCCGTGCTCGTGGACCTCGGCCAGCAGTCCCTCGGCGATGCCGAGACAGAACTGGGCGGACACCAGGCGCGCGGTCGGCACGGCAAGAGAGGCGAAGGGTGACAGGACGCCCTCGTCGGGCGAGAGCGAGCCGAACACATCGTCCGCCGCAACCGGTACGGAGTCGAACTCCACGGCGCCACCGGCTGCCAGCCGCTGGCCGAAGGTGTCCCCGCTGCTGCCGCTCACGACACCCGGGTGGGTGGGGTCGACGAGGACGGCCAGCGGCTCACCCGTGCCGTACCTGGCGGCTCGGACCACCAGCCGGTCGGCGATCCCGGCGCCGGTGGCGTACCTCTGGTAGCCGTTCAGCAGATAGCCGCTCGCCGTGGGAGTCAGGATGAGCGGCGGTTCGTGTGAGGCGATACCGCCTCCCCAGCACCACTGCCCCTCCGTCGACTCCCGCTCGACACGGTCGGCACGTGCGGGGTCTGCGAAGAAACGGGCGGTGAAGGACAGGAAGTAGTGGTGGCCCAGCAGGTGGCCGATGGCCCCGTCGGCCGCGGCAACGGTCCGTACGACCGTGTAGGCCGTGCGCCAGTCCGCACCTCCTCCCCCCTGCTCGGCCGGTGCCAACAATGTCAGCAGCCCCGACTCGCGCAGCCGTGCAACCTCGTCGAGCGGTGCTTTGCCGGCCTGTTCGCGCTCGACCGCGTCCGTGGCCAGGTCGTCCGCCATGTCACGGGCTATGTGCAGCCAGTCGACCTGCCCGGCTCCCGCGTCGGTCACCTCGTCGGCCGTCACCGTCATATCCGGACCCGCTTCATGCGACTGCGACTGTCACTGCACCTCAGTGCTGTTGTCATGGCGTCTTCCTTCAGGGGCCGAGGACGACGCGGTGCCCGGCGAGGCGGCGTAGGAGTGCAGCAGTGCGCGGAGAGGCGTCGGCTTCATCATCCTCACTCTCCTCTCCAACCACCGTCAATACTTCCCTAGTAATTCGATAGGAAAACTAGGGATACAGGCACGCTCCGGCTGATTCACGCTCCCGGATGGCGAGTTCGCGATGGCGCGCAGCCGGGCGGTTGTCCCGGCCCCGATGGCTGCCGTCCAGGCCGTGGAGGCACTCGCGGAGCGTGGCGCCGCCGGACGGGGCCAGGAGCCTGCCGCGGCTGCGTGGCCTCGCGGGCGGACTTGGCGGCCAACTCGGCGACGACGACCGTCTCGGCGTTGTCAGCGATCACATGGGGGCTTCCGGCTCCGCCGCGATCGCGCGGTCATCGCGGGCCCCCTGCGCCGGCGAAGGGCACCTGGGCCGAGGGGGCGGCCTGCTGTCCGTACGCGTGCTGCCACAGACCCTGCGCCTGAAGTCTCGGCAGGACGCCCTCGCCGAACCAGTAGGCCTCCTCCAAGTGCGGATAGCCGGAGAGCACGAACTCGTCGACGCCGAGGGCGTGGTACTCCTTGATCCGCTCGGCGACCTCGTCGTGGCTGCCGACCAGGGCGGTGCCCGCGCCACCGCGCACCAGGCCGATGCCCGCCCACAGGTTGGGGTGGATCTCCAGGCGGTCACGGCTGCCGCCGTCGTGCAGGGCGAGCATGCGCTGCTGGCCCTCGGACTCGCTGCGGGCCAGGCCCGCCTGGATGGTCTTGACCGCCTCCGGGTCGAAGCCGTCCAGGAGCCGGTTCGCCTCGGCCCAGGCCTGTTCGGAGGTGTCGCGGGTGATGACATGCAGGCGGATGCCGAAGCGGACGCGACGGCCCTCCTTGTCGGCCAACGCCCGGATCCACGCGATCTTCTCCGCGACGGCGGCGGGCGGCTCGCCCCAGGTGTGATAGACGTCGACATGCTTGGCGGCGACTTCTCCGGCGATCGGCGAGGAGCCCCCGAAGTACACCTCGGGGACCGGGTCGGGCACCCGTGCTAGCTTCGCGTCCTCGACATGGAGGTGCTCGCCGCGCAGGTCGACAGTCTTGCCCTCCCACAACCCTCGTACGATCTCGAGGAATTCGCCGGTACGGCGGTAGCGCGCGTCCTTGTCCAGGAAGTCTCCGTAGGCCCGCTGTTCATGGCTTTCCCCGCCGGTGACGACGTTGAGCAGAAGCCGTCCGCCGGTCTCCCGCTGGAAGGTGGAGGCCATCTGCGCGGCGAGCGTCGGTGAGACGAAGCCGGGCCGGAAGGCGACGAGGAACTTCAGGCGCTCGGTGTTCTGGCTGACCATGGCGGTGGTCAGCCACGCGTCTTCGCACCAGGCTCCCGTCGGCGTGAGTGCGCCGACGAAGCCCAGGTCCTCGGCGGCGCGGGCGATCTGGCTGAGGTAGGCGACCGTCGGCGGCCGGTCGCGCCCGGACTCGGTGGCGGGGGTGCCGTGGCCGCCGCCGACGACGTGGCGGCTGTCTCCGTTGGTCGGCAGGAACCAGTGGAAGGTGAGGGACACTCGGGGCTCCGATCAGGGGACGTTCGTCGGTGCCGGGGCGGAGAGCAGGTCCAGCTCCTCGCGGGGAAGCCGGCGTTCGGCGTCGCGGGCCGAGGCGCCCGCCCGGAACTCGTTGCTCGGGGCGGACGCGACAGTGACGGCCTCGGCGTCGTCGGCGATGACGTGTGCGGTCATGGCCTCAGCTCGCCGCGGCCAGGAGCGGGGTACGGCCCAGCGCCAGCGAGAACTGGTCGACGACCCGGGTGAGGGCCTCGGCGGCGGCCGGTGCGATGGTGACCGAGCCGTCGTCGTGGGCGGTGATGTCCTTGCCGAGGGTGAACCAGCCCTGCACGATGTGCGCGGCACCCATGGCGTTGAGGACCGGACGCAGGGCGTAGTCGATGGCGAGGACATGCGCGGTGGAGCCGCCGGTGGCGAGAGGGAGGACCGTCTTTCCGGTGAGTGCGTACTGCGGGAGCAGGTCGAGGAGCGCCTTGAGGACTCCGGAGTACGACGCTTTGTAGACGGGTGTTCCTACGACGACGCCGTCGGCGCTCGCGAACAGTTCGGTGGCCTCGACGATCACCGGATGCCGGAAGTCCGCGCCGAGCAGGGCATCGGCGGGGATGGTGCGAACGTCGAGCGGAACGACGTCGTGCCCCTGAGCGGTCAGTCGCTGGTCCAGGTGGCGCAGCAGGCGGTTGGTGCGGGAGGAGGCGGAAGGGCTGCCGGAGACGGACAGGACGGTGGCCATGGGTCCTCTTTTCGGGGAGAAGGGGGCGCCTCCGCCGGGGAGGCGCTCTGGGGGCGGTCAGGAGTACCAGGTCGGTTCGGGCAGTTCGCCCTCGATGACCCAGCGCCCGACCTCTGGCCGCTTGTGGGCGACAGGGTCGTGGAGGGTGTGGGTGCGGACGTTGCGCCAGAAGCGGCAGGCCCTCGGATGCGGCGGTGGCGCGGGCGCCGGTCACTGCGAAGGTTTGGTTGCCGATCTCCAGGGTGACGTCGGCGGCGCGGGCCTTCACTGCTGGAAGGAGTGCCCCCGTCGGCGCCATTCCTCCGCGAGCAGTTCGTACGAGCGGACCCGGTCCGTGTGGTCGTGGGTGATCGTCGTGATGAGCAACTCGTCCGCGCCCGTGGCCTCCTGCAGTTGTTCCAGCTGGTCGGCGACCCGGCCCGGCGAGCCGACGAACTGGGTGTCGAGGCGGTCCTGGACCAAGGCCCGGTCCTTGTCGGTCCATGCGTGGGCGCGCGCTTCCTGCGGCGTCGGGAACTCGATGGCGCCTTCGGCGGTGCGGATGCTGCGCACCCATGGGCCGTAGCCGGTGGCGAGTTCACGGGCCGTTGAGTCGTCCTCTGCGACGACGACGTCCGCCGAGACGCTGACGTACGGCTTGTCGAGGAACTCGGAGGGCTGGAAGAAGGACCGGTAGCCTTCCACCGCCTCCAGGACCGTGGCCGGGCTGACGTGATAGTTGGCCGCGAACCGCAGACCGTTGCCGCCCGCCACCTCGGCGCTCTGACCACCGCTGCTGCCCAGGATCCACACCTCCACGTCGGCGCCCTCCCCTGGCACGACGTGCGCTTCGACGCCCTCCGACGAGCGGTAGGTGCCGGCCAGCAGGGCGAGGATGTCGTCGATCTGCTCGGCGTAGTCCTGTGACTCGGCGCCCGGCAGCAGGAGCAGCCTGCGCTGCAGCGCAATGCGGGGTGAGCTGAGCAGATGTTCGAAGGAGAAGCGGGGCGGGATCAGCAGGCCGTTCGGGGTGCGGCCGTCGACGACTGGGGTCGCCGTCGGCAACGGGACGGCCGGCTGTCCTGGCGGGCGGCCGCCCGAGCGGCCCAGGCCCAGATCGAAGCGGCCCGGGTGCAGTGTGTCGAGCAGGCCGAACTCCTCCACGGTGGACAGCGCCGTGCGGTGCCCGAGCTGCACGGCCCCGGAACCGAGCCGGATGGTGGAGGTGGCGGAGGCGGTCAGCGCCAGGACGACAGCGGGTGACGTGCCGGCCACGCCGGGATTGAGGTGATGCTCCGCGAACCAGTAGCGGGCATACCCGAAGCGCTCGGCCTGCTGGGCGAGGTCGATGGAGTTGCGCAGGGCATCGGCTGCCGTCGAGCCGGAGGAGATCGGGACCAGGTCGAGGACGCCGAGGGTAATGTCAGACACGGGCGGACTCCTGAGTGATCGGTGATGCCGGAAGCACGGGGCCCCAGGCGAACGGCGGCGGATCCGGGATCCCCCGACGCAGCACGGGGGCGACCTCGGACTGGAACAGCTCGAGCGAGGCCCGGTGCTGGGATTCCGTCAGCCCGCTCGCGTCGGCATGCAGGTGCACCACGGTGTGGCCGAACTGTTCGTGGTAGCGGTGCACCTTGTCGATGACCTGCTGTGGGCTGCCGATCAGGGCGGAGCTGCGTTCGACGAAGTCCTCCAGGGTCTCGAAGACCACCGGCAGGCCGGCCTTCCTGAAGAACGCCAGGTTGAACTCGAAGATCGGCCGGTACGCGGCCAGCGCCTCCTGGGAGGTGGGGGCCACGTAGATGCCGGCCGTCCCGGCGCCGACCGCGATGTCGGCCGGGTCATGGCCGTAGAACTCCCAGCGCTCGCGGTAGTAGCGGATCAACTCGGCATACGGCTCTATGGGGTTGGTGACGTTCGCGGAGAACAGCGGGTCGCCGTAGCGGGCGGCGAGATCGACCGACTCCTTGCTGGTGGCGCTGCCGTGCCAGACCCGGACCGGCTGCTGGTACGGCCGCGGCCACACCTCGGCGTCGGTCAGCGGGGGACGGAAGCGGGTGTCGGCGATGACCTTGTCCTGGCGCCAGATCTTCCGGAAGATCTCGTAGCTCTCGGCGTTGCGGTCCCACTGGTCCTCGGGCGTGACGTTGAACAGGTCGCGTTGGGCGGCGCCGTTGCCCTTGCCGATGATCAGGTCGAGGCGGCCTTCGGAGAGATGGTCGAGGGTGGCGTAGTCCTCGTACGCGCGGACCGGGTCCAGCAGGCTGAGCGTGGTCACGGCCGTGAACAGGCGGATCCGCTTGGTCAGGGCGGCCACATGGCTCAGTACGACGGTCGGGGACGAGGAGATGAACGGTCGCTCGTGCCGCTCCCCCACTCCGAAGCCGTCGAACCCCAGCTCCTCTGCGAGCAGGGCGTTGTCGAGGACCTCGCGGAACCGGTCGTGTGTGGACTTCTGCACCCCGGTGACCGGGTCCGGGCGATGCACGATCAGGGTGATCGCGAGGAACTTCACGACGCCGCCCGCTGGTCGGCGACCTCGTCGGGGTGGGCGAGGCCGAGCTGGTGGCGGAGGGTCGGGCCCTCGTACTCCGTACGGAAGACGC
>Ga0075367_10000371_pt1 | contig 16211 bp, 18 predicted proteins | sample EndMethybrTD3032_FD_71399 | JGI IMG/M metagenome (GOLD analysis project Ga0075367, IMG submission 71399) | Populus endosphere microbial communities from Tennessee, USA - Endosphere MetaG P. TD hybrid TD303-2 | ecosystem: Host-associated > Plants > Roots > Endosphere | place: USA: Tennessee... | reverse complement strand
AAGGCCGGACATGAGCAGCCCGGTAACCGCCGTCCCCAAGCCTGCGTGAACGGCAAGATAGTCCGCGCCCGTTTCGCCGACCGTCGTCGACATGATCTTGATGGTCCAGAAGACGAGCGTCACATCCGGAACCTTGTTCAGCATGTGGCGACCTTCGTTGAGCTTCATTCGGCCTGTCTGTTCGTTCCCGAGCATGTCGCTTACTCCGCCCAAGTTTTGTTCCGGCGAAATCTGCCCTTCCACACTTAGCTCCGCCTTAGGAGGTCGAAGTACCGCGTCTACCTAAGTCGCCCCTAAGTCTCAGCCGTCATGGTGCCGGTGGGGCGTTTAACGGAGAGCACCACCGATGCTACGTTCACCAATCACCGCCTGCTCCATCCTGCTGTTGACGATCGTCGCGGCTTCGGCGGAAACTCGAGGGCCCGCCTCGAACGACGCCGGTCTGGTCGCATCCGCCAAGATCTCGCTCAAGTCCGCAGTCGGCATCGCCGAGAAGCACGCCAACGGCATGGCCGTTCGTGCGGAGTACGAAAAGCAGAAGGACGGGAGCTGGGTCTACGACGTGGAAGTCAGGGCCGACGATGGAGTGACCGACGTCAAGGTCGATCCGGACACGGGATCCATCGTGGCGTTCGCGGCGGACAAGGTCGACGAGGACGACGACAACGATAAGGCGGATTAATCCAGATTTGGTGCCGACGAGATTTCCGCCGGCCGCCGGAGGGTGACCGATGCGTGTGCTGCTGGTGGAAGACGACAAAATGATCGGCGCCGCTGTTCTTGAGGCCCTGAAGGACGCCGCGTATGCCGTCGACTGGGTCCGGGAGGGCACGCTCGCGCTCGAGGCCGTTTGCAGCGAGACCTACGATATTGCGCTTCTCGATCTCGGCCTGCCGGAGATCGACGGGTTGGAAATCTTGAAGAAATTGCGCAGCGGCGGCGCTCGTCTTCCCGTCATCATACTGACGGCGCGCGATGCCCTCGACGATCGAATCCGCGGGCTGGATCTCGGAGCCGACGACTATCTGGTGAAGCCGTTCGAAACAGATGAGTTGCTGGCGCGGATGAGGGCCGTCTTGAGGCGGGAGGGCAGCGGCGGTTCACCTATCCTGACCAACGGGAAGCTTCAACTCGACCCGGCAACGCGAGAAGCGTCTTTCGTTGGCCAGAAGGCTGTCCTCAGCGCTCGAGAATTCGCCCTGGTGCAAGTCCTGCTCGCGCGGCCTGGAACGATCCTGTCCAGAAGCGAGCTGGAGGGGCACATCTACGGCTGGAGTGAAGAGGTGGAAAGCAACGCTGTTGAGTTTCTCATCCACGCCGTAAGGAAGAAACTGGGCAGCACTTCAATCAGAAACGTCCGCGGTGTCGGATGGATGGTGGATCGTCCTGCATGATCAGATCGTTGCGCGGCCGGCTATTCATCGGGCTCACCGTGGTGATAGTCCTTACGGGGGCCATCGGCGGAACGTTCGCATATGTCTGGGCGTACAACGAGGCGATTGAGATGCAGGACTCCGTCCTCATCCAAATCGGCGCTTTTGCGCTGAATTCTCCCATCAGGCAGACTCAGCCTCTCAACGGGGTCGATGCCGAGTCGGAGATCGCCGTCGCCGAACTGGGCGAGCTCCCGAGCGGAACGGCTGACAATCGCCGGCTCTGGAGCCTCTCCGACGGATTGCATAATGATACGTACCGGGGACATCCGGTGCGGGCATTGCTCAGGACGCGTACCGATGGGAGCCGATTTGCGATCACGCAGCGGACCGAGATCCGGACAGAGCTGGCGAGCGACATGGCGGTCCGTACGCTGCTTCCGATCGCCGCACTTGTCCCGTGCCTGATGCTGGTCATTGCTCTCGTAATTGAACGTTCGCTGAGGCCGATGGTCTGCCTGGCGGACGATCTCGATGCAAGGAAGCCCGACGACATAGAGCAACTAGCGGCGGCGGGTGCGCCTAGCGAACTTCAACCCTTTCTAGATTCGATCAACGGTTTGCTTCGACGCATGCGTGCGATGCTGAATCAGCAGCGGCGTTTCATCGACGACGCGGCCCATGAGCTACGGACCCCGATCACGGCTCTCAGTCTGCAGGCCGAAAACCTCGACCTCATGCAAATGCCGGCCGCGTCCCGTGACCGCCTGGACGCACTGAAAAGCGGAATACGGCGGACGAAACACCTGCTGGAGCAGCTTTTGGCCCTCGCCCGGCACGACGCCGAGTCGTTTGGAAACGTCGAGATCGTATATCTCGACAAGATCACGAAGGGGGTGGTCGCCGATCTTCTTCCGGAAGCCGCGAGCCGCGACATCGACGTCGGTTTCACTACGGCCGAAACGATCGCGGCGGAAGGCCCGGCGTTCTTTTTGGAATCTGCGGTACGGAATCTGATCGAAAACGCGGTCAAATTTACGCCGACCGGCGGCAAAGTCGATATCGGCATTTACAGAGAAGGTGACACAGCAGTCGTGCAGATCGAGGACACCGGCCCAGGCATTCCTCCCTCGGATATCGACCGTGTGTTCGAGCCATTCTTCAGATCGAGACAGTCGAGCAGCGAAGGATCCGGACTTGGGCTCTCGATTGTCAAGCGCATCGTCGAAAGAATTCGCGGATCGATCCAAATCGAAAATATCGCGGAGGCCAATCGTTCCGGCCTTCGCGCAATTCTTCGTTTGCCGGCCACAGACAAACCGCCCTCATAGTTTCGCCGTTCGAACGCTCCCACCTCTTCAACGAAATTTCATCGAGCGCTAACCAGCTCCTAAGCCTCACCGTGCGAGGCTGTCGGTAGGGCGGAAGAAGCGACGTGACGCAAGACCAGTCGCGGGGGCGCAACAACGATTGGATACGTCATGTACAAATTTGAAAAGACAAGCGACTCTCCGCCTCTCCTTTTGGAAGGCACCATCGTCCTGGACCGGAATGGCGACAAGATCGGCTCGATCGATAGCGCCACCGTAGATCGCGCGAGCGGAGCGCTCTCCCACGTCATGATACGCATGGGACGGTTCGGCTTCGTTGCGGCCCGCTACATGCTTCCCTGGCATCGTTTCGATTACGACGATCGGCGCGGCGCCTATCGCGTGGACGTCAGCAGGCAGCAGCTGCAGGCGGCCTCGCTTTCTGAAGCTCCCTATGGCATGGGGCTTTGAGCGGGCGCCTTCTAGCTCCTTTCGCGTCCGTACGAAAGACGACCACGTACTACCGGCGCGGTTCCGAGAAAACTGTCTCGGAGCCGCGACCCGGTCCTTCGGACGTGCTCACCGCCGATCATCTTGGGTGATAGCGGAGCGGCCCGTCTCGGTAAGGCTGTAGACGAACTCGGACGATGGAAGCACCCGAATTTGAACAAGCCCGAGTTTTGCGAGCCGAGCCAACAGCATGTGATCAAATAGAGGCGGGCTCGTCCAGGGACCGGACGAAAGCCTGTTCAGGACCTGGCGTTCTAGCGCGGTGAGTTCGTGCATCGCTTCGATTATCTACGAGAGTTCGTGCACAGGCGCGATGTGCGACAAAGGAATGAGCGCAACTTCGTGCTCCACATGTGATCAGACTCTGAAGCTTCAGTCTAACCTTTGAGAATTAGAATAGACTTAGATAGAGAGCGGGGTCGCTCCGGTTGGCCTGCGGAAGACTCCCGAGGGCGTCCCGGATGCCATTAAGAATGCCTTGGCGGGCCTGCGACAAATGACCGACGGTCGCCTCGACGGCGGCTGCCTTCGAGGCCGGATTCGAAATCGCATCTCCCGATTGACAACCATTCACGTGGTGATGAAGCCGTTCGTCGCCCGGATGGTATGGAGCAGGGAGGTGCTCGAAGCCACGGAGCTTGCGGCGCGCGCTGATGATCGATCTCATCGGCACCAAGGCTGCCAACAAGCTACTCGGGCACGGTGCCAGCAGAAGAAACGGAAGATGAGAAACGGGCCTCAACATGGAGCAGCTCGTATGGCCGTCGCGTACAGGAACATTGGCGCGAGTCCCCAAGCTGAACGAGGCGATTGTCCCGAAATCGGCCGAAGGACGGCCGTACAGTTAAATGCAGAATGTGAATTCAAAGATGAAGACAATACATTTGAGTGATAAGGCTCCTGAGCCTACCTAGTTCTCGTCAGCATCTGACTCATGCTCACGGAGGACGCCGAAAATGAACTTGGTATTTCGCCCTATTGCTTTCTCCTTTGCAGTAGCCTGCTGCATAGGTGTCGGTCTCACATCCATGCCGGCGGTCGGCGCTGCGCCTGCCCCGAAAGAAAGCTGGTACCTCAGTCGACCAGACGGCAGCAAGACTTATGGCTTCACGAGCCTGGCTCAATGTCGTGACGCGAAGGTAGGAGGCGGTGGCTCCTGCACTCGAACTTCGCTCGGCGCTGCAACTTCGGATGCACACGCGTACAGTGGCGATGCGCACCATCCGAAATATTGAGCCTGTCGGAAGCAACGGCTACGGCCGCTGAGCGGCGGCCGTACGTCGGCTCTGCTATCGGCCGCACCATCTTGATTATTGACGCTCGCCGATCGTGTTGCCGAGTTAGTTACGAGCCTTGTTGTCGCAGCCTCACCATCACAAGCGTCTGCTCAAGACGGCGCCTGCAGCGCCTCATCACTTGAGATCATCTGGTTGCGCCCCGCACACCGCAGGAACCGTTTTCAGGCAGGACCTAAATGAAATTGCTGTGGAAAAAATCGAGGCTGCTGACTGTACTCTTGCTGCTGATCGGCTCGGCCGTCGCGGTCCGACCGCGTTCGGTCTCACCTCAGATGCTGGGGGCCGAATGGCAGTGCACCCGTACGGCCTTCGTTCTCACCACTTGCTCTCATTCGCCGGAACAGCCCCCCAAACCAGAGCGGAAGACCGTACAGTTGGTTCACAAACGCTGGTAGATCCACACCTGCCTCAATCCGAGGCGTTCAGACTAACCAGAACAGCGTTCCAGCGAACGTTTGATCGTCCTGCGGAAAACCCCGGATAGAGCATCGAGGGAGCAACCGGTCTTGAAAGTTCGCGCTGAAGTCCCTCAAGTCGGGAGCGCAGTCGCATGCCGGCTTGCTGCTCGCGAGCGAGTCGACCGAGTTTGGTTCGATCCCACTCCCCCAATGCGACCATTCAATACCGTCTTCTAAGGTCGCTACCTTCAAACTTGACGACGTCGTCGCCCAGATGACCGGGCGCCTGCAATTGCCGGCAGGCGGCATCACGATTCAGTTCATTCGGGCCTAACCCTCGCCTAAGTCTGGCAGGGCAGCATGCGCAGGTGCGGCTTGCAGCGTGCTGGCGCCCGGTGGACTTCGTGGGCCAAGGTCCCAGACGATTTCACTGCGCGGGAGCACTTGTTCAAAGCGATCGTCAACCGTTCCAATGTTCTGGATGTTTGGCCCTATGGAGATTTAGCTTGAGAGAGACTGTCAACGGCTTTAGCGATCTCGTTCCGAAGCCAGGCGTGCCCGGGCTGGTTGTTCAGTCGGCGAAGCCAAACCATGGACGTTTCGATAGGCTTGGGAGGCCGCACCAGACATCGGTATGTCAGCTCACGGGACCGTGCCATCTCGATAGCGACCTTCAGGGGAAGGACGCACACGAAGTCAGAAGTCGCGAGAATTCGCGCGGCGGACAAAATGGGAGCTCGTATTCCGGTCTGCCGTTTCATCCTGCTGGAACTCTCGATGCCCAAAGTCTCGTTCCCGAATTGCGCGGACGATATCTCCAGTTGCCTGGCGTCGGCCAGCGCGTCCTTGGGGACCAGTTCTTCTTTCGACAGGGGGTGGCCCCGGCGCATGACGGCGACGGATTCGTCTTGGAGCAGTCGCTTCCGCGTGAAACGCTCGGCATTGACGTCCGACGCACCGACCGAGAGATCCAATTCGCTTCGGTCAAGGAGATCGAGAACGTTCAGGGTTCCGCTCGGACGAAAATCCAGTCTCACCCCGGGGGCCAGCTTCGCAACGTACGCCGCAATCGGTGCGACGAGCACAACTGCCGAAAAGTTATCGACGGCGATTTTGAACAACTGAGTTGTCGTGCCCGGCTCGAATTCATCTGGTTCGAGCGCTTCCTGCAAGCCGTTCATGGCCGCTTGGACGGGCATCGCAAGCTGTTCTGCCCGAGGCGTAGGCATCATGCCGAGTGGTCCGCGGATGAACAGTTCGTCCTTCAGCATGTGTCGGAGGCGCCCCAGCGCGTGACTCACGGCTGGCTGGCTAAGCCCCAGTCGCTTTCCAGCTCGAGTTGTCGATCTTTCCCGCATCACGGCGTCGAAAACCACCAACAGATTCAGATCGATGGATGCGAGGCGAGGAGCCGACTTCTTCACTGGACGCACCATAATGCAGAATAGCGATGTCCGAATGATGAGAATGCATTACCTTAATTAGATAGGCAACCTTATTATCTCGGGTGTTGAGTGTGAACTTCGGCGTCGGAATTGGATCACCCAGCCCCCGATTTGTTCCGACGTCGGCAGGAGATTCGAATGATCGCAATCGTGCGACTCGCCTTGGCGCGACCTTACACGTTCGTGGTGATGGCCGTGCTGATCATGATCTTCGGCACGACGGCCGCACTGCGCACCCCGACGGACATCTTTCCCAACATCAACATTCCCGTCGTCAGCGTGGTCTTCAGCTACACGGGGCTGCCGGCCGACGACATGGCGGGCCGCATCGTCACGTTCTACGAGCGCTCGCTGCCCAACAGCGTCAACGACATCGAGCACATCGAATCGCAGTCGATCGTCAACTACGGCATTATCAAGATCTTCTTCCAGCCGACCGTGAACATCAACGCCGCGCTGGCGCAGGTCAACGGCATGTCGCAGACAGTGCTAAAGCAAATGCCGCCGGGCATTACGCCGCCGCTGATCCTCTCCTTCAACGCCTCAAGTGTTCCGATCCTGCAACTCGCGTTGTCGAGCCCCCAGATGTCGGAGACGCAGGTCTACGATTCCGCGCTCAACTTCATCAGGCCGGCTTTGGCGCCCGTTCCGGGCGCCACGCTGCCGTTGCCGTTCGGTGGCAAGGTGCGGCAAGTGCAGGCGGACCTCAACCAGCGGGCCCTCCACCAGTATGGCGTATCCGCGAACGACGTCATCAATGCGCTGTCCTTGCAGAACCTGATCACGCCCGTCGGAACGCAGAAGATCGGCTCCTACGAATACACGGTGAATCTGAACGACTCGCCGAAAGCCATCGACGCCTTCAATAATCTTCCGATCAAGACGGTGAACGGCACCGTGGTCTACATGCGCGACGTGGCCTACGTTCACGACGGCAATCCGCCGCAGACCAACGCGGTCCGGGTGAACGGCGCCAGCGCCGTGCTGTTGACGGTCATGAAGGCCGGCGTGAGCTCGACGCTCGACATCATCAACAACGTCAAAGCGCTGCTGCCATCGATCTCGAAGACATTGCCGAGCAGTCTCAAGCTGACCCCCGTCGGCGACCAGTCGGTCTATGTTACGGACGCCGTCTCGAGCGTGGTCAAGGAGGGCATCATTGCCGCAGTCCTCACCGGCATGATGATCTTGCTGTTCCTCGGCAGTTGGCGGTCCACTCTGATCATCACGCTCTCGATCCCGCTCGCCATCCTGGCCGCGCTGACCGGCCTCTCGCTGCTCGGAGAGACCATCAACGTGATGACGCTCGGCGGCCTTGCGCTCGCGGTGGGCATCCTGGTCGACGATGCCACGGTCACGATCGAGAACATCAATTGGCACTTGGAGCAAGGCAAGGCGATCGAACCGGCTATCCTGGACGGCGCCCGCCAGATCGTGGTGCCGGCGACGGTGTCGCTCCTGTGCATTTGCATCGCCTTCGTGCCGATGTTCGGCCTCGGCGGCGTTGCCGGCTATCTGTTCCGGCCGCTCGCCGAAGCCGTGATCCTGGCGCTCACCGCATCCTACGTGCTGTCGCGCACGCTGGTGCCCACGATGGCCAACTACCTGCTGCGTCATCAGCGGGTCCATCATGGGGGCGAAGGCGCCGGCGCGCCGCCGTCGCGCAACCCGCTCACCCGCTTCCAGCGCGGCTTCGAACGGATGTTCGAGGGTGTTCGCGCGCGCTATCGCGGCCTGCTGCAGCTGTGCCTCGCCAACCGCGTCAAGGTAATTGCCGGCTTCCTGATCGTCAGCGTTCTTTCGTTCGGGCTGGCACCCTATCTCGGACAGGACTTCTTCCCGACGGTGGACGCCGGCCAGATCAAGCTTCACATCCGGGCCGCGACGGGCACCCGGATCGAGCAGACGGTCAGTCTCAGCGACAAGGTCAGCGCCGAGATCCAGAAGATCATTCCGAAGAACGAGATCGGAGGCATCGTCAGCAACGTCGGTCTCAGCGTCAGCGGCATCAACATGGCCTACAACAACTCCGGCACCATCGGCGTCGGCGACGCGGACATCCTGATCAGCCTCAATCCCAATCACGCGCCGACGGACGACTACATCAAGACCATGCGGGAGAAACTGCCGCAGCAATTCCCGGGCACGTCCTTCGCGTTCCTTCCTGCCGACATCGTCAGCCAGGTGCTGAACTTTGGCGTGCCGGCGCCGATCGACGTCCAGGTTGCCGGCAGGGATCTTGCAGCCGACCGCACCTACGCCAACGCGCTGCTGACCCGGGTCAAGGCGATCCCGGGGATCGCCGACGCGCGCATTCAGCAGGCGTTCCAGCAACCAACGCTCGACGTCAACGTCGACCGCTCGATGGCGTCGCTCGCCGGCGTCACCGAAAAGGACGTCGCGACAGCGATGCTCACGACGCTGTCCGGAAGCTCCCAATCGTCGCCGACCTACTGGCTGGATCCGAAGAACGGCGTGTCGTATGCGGTCTCGATCCAGACGCCGCAGCGCGACATCGACACCATGACCGGGCTCAAGAACATTCCGGTCACCTCGACCACGGGAGCGAACACGCAGTTGCTGGGCGGCATCGCCGACGTCGCGCGCAGCCGCAGCGATGCTGTGGTCTCGCACTACAACGTCTCCCCGGTCATCGACATCTACGCTACGCCCCAAGGGCGCGATCTCGGCGCGCTCGCTGCCGATATCCACAGATCGATCGACGCAACCGCAAAGGATCTCCCCCAGGGGGCGAGCGTGACGCTGCGCGGCCAGGTCAGCACGATGACCAGCGCATATCAGCAGCTCTTCGTCGGGCTCGCCGCCGCCATCGTTCTGATCTACCTCCTCATCGTCATCAACTTCCAGTCCTGGCTCGACCCGTTCGTCATCGTGATGGCGCTGCCGACCGCGCTTGCTGGCATCGTCTGGATGTTGTTTGGCACCGGCACGACGTTGTCGGTTCCCGCGCTGACCGGCGCGATCATGTGCATGGGCGTCGCGACCGCAAACAGCATCCTGGTAATCAGTTTCGCCCGCGAGCGCATGGTTGGAGGCGCGAGCGCGTTCGAGGCGGCGTTTGATGCGGGAAGTTCGCGCTTCCGCCCGGTGCTGATGACTGCGCTTGCGATGGTTATCGGCATGCTGCCGATGGCGATCGAGCCCGGCCAGAACATGCCGCTTGGGCGTGCGGTGATCGGAGGCTTGGTCTTCGCGACCTGCGCCACGCTGTTCTTGGTTCCGACCATTTTCAGCCTGGTGCACGGCGGGCACAGAAGCGTCTCGCCCGAGACCATTTCAACGGATTGAACGGAGCGACCGATGTCGATGGATAACGTTAGAGCGCCTGCGAAGCGGAGCCTGCTGACCGCTGCAGGTGCCGTCCTTGCATTAGCCGGGCTCATCGCAGGCTATGGCTTCATGAGCCGGGCGCAGAGCAAGCAGGAGATCGCGGTCTGGACCAACCAGCAGACGACCGCAATGGTTTCGCTGGCGTCATTCATTCCGACGCCTCCGAACCAGACGCTGACACTGCCGGGCAACGTCCAGCCCTTCAACAAGGCTGCGATCTACGCGCGGGTGAACGGCTACCTCAAGAGCTGGGAACACGACATCGGAACGCCGGTCAAGGCCGGCGAGGCGCTGGCGAACATCGATGCACCCGATCTCGACCAGCAGCTCAGCCAGGCCAAGGCGACGTTGGCAAGCGTGCGCGCCAATTTGGAGATCGCGAATCTGACTGCCTCGCGCAACAATGTCCTTCTTCAGAAACAGATCGTCGCGCAGCAGCTCGCGGACCAGACCGACGCCGATGCCAAGGCGAAGGAAGCCGTCGTCGATGCCAACGAGGCCAACGTCAAGCAGCTCGAGGCGATGCAGTCGTTCAAGACGCTGGCGGCTCCGTTCGACGGCATCGTCACGGCCCGTAACGTCGAAATCGGCATGCTGATCTCCCCGGGCGGCGCAGGACAGCCATTGTTCGAGGTCTCGGACCTTCACCGCGTGCGCATCTACGTCCAGGTCCCGCAGTCCTTCTCGGCCGGACTAAGGCAGGGAATGGCGGCCACCTTCGAGATGCCGCAGTACCCCGGGGTCCAGTTCGACGCGACGCTGTCGCACATCTCGAAGTCGATCAACAGCACCTCCCACAGCATGCAGGTCGAGCTGCAGGCGGACAATGCGGATGGCAAATTCTTCGGCGGCTCCTATTGCAACGTGCACTTTCAGATTCCGTCGGATCCCAACCATCTCCGCATTCCGTCAACGGCGCTCGTCGTCAATAACAAGGGCGCGCAGGTTGCGATCCTCGATGTTAACAACAAGGTGGAGCTGAAGAACGTGCAGCTTGGCCGCGACTTCGGCGATAGCGTGGAGGTCCTTGCCGGCCTGACGGCATCCGATCGCGTCGTGAACAATCCTCCGGAGACGCTCGCGAACGGCGATCTGGTCCAGGTCGCCGCCGTGCCGCCGTCATCCTGATGTCGGATGGAGATCGTCATGAGCGGCTCGACTGCGAATGCGTCTGCCGGGCGCGATCTGAGGCTTGACCTTTTTAGAGGGCTTGCGAATTGGGCCATTTTTCTCGACCATACCCCGCATGAGATATTGAGTTGGTTGACGGTCAGAAACTACGGTTTCAGCGATGCTGCTGACCTGTTCGTCTTTATCTCCGGCTATACGGCCGCCCTGGTCTTTCTCCGGATCATGCGTGAAAAAGGCTATGTGATGGCGGCCGCCAAGATATTGCAGCGGGTGTTTCAACTTTACGCGGTCCACCTCGTCGTTCTGATTGTATACGCCGGCGCGATAGTCTGGGTGTCGTACATCGCGGGCGATCCCGACGACGTCAACCAGTTCAACATTGCCGCATTTGCCCACGCGCCGTTCCGCGCGTTGGAGCATGCGCTGCTGCTGACATACAAGCCCGTCAATCTTGACGTGCTGCCGCTCTACATGGCGCTTCTGGCCTCATTCATACCGGGTATCTGGTTGCTGGCGAGGAGGCCTTCGCTCACCCTCGTCCTTTCGCTGTGCCTGTACCTTGCATCCCGCCACTTCGGGTGGAATCTTCCCGGCGTCCATGCCGGGGTCTGGTTCTTCAACCCCTTCACATGGCAATTGCTGTTCTTCCTCGGCGCCTGGGTCGGCTTCGGAGCTGCGAGACCGATCGGACCGATCCTGCGATCGGATGTAGTGTTCTGGATCGCGGTCGGGGTGATCGGGTTGACCTTGGCCATCGCCTTGCAAGCTCAATTCGGGGTACTGCCGGGATGGCTCCCCAATCCCTTTGACCCGGCACACAAGACCAATCTCGCGCCGTCGCGGATCATCCATTTCGTCGCGCTGGCTATTGTCGCCAACAATCTAATGCGGCCAGATTCGTCGGCTTTGCGCTGGCGCGCGCTTGCGCCGATGATCGCCTGCGGCAAGCATTCGCTGCCGGTGTTCTGCTCTGGCGTCGTGCTTTCGTTCTGTGCGCATGCCCTGATCGAACTTGGCTCGAACGCGTTGTGGGTGCAACTGATCGTCGGCTTGGCGGGGTTGGCGCTCATGACAGCGGTCGCCTACGCCTTGGCCGGAACGGTGAAACCCGTGCCGATGCGAATAGGGAGAATGGCATGAATTTGGCTTGGCCCATCGTGACGGCTGCCTTTCTCGCTTCGCTGGTGGAAGCGGTGGAGGCTCTTACTATCATTTTGGCGGTCATCACCGTAAGGAGGGGCGCCCGGCTGCGATCGGGCTTTTCGCTGGACTGTGCGCTCTATCCGGGCTCGTCGTTCTATTCGCACCGGCGCTGGATCAAATTCCGGTGCACCTGCTACAATTCATCATCGGAGCGCTTCTACTCCTGTTTGGCCTTCGATGGCTGCGAAATTTTGCGCGCGGCCGGTCTGATCGCCCTACATGACGAAGAGGCGGCGTTTGCGGCCGAGACCACCCAACTTCAAGGACGAGTGGACCGAAGCGAAGCCAGGCTCGACAGGATCGCGTCACTGACGGCTTTCAAGGCGGTTCTGCTGGAAGGATTGGAGGTCGTTTTTGTAGTCATCGCTCTGGGTACTGAGAAAGGGATGTTTGCTTCTGCAGCCGCTGGAGCCATTGCAGCCTGCAGCGCTGTTCTCTTGCTTGGTCTGGCTATCCATCGTCCTTTAGCTCGCGTTCCCGAAAATGCACTCAAGTTTGTCGTGGGAGTTCTGCTATCGGCGCTCGGCGTGTGTTGGATGGGGGAAGCACTTGGCATTGCCTGGCCGGGGGCGGATTTCGCCATCATTGCTTTCGCCCTAGTTTTTCTCGGCGCCGGCTGCGTGACCATCATCCTTGCGCGGCGCCCTGATCCGAGGGCTTCCTCGTGAAGGGCATGCTCCGCGAACTGATCGGGCTCTTCGTAGACGACGGCGTTCTTGCCCTTGAGATCTGTGGCATCGTCGGCCTGTCTGCACTACTGGCCAGCGCATTACCGGAGACGCCGCTTCTGGCCGGAACGGTATTGGCGATGGGGTGTCCGGTAGTGCTCGCTTTGAATACACTGAGAGCCGCCAGGGGGCGCCGGAAGGTGGGTAAAGGCGGAGATCGGATATGAACTCGCGTCGAGCAGCGTCAAGCCGTCGCATGGACGATCCCAATCGCCGCTGGCCACTTGATGCGGATCTGACCATCCAGTCCGCACGACGGGGAAATACCAGGCAACTTGCGTGGGAGATCGCTTCGATCAATTCTTATCTGGAAGAAATTCATCGGATCTGGGCAAGCGCTCTAGGGTTAAGCTACCCGCAATTTAGGCTTCTGATGGCTCTGTCCATGGGTGACGGTGTTGCCGTAAATGTCGTCGCAAAGATGCTTCACGTCGAAGCGTCCTTTGTTACGAGCCAGTCAAAAGCGCTGGAGAAAAGGGGCCTCTTGCACCGAAGGCCCTGTTCAACAGACAGGCGTGTAGTTCAGTTGTCACTCTCCGACAGGACCTATCGGCAGCTTGGGGATCTCGTCAAACAACAGGCGGCTCTCGATGAGTTCATCTTCAAGGATTTCTCGGTATCGGAAGAGTCGAGCTTTCTATCGATGTTGGCAATTCTCAAGCGGCGTGTTGAGAAAGCTCGGCATATAGCCGCGCTCGATTGCCTGCCTCCCGCTACTTTACCGTACCTATGATTTGCGGGATTCGAAGCCACATCACCGGTTCCTTCCAACGTGGGAGCTACGAAGAGGCCGGCCTCTTCTCTGTTGCCAACTCGATGGATATGCGATTGGACCGAGAAGGATAGAACGGCCCTTAGTGCCAAGCTGGAACGGTGCGGACGCTTCTGCCGAAGATTTTCCTGGCGGTCGGATGGCGCGTAATCTCAGGGACGACTTGAAGGTCCGAGGCAGCCGCCACGCCGAACGCAACCAGCGTCATGCCAAAACTGGTCGTCTAAGGGGTGCCAGCCACCGACCACGACCTGCCGTCAGATGCAGTATCCATAATCAAGGCCTTTCCTGTTTTCAGTGCGTGGACGATGACTTCGGCGCTCAAGATCCTTGGCCTAATCTATTGGCGACAACTCCTAAAATCCGAAGGATTGGGACGAGCGGTCCAGGACGGCGCCGCTGCGAGTAGAATTAGACTGACAGCTGGCCGCCTAGGTTTTAGATGCGATCGCGATATTGTTGTAACGCCGGCGCTCCTTCAGGAACTACTTCAAGAAGCTTTCGTTGGCCTGTTCCGCCCCAATCAGTTCAGCATCCAACGTGTTGGCAAGCCGCGAGACAATTTCGTCTTGGATGTCAAACAGATCAGCTACGGGTTTGTCGAAACGTTCTGCCCACAGGTGTTTGCTGGTTTCGGCGTCGATAAGTTGAACATTGACCCGAAACCGATTTCCTCCACGTTGGACGGACCCTTCAATGACATAGCGAACGTTCAAATCCCGGCCGATCTGCTTGAGATCAACGGCTTTGGCGAAGTCGCTGCTCCAGGACGCAAGCGTCAGTGCCCGCGTCCGAGCTGATCTTTCGATCAAGGTACTGGAAAGGGCAGGGCACATCGTTCCCACTCGCAAAGACAAGTCTTCACAACAGAAATCGCTCTCTGAGATGTCTCGTGACGAGCTCGCCGCCTTCATTGCGAGCAATCAAGCCGAGATCGACAAGATTGAAGCCGAGCTGGCCTCGCGCGCAAAGGACGTGTCTTATCTAGGGTAGGCGGACAGCGCAGCGCTGGCTGATTGGAAGGGAGCGGCGCCCTCGATTTAAACTACCTCAGTGCGAAGCCACGCCAGCGCGGCGAATACCGGGACTAGCGCTACGCTGGAAAGGTGCAGGTTCAGGTGATGAAGCTCGAACCAAGCATCCTCTCCCAGCAGCACACTTTCAGCGTCGGCCTGCTCAAGATCCTGGTGGCAGGGGCGATCGTGCTGGCGCTGCTGTGCCTGGTCGCGACCATCCGCGAGGTGCGCGATCACCCGTCGAGTGCCGCGGGCTGGCTCGGCGGCGCCGCGATCGTGGCGGCGATCGTCGCCGGCGTCCTGGTCTGGCACACGACCGCTGCGCTTGCCTAAAAGGTCCGCGCTAACTTCAGCTTACCGACGCAAAGCGGAAGTCTCCCACCTTGAACGTGTTCGGCGGCTTGTGACCCAACTGAGCGGCTTGTGACCCAACTGAGACATAGCGCCTGAAGAATGTCTGAAGGTGAGGAGCCACTTCTTATTCGCGGAGCAATGGCAACGTGCTATGCTGCAGCGCAGAACCTGACGTGTTCTTTGAGGGGACACATGCACCGGCGCAAGTTCATCACGCTTGTTGGCAGCACGGCGGCGATATGGCCACTTGCGGCATTTGCGCGACAGCGCGCAGGGCGGACTTACCAGGTGGGATATCTCTCAATAGCGTCCCGAGAGCAAACGCTCCATCTTATCAACGCGTTTGAAGAAGGCATGAGCGGCCTCGGCTACCGCAGCGGCGAAAATGTCGTCATCGAATACCGCTTCGCCAAGGGGGAGATCGAACAGCTGCCCGCGCTTGCTGCGGACCTTGTTAGTCGCGGCGTGGACATCAGTATCGTTGCCGGGGTCACTCCAGTTGTCGTTGCGGCCATGAAAGCGACCACGACCATCCCGATCGTCACGACCGTTGTTGTTGAGCCAGTTCGGGCCGGGCTTATCGCCAGCCTTGCGCGCCCTGGTGGAAATGTCACTGGGCTTACCGCAGATACGGGCGATGAGATTGTGGGCAAGCGGTTTGAGCTACTGAAGGAAGCACTGCCGAACCTTTCGCGTGTCGGCGTGCTGTGGAACCCGGACGTTGCACTCAATCGGGACCGACTGATTCCGATGGGAGAGACGGCCCGGTCCCTCGGACTGACGATTGTCCCGGTCGAAGCCCGTAAGTTAGATGAAGTTGACCAAGCATTTGCGAAGATGAGTGAAGAGCGTGTGCAGGGATTCATCGTGCAGGGAGACAGCGTGCTGTACAACTATCGTGGTAAGATTGCCGAAGCGGCCTTAAGGACCCGGCTGCCAAGCACCTCTGGCCAGAAAGAGTTTGCTGATGCGGGCTTCCTATTGACCTACGGTGCTGATATTCGAGACCTTTGGCGCCGGGCCGCTGCATACGTCGACAAGATTTTCAAGGGTGCGAAGCCCGCTGATTTGCCGGTCGAACAGCCAATCAAATTCGAACTGGTGATAAATCTCAAGACCGCCAAGTATCTTGGCTTGGTCGTTCCTCCCTCGTTGCTCGCCCGCGCCGACGAAGTGATCGAATAGCGTGACATCTGCAGCGCTGCATTAATCCGGAATTGGCCCGTTTGAGACCTTGCGATGGGCCTTGAAGATGTCCGCTCATCGAGGGGTGACCGGAAGTCATAGCGGGAGGAGTAAATCGACGCGATTGACCCTATACC
>Ga0075367_10000369_pt1 | contig 16254 bp, 19 predicted proteins | sample EndMethybrTD3032_FD_71399 | JGI IMG/M metagenome (GOLD analysis project Ga0075367, IMG submission 71399) | Populus endosphere microbial communities from Tennessee, USA - Endosphere MetaG P. TD hybrid TD303-2 | ecosystem: Host-associated > Plants > Roots > Endosphere | place: USA: Tennessee... | reverse complement strand
TCGACGACGCAGTCGGCACCGGCCGCGCAGACTCCTCGTCCTCCGGCGCCGCCGCCCCGACCGACCTCGCCAACCGGACCCAGCTCCGCTACGCCACGGACGACACACCGACGCTGTCCGGGCTGCTCGGGGGTGGATCGTGACCCGCCTCGTCCGTCTGCTCGTCCTGGTCGTGATCGGGGCGCTGCTGATGACCTCGTGCAAGTTCGACGGCGCCTACGACCTGCCGCTGCCCGGTGGCCCGGTGGACGCGGACGACGCGATCAAGGTGACCGCGGAGTTCGACGACATCCTCAACATCGTCCCGAAGTCACCGGTGATGGTCGACGACGTCACCGTGGGCGAGGTGACCGATGTCGAGCGGGTCGGCTGGCACGCCAAGATCACGATGCTGGTACGCAAGGACGTCGACCTGCCGGACAACGCGATCGCAGAGATCCGCCAGGTCAGCCTGCTCGGCGAGAAGTACGTCGCGCTCGAGCCGCCGGCCGAGGGTGCTGCGTCCGGCAACCGGCTCGGTGACGGCGACAACATCCCGCTGTCGGCGACCGGGCGGAACCCCGAGGTGGAAGAGGTGCTCGGCGCCCTGTCGTTCCTGCTCAGCGGTGGCGGTGTGGCCCAGCTCGGCACCATCACCAAGGAGCTGAACAAGGCGATGGACGGGCGCCAGGAGAACCTGCGCCACCTGCTGACATCACTCACCGACGTGGTCGGCACGCTCGACGACCAGAAGGCCGACATCATCCGGGCGCTGGAGTCGGTCAACAACCTCACCGCCACGCTCAACCGCGAGAAGCAGACCGTCACGGGGGCGCTCGAGGTGGCCGGTCCCGCGATCAAGGTGCTCGCCGACCAGCACGACGAGCTGATCGCGATGCTCAGCGCACTCGACCACCTCGGTGTGGTCGGCACCCGGGTGATCGGTGCCAGCAAGGACGACCTGCTCAGGTCGCTGGCCCACCTCAAGCCGGTGCTGTCCCAGCTCCACGCCGCCGGCGACAAGCTCGCGCCGGGACTCAACCTGGTCCTCAGCTTCCCCTTCCCGAAGGAGGCGTCCGAGGTCGTCCGCGGCGACTACGCGAACACCTCGATCCGCGCCGACATCAACCTCGAGAACTTCCTGCCTCCGGGCACCACCATCCCGAACCTCCCCATCGACATCCCGTCGCCCGACCTGCCGCCGGTCGGCCAGGTCCTCAACGACGTGCAGAAGTGCCTGCAGTCGCTCGACATCACCAGCAAGGCGTGCCAGAAGGTGCTCGGCGACCTCGACCTGCTGACCTCGCTGAAGAAGAAGTGCAAGAAGGACAAGTACAAGACCAACCCGGTCTGCACCGTCCTGAACGCCGTACCGGACGTCCCCCTCGACGACCTGGGCGACCTGCTCGGCGGCCTCCTGGGCAACGTGCTCGGCCGCTCGCTCGGCTCGTCGCTGGAGAGCGGCGCCCCGTCGACCCAGCCCTCCACCCGCTCGCTCTACGGGGGTGCACCATGACCCGCGGCACCCGGATCCGCATCGCGGCCTTCCTCGTCCTGAGCGCGGTCGGGATCGTCTACGTCACGGCTGCCTACCTCGGCTTCGTGGACAAGGTCCTCGGGCGCGGCCTCACCGTGCACGCGACGCTGCCGACGTCCGGCGGCCTCTACGAGGGCAGCGAGGTCACCTACCGCGGCGTCAAGATCGGCAAGGTCAGCCGGATGAACGCGACGCCCCACGGCGTCACCCTCGACCTTGCGCTCGAGGAGGGCACCGAGCTGCCCAAGGACGCGCCGATGTACGTGCACAACCTGTCGGCGGTCGGTGAGCAGTACCTCGACTTCGAGCCAGCCGACGACAGGCCGCCCTACGCGAGGGACGGCGACACCCTGCACGGCAGCGCCGCCTCGCTGCCGGTCGACGAAGGGGAGCTGCTGGTCGAGCTGAACGCGTTCGTCGGCTCGGTCGACAAGAAGGACCTCCAGACGGTGGTCCGCGAGCTCGGGACGATGTTCCACGACACCGGCGACCCGCTGCAGCAGCTGCTCGACAACGGATCGACGTTCATCGACGAGGCATCGGCGCACACCGAGCAGACGCGGGCGCTGCTCGACGACGGGCTGACCGTCCTGCAGACCCAGGAGGGGCAGAGCGAGAACATCCGCTCGTTCTCGCACGACCTCGCCAAGATCACGCAGTCGCTCAAGGAGAGTGACGCCGACCTGCGCACCACGCTGTCCGACACCCCGGCCACGGCGCGCGAGCTCGACAAGCTGCTGACCGACCTCGAGCCGACGCTGCCCGTGCTGCTCGGGAACGCCACCAGCGTCAGCCAGGTGGGGCTGTCGCACGTCGCCGGTCTCGAGCAGCTGCTCGTCGTCTTCCCGCACGTGATCGCCAGCGGCTTCACCGGCACGCCCGGCGACGGCTACGGCCACGTCAACCTGCAGCTCGACAACACCGTCCACCCGTGCACGGAGGGCTACAAGCCGCCCAGCCAGTGGCGGCCGCCCTCGGACCTGTCCGACGGACCGATCTTCCCGGCGAGGTGCACCGCCGGTCCGCCGTACGTCCAGCGCGGCACGCCGTACTCTCCCGACGGGCGCTACGGCTCGCCGGGCGCGGCGTACCGGTCGGGCTACGACCCCGCGTCCGGCATCATGGACGGGGTGGTCGATGCGAACGGCGACCCGGTGCACCTCGGTGACCAGGGCAACCTCTCCGTGCTGGGTGACGACTCCTGGAAGTGGCTGCTCGTCGGACCGGTGGTCGCTGCCCCGTGAATCGAGTCGCAGTCAACGTCGGGCTCTACGTCGTGGTGATGGTGGCCGCGGCGCTGCTCGTCGTCGCCGCGGTCCGGGTCCTCGGCGACGACGACCGTGGCCCCACGTCGCTGCCGGTCAAGGGCGTGGTGGACCTGAAGGAGTCGTCCGGCACCGAGCAGCAGCGGTACGCCGACATCCTCGGCTCCGCCTCGAAGGAGGCGACGGCGTTCGTGAACATCCGCTACGACGATGCGCAGGCGTCGATCGACGCGGTGATGGCCGGCGCGACGGGGGACTTCCGTGACCAGTACGCCAAGTCGACCGACGGCGTGATCAAGGTTCTCCAGGACAACAAGTCGATCATGGCCGGCGAGGTCCTGTGGACCGGTGTGGTCGCCCAGGATCCCGACTCGGCGACCGTGATCGTCGCGACGAGTGGGACTGTGCAGAACAAGCAGACCGGCGACAAGCCGGTGGCCCGCTACTTCCGGCTGCAGCTGCAGCTGGTCTCCGAGAAGGGCGAGTGGCTGACCAGCGACTTGCAGTTCGTCCCGTGACCCGCGACGTGCCCCGGCGCCCGACGTCCTCGCGCGCCCCCGTCTCCCGCCCGCGCCGGGTGGCCGGGCAGGGGAGCACCCCGACCGATCCGCCCGCCGACGCGGGGGAGGCGCCCCCCGCCCCGCGCCCGGAGCCACCGGACGAACCGCCGGCTCCACCGACCGAGGCCGAAGAACCTCAGGAGCCGGACGAGCCCGACCCCCGGGCGCGGGCCGGTCTCGGCGCGCTCTTCGCGGGTCGGCGGGCCACGACGGTCCTGACCAGCCTGGTCGCCGTGCTCGCCCTGGCCGCTGGAGGCCTGTTCGCCTGGGACGGGCTTCGGGGGGACGACGACCCCGCCAGGCCGTCGAAGCAGCCGGTCCTGATCGGCAGCGACGACGCCACCGCAGCGGTCGACGCCGCGGCCAAGGCGGCCGAGACCATCGTCGCGACGTCGTACCAGGACTACGACAAGCAGGTCGACGAGGCGACGGCCCTGATGACCGACTCGTTCGCCACGACGTACCGGCAGACCGCCGAGGACATCGAGCCCGACTTCGTGGCGGCCAAGACCGAGATCCAGGCCCGCGTGGTCGCCCAGGGCATCGTGCACGCGACCCGGACCGAGGTGCAGGCGCTCGTCTTCCTCAACCAGTACGTCAGCAAGGACGGCGGGGACACGACCTACACGCCGTACCGCGCCCTGGTGACCGTCCTGCACACCGACCGCGGGTGGCTGGTCTCGGCCCTCGACACGAAGTAGCCGGTCAGTCTCGTGTCGAGTGACGCGAACGTGCTGTCGGACGGGCCGAGTCGCAGCACGTTCACGTCACTCGACACGAACTGACGGATCTGCAAAACTAGAACACGTTCCAGTCCGGAACCGATGCCCCCTCGCGTGGAAGGATCGACGCCGTGAGCACACCTGGCACGGTCGTCGAGTGCGACCTCCTGATCATCGGCGCGGGTCCCACGGGACTGTTCGCCGCCTACTACGCCGGCTTCCGGGGTCATCGGGTCGCGGTCATCGACTCGCTGCCCGAGCTCGGCGGCCAGATCACCGCGATGTACCCGGAGAAGCTGATCTTCGACGTCGCGGGCTTCCCCGGCGTCAAGGGGCGCACGCTCGTCGACGGGCTGGTCGAGCAGGCGGCGACCGCCAAGCCGGACTACCTCCTCGACCGTACGGCGACCGGGCTCGTCCACGCCGACGACGGCGTGACCGTGACCTGCGACGACGGCACCGAGATCCGGGCCGGTGCGGTCCTGATCACCGCGGGCATCGGCAAGTTCAGCCCGCGGCCGCTGCCGGCCGGCGACGGGTGGCTGGGCCGGGGGATGGAGTTCTTCGTCCCAAGCTTCGAGCCGTATGCCGGCAAGGACGTCGTGATCGTCGGCGGCGGTGACAGCGCCTTCGACTGGGCGCTCAACCTCACCGGGATCGCGCGCACGATCGCGCTGGTGCACCGCCGCGACGCGTTCCGCGCCCACGAGCGCACCGTCCAGCAGGTCCTGGACTCCGACGTCGACATCATCACCAAGGCACAGGTCATCGAGCTCGTCGGCGACGGGACGCTCGAGTCGGTGGTGCTCGACGTGGACGGCGAGACCGTGACCCGGCCGGCGCAGGCGCTGGTCGCCGCGCTCGGCTTCGTCGCCGACCTCGGCCCGCTCCAGCAGTGGGGGCTGGAGGTCTCCAAGCGGCACATCGTCGTCGACTCGGCGATGCGGACGAACCTCCCGAGGGTCTTCGCGGCCGGTGACATCACCGAGTACGCCGGCAAGGTGCGCCTCATCGCCGTCGGCTTCGGCGAGGCCGCGACCGCCGTCAACAACGCCACCGTGGCGATCGACCCGACGGCACACGTGTTCCCCGGTCACTCGAGTGAAGGAAGCTGAGGAGACATCCCGATGAAGATCAAGGTCGACTTCGACCTCTGTGAGTCCAACGCCCTCTGTGAGGCGATGGCCCCCGAGGTGTTCGAGCTGGACGACGACGACTTCCTCCAGCTCAAGACCGAAGAGACGACCGACGAGAACATCGACAACGTCAAGCGTGCGGTCGCGGCCTGCCCGCGTGCGGCGATCTCGCTGGTGGAGTGACGCGTGGCTGACGAGAACCTGTCGCTGGACGGCCGGGTCGCGGTCGTCACCGGTGCCGGGGCGGGCCTCGGTCGCGCCGAGGCGGTCGCGCTGGCCAGGGCCGGTGCCCGCGTCGTGCTCAACGACCTGCCGGGTGCCGCCGACGAGGCGGCCGACGAGCTCAAGGGCCTCGGCGCTGAGGTCGCGATCGTCGAGGGCGACGTGGGGGAGCGGTCCACCGCCGACGCCATGCTCGCCGCCGCCGTCGAGGGCTTCGGCACGCTCGACATCGTGGTCAACAACGCCGGCATGACCCGTGACCGGATGCTGTTCAACCTCTCCGACGAGGAGTGGGACGACGTCATCCGCGTGCACCTGCGCGGTCACTTCCTGCTCTCGCGCAATGCCGCGGCGTACTGGCGGGAGCAGTCGAAGGCCGTGGGCGCCCCGGTCTACGGCCGGATCGTCAACACCGCATCAGAGGCCTTTCTCGGTGGCTCGCCCGGGCAGGCCAACTACGCGGCGGCCAAGGCGGGCATCGCCGCGCTGACGCTGTCCTCGGCCCGCGGGCTGGGCAAGATCGGCGTCCGCGCCAACGCGATCTGCCCGCGCGCCCGCACCGCGATGACCGCCCAGGTCTTCGGCGACGACACCTCCGGGCAGGAGGTCGACCCCTACTCCCCGGAGCACGTGGCGCCGCTGGTCGCCTACCTCGCTTCGCCGGCGGCCGAGCGGATCACCGGCCAGGTCTTCGTGGTCTACGGCGGCATGGTCGCGCTGATCGCGGCCCCCGTCGTCGAGCAGCGCTTCGACGCGTCCGGCTCGGTGTGGGACCTGCCGGACCTCGACCGCCAGCTCGGGGAGTTCTTCTCCGAGCGCGACCCAGCGGTCGGCTTCGCCGCCGACTCGATCATGGCTCTGCAGGTTTCGAAGGGTGAGGTGTGACCATGGGTCGTCTCGACGGGAAGGTCGCCATCGTCACCGGCGGCGCGATGGGCCAGGGTGCCGGCATCGTCCGCGCCTACGTCGCGGAGGGCGCCCGCGTCGTCGTCGCCGACGTCGCCAAGGAGCCGGGCCAGGCGCTGGCCGAGGAGCTCTCCCAAGAGTTCGGGCCTGCGTCGGTGCACTTCGCGGACCACGACGTCAGTGACCCGGTCGCCTGGGCGACGCTGGTCGCGGACGCCAACGAACGGTTCGGACCCGTCAACGTGCTCGCCAACAACGCCGGCATCCTCCGGTTCGGCACCGTCGAGGCGATGCCGGTCGACGAGGTCGAGCTGCTCTGGCGGGTCAACCAGCTCGGCTGCTGGCTCGGCATGCAGGCCGTCGTACCGACCATGAAGGCCAACGGCGGCGGCTCGATCATCAACGCATCCTCGACCGAGGGGCTCGGGGGCATGGCCAACACGGTCGCCTACGGCGCCACCAAGTTCGCGATCCGCGGCATGACCAAGGGTGCCTCCCACGAGCTCGGCCCGTTCAACATCAGGGTCAACTCGGTGCACCCCGGGATGATCGACACCCCGATGACCCGCGTGCACGGCGGCGACCTGGCGATGGAGTACGGCGCCTCGAAGGTGCCGTTGCGCCGGGTCGGCCACCCCGAGGACGTCGCGCCGCTCTACGTCTTCCTCGGCAGCGACGAGTCGACCTACATCAACGGCGCCGAGATCGCGGTCGACGGCGGCGTCACCGCGACCCACGCGTTCGGCGGCTGAGGCGTGGAGCACTGATGGCCAACCAGCGCGCCCAGATCGTCATGTCCGACGAGGAGGTCTGGGGATTCCTCGCTCGGCAGCGCTCCTCGACCGTGGCGACCTACGGCCCTCAGGGACAGATCCATCTCGTCGGCATGTGGTACGCCGTCATGGACGGTCAGATCTGGATCGAGACCAAGCGCAAGGCCCAGAAGGTCGTGAACCTGCGCCGCGACCCACGGATGTCGTTCCTGGTCGAGGCCGGGCAGACCTACGACCAGCTCCGCGGCGTGTCCCTGGAGGGCCGCGGCGTGGTGATCGAGGACGAGGACGTGGTCTGGGACGTCTGCGTGAACATCTTCGGCCGCTACAACGGCGACTACACCGAGGAGATGAAGCCGTTCGTGGAGTTCATGGCCAAGAACCGCGTCGTCGTCCGCCTCGACGCCGACCGCGTCCGGTCCTGGGACCACCGCAAGCTGGGGATGCCCGCGATGGAGCTGGGCGGCAGCACCGCGGCGTACGTCGAGTGACGCGGGCTCCCACCCGCTTGTGGGGCGTCCACCCTCACGTTGCTGGCTGACCGCCCGGGGGTCTCAGGCGCGCGGGCACCGAGGAGCGGGGTGAGCCGGCACATGGTGGACAGTCGCAAGAAACGGACCGCGGTCCACTAGCGTTCGCGACGTGAACGCCCTCGCCTGGATCCTCGCCGGCCTGCTGGCCGCCCTCTACCTCACCGCCGGCACCACCAAGCTGCTCAAGCCCAAGGACCAGCTGCTGGCCCAGGGCAACATGAACTGGGTCGAGGACCTCGACGGGGGCCAGCTCAAGGCGCTCGCCGCGCTCGAGATCCTGGGCGCTCTCGGCCTGGTGCTTCCGTGGGCGCTCGACGTCGCCCCGGTGCTGACCCCCCTCGCAGCGGCCGGCCTGGCGGTGATCCAGGCCGGAGCCATCCGCACCCACCTGCGCCGCGGCGAGAAGCAGGTGCTGCCCCTCAACGTCGTCCTGCTGGTGGTGGCGGCCGTGGTCGCGGTGCTGCGGTTCAGTCAGCTCTGACTGTGTCGGCCGTCGTCGAGCCCGGGCCGGTACCGGCCGCCCGTTGATCGAGCTTGTCGAGATCTCCCGCAGCCTGGGCCGAGGTGCCGGACCTTGCGGTCATCTCGACGGGCTCGATGGGCGGTGGTCGGGCGGGTGCCTTCGTTGCGGAGGCTTCGAGGCTCGGCGCCGGAGCTGCCTCGCGCCTCAACCAACCGTCGCGGCTCAGTCGCGGAGCAGCAGGTGGACGGCCTTCTCCATCTGGGCGGCGGTGTCGGCGGCCGACGTGCGGCCCGTGACCCAGCCGACCAGGGTGGAGAGCCAGACGTCGCCGATGACGCGGGCGAGGGCGACGTCGTCGTCGGTGAGCTCGGTCTGGCCGGGGTGCATCGCCTGCGTGAGCATCCGGGTGAGCAGCATGCCGACGTTGTGGATCTCCGCCTGGACGGAGGCGTCCGCGAACATGAACGCGCGCGTCAGCGCCTCGGTGAGGTGGGGGTCGCCCTGGAGGCCGCGGGTGGTCTTGCGGAGCACGTAGATGACGCGCTCGGAGGAGGTGTCGCCGGGGATCGGCTTGTCGCCGATGGACGCGTTGGCGCGCTCGAACTCGCGGCCCAGCGCGGAGACGAGCAGGTGGATCTTCGAGGGGAAGTAGCGGTAGAGCGTGCCGAGGGCGACGTCGGCCCGCTCGGCCACGGCCCGCATCTGGACGGCGTCGAACCCGCCCTGGGTGGCCAGGGCGATCGTCGCGTCGAGGATCCGCTTCCGACGGTCCCGCTGCGCGGCGGACCCGAGATCCTCGACCGTCAGAGAGTTCGTGGTGCTCACGTGGAACCTTCCAGAAGGGGAGGAGTTCGGTCGCTCATGGGGCCTGGTCATTAGGCTATCAACGAGTGGTCCATAATAGGAACACGTTCCAGTTTCACGCGTGTTTCAGAGATCATTCCAGTACGTCGCAGGACCGGCCCGCCGGATTGCGTTCGCCGAGCACAAGGGAGGTCCGCCTCGTGCGGATTGCGATGTTGTCGTACCGGTCGAAACCGCACTGCGGTGGCCAGGGCATCTACCTGCGTCATCTCAGCCGTGAGCTGACGGCGCTGGGCCACACCGTCGAGGTGTTCTCCGGGCAGCCCTATCCCGAGCTCGACGAGGGCGTCGTGCTGACCAAGGTGCCGAGCCTGGACCTCTACCGCGAGCCGGACCCCTTCCGGGTGCCGAAGCTCAAGGAGTTCCGAGACCGGGTGGATGTCGAGGAGTTCGCCACGATGTGCGTGGCCGGCTTCCCCGAGCCCAAGACGTTCAGCACCCGGGTCGCGAAGCTCCTGGAGGAGCGCACGGACGACTTCGACGTCGTGCACGACAACCAGGTGCTCGGCTACGGGATGCTCAAGATCGAGGAGATGGGGCTCCCGCTCGTCACCACGATCCACCACCCGATCACCTTCGACCGGCGCATCGACATCGCGCAGACGAGGAATCCGTGGCGGAAGCTCACGCTCAGCCGCTGGTACGGCTTCCTGCGGATGCAGGGCCGGGTTGCTCGCCAGGCCCGCCAGATCATGACGCCGTCGGAGACCTCGAAGCGCGACATCGCGCAGGACTTCGGGGTCGACCCCGCCCGCATGCAGGTGATCCTGCTCGGGGTCGACGACGGCTTCGTGCCGCCGACCGCACCCCGCGTCCCCGGCCGGATCCTGGCGATGGCCAGTGCCGACGCCCCGATGAAGGGCATCGCGACCCTTCTCGAGGCGTTCGCCAAGCTGCGCACCGAGCGGGACGTCGAGCTGATCCTGGTCACGCAGCCGAAGCCCGGGGGTCGCACCGAGAAGCTGATCGACAAGCTCTCGATCACCGACTCGGTCCGGTTCGTGCACGGCATCAGCGACGCCGAGCTGGTCGAGCTGATGGGATCTGCCGAGATCGCCTGCGTGCCGAGCCTCTACGAAGGGTTCTCGCTGCCGACCGCGGAGCTGATGGCCTGCGCGACACCGCTGATCGCCTCGCGCGCCGGAGCGATCCCCGAGGTGGTGGGCCCGGACGGCTACTGCTCCGACCTGGTCACCCCCGGGGACGTCGGGGAGCTCGAGGCAGCCCTGGCGGCGCTGCTCGACGACCCCGAGCGCCGGGCCCGGTACGGCGCCAACGGCCGCACGCGCGTGGACGAGCTGTTCAGCTGGCGGGCCGTCGCGGCGAAGGTCGCCGCCGTCTACGAGGAGACGATCGCCGCCTATCACGATGAACAGGGCCAGGGCGTCCGGCAGAGCAAGGAGAGCACGCGTGCTGACCGTTGACTTCGAGCGGCTCGGGCTGCGCCCGGGCGACCGCGTGCTCGACATGGGCTGCGGCGCCGGCCGCCACGCCTTCGAGATGTACCGCCGCGGCGCTGACGTCATCGCCTTCGACATGGATGCCGACGAGCTCGCCGGCGTGAGCGACCTCTTCCATGCGATGAAGCAGGCGGGCGAGGTGCCCGCGGGCGCCGAGGCCGACGTCAAGCAGGGCGACGCGCTCCAGCTGCCGTTCGCCGACGGCGAGTTCGACCGCGTCGTCGCCGCCGAGGTGCTCGAGCACATCCACGCCGACGTCGACGCGATCAAGGAGCTCGTCCGCGTCCTGCGCCCGGGCGGCACCCTGGCCGTCTCGGTGCCGCGCTGGCTGCCCGAGGTCATCAACTGGAAGCTCTCGGACGACTACCACAACGCCGAGGGCGGCCACATCCGGATCTACACCGACCACGAGCTGGTCGACAAGGTCACCAAGGCCGGCCGGTTCAACGACGGCACACCGGGTGACGCCATGGTCTTCGAGGGCAAGGACTATGCGCACGGCCTGCACTCGCCGTACTGGTGGATCAAGTGCGCCGTCGGAGTCGACAACGACGACCACCCGCTCGCGAGGACGTACCACAAGCTCCTGGTCTGGGAGATCATGAAGCAGCCCAAGCTGCTCCAGCTGGCCGGCAAGGTCCTCGACCCGATGATCGGCAAGAGCCTGGTGCTCTACTTCCGCAAGCCCCTCGGCGCGAACGGCGCCGCGTGACCCACCTCGCCCGGCTGCCCATGTCTCAGCTGCCCAGCGTCGACGGCGTGCTCTCCGCCGCCCAGGTGGCCGAGAGCGCGGCGTCGATCGCGGCGATGCAGGAGCCGTGCGGTGCGGTGCCGTGGACAGTCGGCGAGCACGTCGACATCTGGAACCACGTCGAGGCGGCCATGGCGATGCTCGTCGGTGGCGAGGTCGCGGCGGCCGAGCGCGCCTACCAGTGGGTGCCGACCATCCAGCACGACGACGGCTCGTGGCCCATGAAGATCGTCAACGGCATGGCCGAGGACGACCGAGGCGAGGTCAACATGTCGGCCTACCTCGCCGTCGGCATCTGGCACCACTGGCTGGTCCGCCGCGACCTGCGGTTCGTGCAGCGGTTCTGGCCCTCGGTGCGCGCCGGGCTCGACTGGGTGGTGGCACAGCAGCTGCCGTTCGGTGGCATCCAGTGGACGCCGACGGAGGACTTCGCGCTGCTGGCGGGCTCGTCGAGCATCTACCAGTCACTGCGGGCCGGGGTCGCGATCGCCGAGCTCCTCGACGACCCGCAGCCGGAGTGGGAGCTGGCCGGCGGCCGGCTCGGCCACGCCGTCCGCGAGCACCGCGACCTGTTCGAGGACAAGTCGACCTACTCCATGGACTGGTACTACCCGGTCCTCGGTGGCCCGGTCCGCGGCCGCGCGGCCCACGACCTGCTGGCGTCGCGTTGGGACGAGTTCGTGGTGCCCGGCCTCGGCATCCGCTGCGTCGACACCAACCCGTGGGTGACCGGTGCCGAGACCTGCGAGCTCGCGATGGCGCTCGACGCGATCGGCGACCACCCCCGTGCGCTGGCGCTGCTCAGGGACATGCAGCACCTCCGCGGGGACGGCGGCACGTACTGGACCGGCTGGGTCTACGACGACCACCCCGCGAACGGTGAGCCGCGCGACGTCTACTGGCCCGTCGAGCACACGACGTACACCGCCGCCGCCGTGATCCTGGCCGTCGACGCCCTCGGCGAGGTCGCCGGCCACAGCACCGCCGGCTCGGGGATCATGCGCGGCACCTCGCTCGGCCCCCACTTCGGCGAGCTCGCACTCGAGTGTGAGTGCGTGGTTGCGACGGGCGCCCATCGCTCTAGGAGTTGAGCTGGTCTCCCGCCGCACCGCGCGTACGCCGTAGCACCCGCATCGACCCGAGCGCCTCGACCTCGTCGAAGCTGCCGCCGTCGAGCGCGCGGAGGAACACGTGGTACGGCGGCTGCCCGCCGTCCTCCGGGTCGGGGAAGACGTCGTGGATGACGAGCGCCCCGCCGTTCATCAGCCAGGGGGCCCAGCCGCTGTAGTCGTTCTGGGCGTGCTCCTCGGCGTGCCCGCCGTCGATGAAGAGCAGCGAGAGGGGAGTGCGCCACAGCGCGGAGACCGTGGTGCTCCGGCCGACGACGGCCACGACCTGGTCCTCCAGCCCGGCCCGGGCGATGGTCCTGCGGAAGACCGGCAGCGTGTCCATCAGCCCGAACTCGGGGTCCACCAATGACGCGTCGTGGTGCTCCCAGCCCGCCTGGTTCTCCTCCGAGCCACGGTGGTGGTCGACGGTGAAGACGGTGCCACCGACCTCGCGGGCGGCGGCGCCGAGATAGATCGCCGACTTGCCGCAGTAGGTGCCGACCTCGAGGACCGGGCCGTGGGAGAGCCGCTCCCGCGCCCAGCGGTGCAGCAGCAGCCCCTCGTCCTCGGGCATGAACCCCTTGGCGTCCCGGGCGTGCTGGACGAGGTCCGCGGGCATCTCCGACACGGGCTGACCCTAGGTCAGCCGGGCCCCGGACATGGGACAGCCCCCCGCGGTGCGGGGGGCTGTCCGGTGGGATGTCGCCTCAGGGGAGATGGATCTCGCGCCCGTACCCGCGCTCCTGCTGCGACGTCTTGCGCTGCGGGACGGAGAGGTGACGGCGGTACTGCTCCTGCTGCTCCGCCCTGGCCCGGCGCTCCGCGGAGTCGGCCGAGCTCGGCGGGTGGGGAGCGGCGTGGGCCTTGGGGGTGGCGGCCGGAGCGGCCGGCTCCCCCTTGTCCACAGCCGTCTCGGTGCCGCACGCGGCGGTGCCGAGAATGATGGCGATGGTGGCGACGGCAGCGGCGCGAGCCGAGTATCGGCCGCGTCGGCTGGTGGTGTTGGTGTTCATGGTGGTTCCTCTCGTGGGGTCATGCTCTTGGGTGGTTGTGGTCACGGCGGTTCGGCTGCGACTGCACAGACGGACACGGGAGGAGGCCCGTGGATACGACCGGATCGCGCAAGATCTCGGTTGCCGAGCGCGCCGGGGGGTGCCACGGTGGGGATGCCGACGCGGGGAGCCGGACGCGATGTATCTCGGGGTCGGGTGCGTGCGTCTGCAGGTCATGAAGGTCTGCGGAGTCGGTGTCCCGAGCGCGGAGGAGACGCCGATGACCCCACTCCCCGAGGTGGAGGAGCTCGTCGAGGCCGCGCGCGCCGGCGACGCTGCCGCGTGGGACGCCCTGGTGGACCGCTATCTCCCACTGGTGACCGCGGTGATCCGTCGGCTGCGCCTCTCGCCGGCCGATGCCGACGACGTCAACCAGACCGTGTGGCTGCGCCTGGTCGAGCACCTCGACCGGCTGCGCGAGCCCCGGGCCCTGCCCGGCTGGCTGGCCACGACCGCCCGCAACGAGGGGCTGCGCCAGATCAGGCGGCGGGCTCGAGACCTGCCGGTCGACCCGGGCGGCTCCACGTTCGACACGGCTGAGGTCTCCGACCCGGGCCAGGCGCTGGTCGACGATCTCAAGTCGCACGCGCTGCGCGAGGCGATGTCGGAGCTCCCGGAGAAGCGTCGCGAGCTCCTGCTCATGCTCCTCGCCGACCCTCCTGTGTCCTACGACGAGATCAGTGCCCGGCTGGGGATCCCCCGGGGCAGCATCGGTCCGACCAGGGCACGTGCCCTGGAACAGCTGCGCAGCTCTCGGGCGCTGCGCGGCTGGGCACACGAAGCGCCCGCACTGCCAGGAGGTGGTTTCGATGTCTTCCTCGACTGACGACGAAGGGCTCATGGAAGAGCTCGCTCGGGCCATGGGACAGGTGACCGACGTGCCCGATCACCGCCGGGAGGCGGCACGGGCCGCGTTCTCGTGGCGCACCATCGACGAAGAGCTGCTGGCCCTGACCCACGACTCCCTGGAGCTCGCGGACGCCGCCGTCCGCGGCGCGCTCGACGTACGCACGCTCGGCTTCGAGACCGACGGGCTGTCGCTGGAGATCGAGGTCGACGGCGACCGCGTGTTCGGGCAGGTCCTCGACGCGGAGGTCGACGAGGTCGTCGTCGAGTCCGTCGACGACGGCTCGCGAACCACGCCGGTCGACTCGTCCGGGATCTTCTCGGTGGTCGTGCCGGCGGGGCCGGTGCGGTTCGGCGTCCGGGTCGACGGGCTGCTGCGACGTACGCCGTGGATCGTGCTGGTGCCCGGCCCTCAGACCGGATAGGGCGGGAACGGCGAGGGCAGGATGCTCGCGACGGTGGTGGCTCCGACGACTTGCTGACCACCGGCGCGGACGGCCGCGACGGCGGCGGGGGCCGCAAGCTGGTGAGCGGACATCTCGGCGGCGACCAGGCCGGTGACGAGAGGGGCCGCGAACGACGTGCCGCTCCAGCGGGCCAGCATCTGCCCGAACGTCCGCTCATCACCTGCCTCGGGGCTCTCTCGACAGGTGTAGTCACCCAACGGGAAAGCGTTGACGAGGTTGCGGCCGAGGGCGAACACATCGGCGGAAGCCCCGTAGTTGGAGAAGCTCGACACGATGCCGTCGCGGTCGAGCGACCCGACGCCGACCGCCCATGGGAAAGAGGCGGGGTAGAAGTGCCCGGGGCTGGAGTTGTTGCCGGCCGCGGCCACGAGCACCAGGTCGGGATGGGTGACCTGCACCTCGAGCCACCAGTCCTCGAAGGCTCTCAGTGGTCGATCGAGCCGCGTGGGGCAGCCCGCCGAGAGGTTGATGAGGTGCGGCACGGGGTCGCGGTCGAGTGCGTCGTCGAGCCGCTGCACGAGCTCCTCCTCGAGGACCCCACCACCGGGGAACTGCGCGTCCACGTGGAAGCTCAGCACGTGCAGGTTGCAGGCCGGCGCCACCGCCCGCACCACCCCGGCGACGAAGGTGCCGTGCCCGGCGTATTCCTGCAGCTGTCCGGGTGGGACCGGGATCGGCTGGGGTTCCAGGTCCCCGTCGACGTTCTGCAGCCACGACCGTTGAGCGGCCGGGGGGTACCAGCCCGTGTCGATCACCACGACGTTGACGTCCGCGCCGGCGTCCGCGGTCGTGTTGATCGGGGGCCACGGCTCCGTCAGGCCGGTCTCAGTCGGTTCCGTGGCCGGACAGCAGGTGCACTTCCCCGCCACGTGCAGGTAGTGGTTGGGCCTGGCGAAGTCCGGACCGAACGCGGGGTCGCGATCCAGCTCGGCCAAGGTGCGGAGCAGGTCCTGGTCCCCGGGCGAGCGTCGGCCGGGCAGGGCGTATCGCCGCGACCTCCGCGCGCGGACCGGGCCGTCGGCCAGCCCGCCGACGTCGTCGAACACGTCCTGCCGGTCGAGGAAGTAGCGCTGCAGTCGGTTGGCCGCATCGAGGTCGGGATCCGGGTCCTCAGGGGCCAGCAGCACGTGGTCGCGCTCGCAGATGAAGGCGAAGTCCGCGGGATCATCGGTCTCGCTGGCGATGAGCAGATCAGGGCGGCTCTCCGCGATCAGCTCGAGCTGGTCCCTGGTGCGTTGCCGTAGCGACTCCTCGGGGACGCCGCCGGACGTGAGTCGCGACAAAGGCAAAGGCATCCCTCACAGTAGGAGGCAGCGGTTGGTGGGGGAAGGGGAAAGGTGTCGGAAGCAGTCGCCCTGGACTCGGCCGAGCTGCTGCGCCTGGCGGTGGCCGAGCCGCGCACCGCCCTGCGGCGAGCCGATGACCTCCTCTCCACGTCCGCGGATGCGTGGACCCTCTCCGTGGCGCGGCACGTCCGTGGACTGGTCCTCCGCGAGCAGGGGAGCATCGGAGCCGCGGTGCGCGAGCTTCGCCGGGCGGAGCGGCTGGCCGTGGGCAGCGAGGACCGGGACCGCCTCGCCGACGTCCGCGCAACGCTGGGGGCTGCTCT
>Ga0075367_10000368_pt1 | contig 16264 bp, 15 predicted proteins | sample EndMethybrTD3032_FD_71399 | JGI IMG/M metagenome (GOLD analysis project Ga0075367, IMG submission 71399) | Populus endosphere microbial communities from Tennessee, USA - Endosphere MetaG P. TD hybrid TD303-2 | ecosystem: Host-associated > Plants > Roots > Endosphere | place: USA: Tennessee... | reverse complement strand
TTGAGAACCTCGCCGAGCGAGGCGGCGTCGCCCGCGCCCCAGGGAACGCCGCAGTGGTCGATGATGAAGTCCAGGCGCGGGAACTCCTGGGCGTAGCGGGCGAGCAGCCCGGTCTTGCCCGACAGCATGATGAAGACCGGAAGGCCCGCGTCCTGGGCGAGGCCGAACATCTTCCGGTAGTCGCCGTTGGCGAAGGCCTCGATGTCCGGCAGGGGCATGGCCCGCAGCGCCTTGGCGCCGGGCGTGGACGCCAGCATTTCGATGTAGGCCGCCAGGTTTGGGTCCTGCCGGTTCACCTGGGCCAGGTAGGTGAAGCGATCCGGGTGCAGGATCACGGCCTGCTCGGCGAGCGGGCTGGCGCGCCGCCACACCCCGCCGGGCAGCTCGTGGCCGGGCTGCAGCCGGCCCGCCGCGTCCCGTCCCCAGGATTCGGCGAGCATGGCGGCGCTGATCCCGACGGCGTCCATCTGCGCGAGGGTCTCGGCGAACCCTTCCTGGCCCAGGTGCACCTGGGCGTCGACAATATCCATTCACCCCCTCCTGGGCGCAGCTAGGCCCAACAAAGGGCGAGCAGGCTGTGTGGCCAAGCATGTTTCAAGGCGGAATTGTTCAGTGCGGTTCAAATAGATGACTCAATCAGATTGGACGAAAACCCCGCGAGGTCTGGCGTCTGTAATCTCTATTTCAAGCGCCTGCATCGGCCCCTGACCGCAGCTTGACTCGTTCCTGGCCTCCGGGGCACCGTTGTACACAACAAGCCATCAATCAATGACGATGGGCGCGGCGCCTGCTCCGCGCCGGGGGAGGAATGCGTGAGCGACTACGCAGACTGGCTGATCTCGGTCGACGACCACGTGGTTGAGCCTCCCGATCTCTGGACCCGGCACATCTCCGCCAAGCACCGTGACCGCGCGCCCAGGGTCGTGCGCGACGAGAAGGGCGTCCAGCACTGGGAGCTGGAGGGCAAGCGCAAGGTGATCACCGGCCTGATGGCGGTGGCCGGGACGCCGAGCACAGAGTGGGATCCCATGCCGATGAACCTGGAGGATCCGCCCTCCCAGGCCTCGGGCGATCCGCGGGTGCGGCTGGCGGCGATGGACCAGGACCACGTCATCGCCTCGCTGATCTTCCCGACCTATTCCAACACCTGCGGCCAGACCTTCCTGGACACCCCGGACAAGGACCTCGGCCTGGCCTGCATCCGCGCCTACAACGACTGGATGCTCGACGAGTGGACGGCGGCGGCGCCCGACCGCTTCATTCCCCTGGCCCTGGTCCCCCTGTGGGATAGCGAGCTCGCCGCCGAGGAGGCGCGCCGCGTCGCCGCCAAGGGCGCCAAGTCGATCTCCTTCACCGAGAACCCCACCTCGCTGGGGCTGCCCTCGCTGCACAACAAGGACCGCTACTGGGACCCGCTGCTGAAGGCCTGCGTCGACAACGGCATGCCGCTCTCGATCCACCTGGGCTCGTCGGCGCGGCGGATCATGGCCCCCGACGCGCCGCTGATCGAGGGCGCCTCCTTCATGGCCCTTGGCGCGCTCGACACCTTCGTGGACTGGATGTGGAGCGGAAACCTGCTGCGCTATCCCGACCTCAAGATCGTGCTCTCGGAGAGCGGGGTCGGCTGGGTGCCGCCGGTGCTGCAGCGCATGCGCCGCGACCTCCACCGCTGGCGCTGGGCGCGCACCGCCAAGACCGACTTCCAGGGCGACATCCTCACCGGCGACACCGCCAATCGGGGCGAGCGCTCGGCCTTCGGCGACATCCCCGACGGGTTCGATCCGCTGGAGATCTTCCACCGCTCCATCTTCGCCAGCGTGATCGCCGGCGACACCGGCTGGGAAGCGGTCGATTTCCTGGGCGCCGACAACATCATGATCGAGACGGACTTTCCGCATCCCGATGCGGAATTCCCGCATTCGGCGGCGATGGCGCAGAAGGACCTGGCAGACCTGCCGGCGGACCAGCGCGGCAAGATCCTCCGGGACAACGCCTGCCGGGTCTACGCCTTCACGCCGGCGAGCCCATCCAGCCTGCGGATCAACTGAGGTGGCGGGCCCGAGCGGGGCGAAGGCGGCGCCCCGGTATCAGGTCCTCGATGTCCCGGTCGAGGGCGGCGAGCTGCGAGTCGGCGTCTGGGGCGAGGGGCAGACCCTTGCCCTGGCGATCCATGGCGTCACCCTGAACCACGCCGAATTCCATCCGCTGGGGGAAGCCGTGGGTGCCTTCGGCCGCCTGTTGGCCCCGGATCTGCGGGGGCGGGGGGGCAGCGCCGGCCTGGGACCGCCCTACGGGCTGGACGCCCACGTGGCCGATATCGCCGCGGTGCTGAAGCAACTGGGCGCGCCGCCCGTGGTCCTGATCGGTCACTCCTGGGGCGCCGTCGTCGCCCTGGCCGTCGCCGAGCGCCATCCCGAGCTGGTGCGCAGCCTGCTGCTGGTCGACGGCGGCCTGCCGCCCGCCCCCGCCGGCGTCAGGACAGCGACCCACTCCAACGACCGCGTGCTCTCGCGCCTGGAGGCGACCTACAGCTCGCTGGAGGCCTACCTTGCGCCGTGGCGGGCGCATCCTGGGTTCCGCGACCACTGGACCAGCCATGTGGAACGCGCCTTCGCCTACGACCTGGCCGGCGAGCCGCCCAACCTGCGTTGCACGCTCCGGCCCGAGGCCTTCCTCGAGGACCTGGAGACGACCTATTTCGCCGATGGCGTGGTGGAGCGCTCGCTGCAGGGCCTCACCCGTCCAGCGACCCTGGTGCGCGCCGGGCGCAACATGGCCGACGAGCCCCGGCCGCAGTATCCGCTGGCCGCCGTCGCGCCCTGGCTGGCCCGGGTCGCCGGCCTTGGCGACCTGCTCGTGGAGGGCGAGAACCACTATACAATCGTGCTCAGCGCATCGGGCGCGGCGACGCTCGCCGCGAAGGTTCAGGAGGAGATTTCGTGTACGACATCATGAAGGGCGTGCGGGTCGTGGAGATCGGCTCGTTCGTCTTCGTTCCCTTGGCGACCGCCGTGTTGGCGGATTGGGGCGCCGAGGTCATCAAGATCGAACACCCGCGCACGGGCGACCCCTACCGGGGCCTGGAGACCGCGGGCATGGTCTCCCAGGTCGGGGACATCAACCTGGGCTTCCAGTACGCCAACCGTGGCAAGCGCTCGCTGGGCATCGACCTGCGCAAGCCCGAAGGCCGGGCGGTGCTGGATGAAGTGCTGGCCAAGGCCGACGTCTTCGTCACCAACCTGCGCCCCGCCGTCCGCAAGCGCCTGCGGCTGGGGGTGGAGGATGTCCGCAAGGTCAACCCGAACATCATCTACGTCCGCGGATCAGGCTATGGCCAGCGAGGCGCGCAGTCGGAGACCGCGGCCCTGGACGGCACCGCATACTGGGCGCGCGCGGGCGTCGCCGCGGCCCTGACCCCGCCCGGCGCCGAGCGCCCGCTGCACCAGCGTCCGGCCTTTGGCGATGTGATGTGCGCCATGACCCTGGCCGGCGGGATTTCCGCGGCGCTCTACGGGCGCGCGACGAGCGGCAAGCCGCCCGTGGTCGACGTGGCGCTGATGAATGTCGGCATGTGGCAGATCCAGCGCGACATTCTCAACGCGCCTTTCGAGGATCCCAACGTCCCACCCCGGGTGATCACCCGCGCCGAGCGCAATCCGCTGACCGGCAGCTATGTCACCAAGGACGGCCGCTTCATCTCCCTGGCGATCGTCAATCCGGACGACTACTGGGCCGAGCTCTGCAAGGCGATCGGCCGGCCGGAGATGATCGACGATCCCCGCTTCGCCAACGCCAAGGTGCGTCAGCAGAACGCGGTGGCCTGCATCGACGCCTTCGACGAGACCTTCGGCGCGCAGGACTTCGACTACTGGCGCAAGGCGCTGGCGGGCTTTTCGGGCGCCTGGGCGCCCTACCAGAAGCCCTCCGAGCTCTATGACGACCCGCTGGCGCGGGACAACGGCTTCTTCACCGAGCTGGAGCTGGACGACGACCGCAAGCTGGAGGTCGTCTCGACCCCCATCACCTTCGACGAGTACGACGGCCCCCGGCGCGCGCGCGGGGCGCCTGAAGTCGGCCAGCACACCGAGGAGATCCTGCTCGAGCTGGATCATGCCTGGGAGGACATCGCCGCCCTGAAGGAAAAGGGCGTGATCTCCTAGATACCATCGCAGCGATCGTCGGCCGCCTTCGGCCGGCGGTCGCGCCTAGGACATCACCCGCACATATTCGCCCGGCGCATCGCCAAGGACGGGGAGGGGGCCGGCGGAAGGGTCGCGGGCGGCGACCATCGGGCCCGAGCGTGCGGCCAGCCACTCCAGCCAGTTCGGCCACCACGAGCCCTGGTGCTCGCTCGCGCCCGCCATCCAGGCCTCGAAGGTCGTGGGCAGTTCGGCGTTGGTCCAGTGCTGGTATTTGTTCGCCGCGGGGGCGTTGATGACGCCGGCGATGTGGCCCGAGCCGGCCAGCATGTAGGTCGCCGGCCCGCCGAACAGCTTGGCGCCCTTGTAGACCGAGCGGGCGGGGGCGATGTGGTCCTCCCGCGACGACTGCACATAGACCGGCGTCTTCACGATGCTCAGGTCGAGCTTGATCCCGTCGATGACCAGCTCGCCCTTGGCGAAGGCGTTCTCCACGTAGAACTTGCGCAGGTAGAACAGGTGCAGGGTCCTGGGCATCCGCGTGGCGTCGGAATTCCAGAACAGCAGGTCGAAGGGACGGGGCTCCTTGCCCAGCAGGTAGTTGTTGACGAAGAACGACCAGATCAGGTCGTTCGAGCGCAGCATGTTGAAGGTCTCGGCCATGGCCTGGCCCGAGAGCACCCCGCCGCCCTCCGTCATCTTGCGGTCCAGCTCGGCGAGCCAGTCCTCGTTGGTGAACAGCAGCAGGTCGCCCGCCTCGGAGAAGTCCTGTTGCGCGGCGAAGAAGGTCGCCGAGGCGATGGGCGCGACCCCCTTGGCGGCCATGTGCGCCAGGCTGACGCCCAAGAGCGTGCCGCCGATGCAATAGCCCACCGTGTTGACCTGGGGCGCGCCGGTCTGGGTCAGCACCTGGGCGGTGGCCTCATAGACCCCCTGGCGCATGTAGTCCTCGAAGGTCTTGTCGGCCAAGGTCGCGTCGGGGTTCACCCAGGACACCAGGAAGACGGTGAGGCCCTGGTCGGTGAGCCAGCGGATCATCGAGTTCTCGGGCCGCAGGTCCAGGATGTAGAACTTGTTGATCCACGGCGGGAAGATCAGCAGCGGGATCTCGTGCACCTGCTCGGTGGTCGGCGAGAACTGCAGCAGCTCGATCAGTTCGTTGCGGAACACCACCTTGCCGGGGGCGGTGGCGACATTCACCCCCACCTCGAACTGGCCAAGATCGGTCTGGGAGATCGCCAGGTCGCCCCGGCCGCGCTTCAGGTCCGCCGCGAAGTTCTCCATGCCGCGGGCCAGGCTTTCCCCGCCGCTGGCCATCAGCTCCTTCAGCGCCACCGGATTGCAGGCCAGGAAGTTGCTGGGGGAGAAGGCGTCGGTGAGCATCTGCATGAAGAACTCGACCCGCCGCCGGGTCCCGGGCTCCACGCCCTCGACGCCTGAGACCAGCTCGTTCAGCCAGGTCGAGGTCAGCAGGTAGGACTGCTTGATCACATCGAAGAGGGGCTGCTCGGTCCATTCCGGATCGGCGAAGCGCTTGTCGCCCCGCGCCGGCGTCGCCACCGGCGCCGCCTGCTCGCCGGCGATTCGCCGGGCGGTGCTGTGCCACAGCTCCATGTAGCGGGTGAAGAGCTCGGCCTGGGCGCGCATCAGCCGGTCCGGCTGGGCCGCCAGGTGCCCCACCACGTCGGTCAGGGCGGGGCCGACCTGGAAGGGGTCGGGCGAGAGCGCGGCGGGACGGTCGGCCTGCTTGAGCGCCACCTCGGCGATGGCTCCCTGGGCGGCGATGGCCGCGCGCGCCAGGTTCATCGAGAGCCGCTCGAGCTGGCTGCGCTGTTCGGCGGTGAACTGGCCAAGCTCGAAGGGCGATGCGGGCGCCGGCTCCGCCGCCGGGGCGGGCGGCGCTTCAGGTTCGGCGGTCTGCTCGCTCATCGGCTTTCCTCCACCCGCGGACGCGCACACTCTTCCGCCTCGACCAATCATGACATAAGACCAGCGGAGATGAACGCGCTGGGCTGCAAATTCGTGAACGTCGGCGGAAGCTTAAGGGCTGCCCTGTTTTTGGGCTGCGCGGCTTCGGCGTCCCTGCTGTGCGGGTGCGCGGGGTCCATGGCGGGCGTTACGGTGGACGCCAGGTCGCCCATCGCGCCCGAGGTCGCCAAGCTGGCGTCGGCCGACAAGGACTATCCGAGCTTCCGCGACATCCCGGCCCAGCCCACCGACGTTCCGCCGCCCAGGCTTCTGGGCGACCGGGCGCGCGAGCTGCAGCTCGCGGGCGCGGAGATCGATCAGGCGACGGCGCCGCAGACCTGGACGCTCAACAACACCACCGGCTTCGCCGCAAAGGCGCAGGCCGACGCCGGCCCCGACTTCGCCGCCCCGCCGGCGACGGACTCCGAGGGCTTCGCCGCATCGGCGCGCCAGCGAGCTACCCCGCCTCCGCCCAGGCATTGAGGCCGCAGCGGAGGCGCAAAAAATCCCGTTCGCTGGCTTGGCTGGCTCCAGCCCGGAGTCTATCCATGCCCCGCTTCAGCTCCTCACTAAGCCGCACCGGGCCCCCGCGGCGCCAGAGCTCCGTCACATGACCCCCGAATTCCACCGTATCCGCCGCCTCCCGCCCTACGTCTTCGAGGAGGTGAACCGCATCAAGGCCCAGCTCCGCGGCCAGGGCGTGGACATCATCGACTTCGGCATGGGCAATCCCGACATGCCGACGCCCAAGCATATCGTCGACAAGCTTATCGAGACCGCCCGCGATCCCAAGGCCGGGCGCTATTCGGCCTCCAAGGGCATTCCCGGCATCCGCAAGGCCATGGCCGGCTACTACGCCAACCGCTTCGGCGTGAAGCTCAACCCCGACACCGAGGTGATCGCCACCCTGGGGTCCAAGGAAGGCTTCGCCAACCTGGCCCAGGCCCTGACCGCGCCGGGCGATGTGATCATCTGCCCCAACCCTGCCTACCCGATCCACGCCTACGGCTTCATCATGGCCGGCGGGGTGATCCGCCACGTGCCGGCGCTCTCGCCTGAGGAATATCTGTCGGGGATCAGCCGGGCGGTCCGCCACTCGGCGCCGCCGCCCAGCGTGCTGATCGTCAGCTATCCGTCCAATCCGACCGCGCAATGGGTCGACCTCGACTTCTACAAGGAGGTCGTGGCCCTGGCGAAGAAGCACGAGATGCTGGTGCTCTCCGACATCGCCTATTCGGAGATCTATTTCGACGACAATCCGCCGCCCTCGATCCTGCAGGTGGAGGGCGCCAAGGACATCGCCGTCGAGGTCAATTCGCTGTCGAAGACCTACGCCATGGCCGGCTGGCGCGTGGGCATGGTGGTCGGCAACGAGCGGATGTGCGCGGCGCTTGCCCGGGTGAAGTCCTATCTCGACTACGGCGCCTACACCCCGATCCAGGTCGCCGCGGCCGCCGCCCTGAACGGGCCGCAGGACTGCGTCGAGGAGATCCGCCAGACCTACAAGCGCCGCCGCGACGTGCTGGTGGATTCCATGAAGCGGGCCGGCTGGGACGTTCCATCGCCGGCGGCCTCGATGTTCGCCTGGGCGCCGCTGCCCGAGCAGTACAAGGAGGCGGGCTCGATGCTGTTCTCCAAGCTTTTGATCCAGGAGGCCGGCGTGGCCGTGGCGCCCGGCATCGCCTTTGGCGAATACGGCGAGGGCTATGTGCGCATCGGCCTGGTGGAGAACGAGCACCGCATCCGCCAGGCGGCGCGCAACGTGAAGCGCTTCCTGAGCCAGAGCGAGGAGATCCTCGCCCGCGCCCACAACAACATGGCCGCCCAATGAGCTCGCCCGATCGCAAGACCTGGCGCCTGGGCGTCGCGGGCCTGGGCACCGTCGGCGCCGGCCTCTTGACCTTCCTGGCCGAGCGACCCGACTTCGCCCCCGCTGGGGGCCGCGCCGTCGTCGCCGGCGTCTCGGCGCGCTCGCGCACGCGGCCCAGGCCCTTCGACATCTCCAGCCTCGCCTGGTTCGACGATCCGGTCGCCCTGGCCGCCTCGCCGGACATCGACATCTTCGTCGAGCTGATCGGCGGCTCCGACGGGCCGGCCAAGGCCGCCGTGGAGGCCGCGCTGTCGGCCGGCAAGCCCGTGGTGACCGCAAACAAGGCCCTGATCGCCGAGCATGGCGCCGAACTGGCCGCGCTGGCGGAGGCGAAGAACGCGCCCCTGCTCTTCGAGGCGGCGGTGATGGGCGGCACCCCCGCGGTGAAGATGCTGCGCGAGGCCCTGGTCGGCGACGAGATCAAGTCGGTGGCCGGGATCCTCAACGGCACCTGCAACTACATCCTGACCGAGATGGAGGCCACGGGCCGCGACTTCGCCGACGTGCTCGCCGAGGCCCAGCGCCTGGGCTACGCCGAGGCCGACCCGACCATGGACGTCGGCGGCTTCGACGCCGCGCACAAGATCTCCATCCTGGCGGCCCTGGCGTTCGGCTGCGCCCCCAACTACGCCGCCGCCGAGATCGAGGGCATCGAGCAGGTGGGCCTGCTGGACATCCAACTCGCCAAGGACCTGGGCTACCGCATCAAGCTGGTGGCCTCCGCCGACCGCTCGCCGGATGGCGTCCTGGTGCGTGTCCACCCCTCGCTGGCCCCGCTCAGCCATCCGCTGGCCCAGGCCGGGGGGGCGCTGAACGCCCTCTTCATCGAAGGCGCCCGGATCGGTCGCATCTTCGTCCAGGGGCCCGGCGCGGGCTCGGGGCCCACCGCGGCGGCCGTGGTGGCCGACATCGCCGACGTCATGGCCGGCGCCCTGCGTCCGGTGTTCCAGGCCCCCGCGAACTCGCTCAAGCCCTTCACGCCGGTCGATCCGGCCAAGAGCATCAGCCGCGCCTACCTGCGGTTCCTGGTGAAGGACGAGGCGGGCGTGATCGCCGCGGTGTCGGAGACCCTGGCCGAGGCCGGCGTCTCGATCGAGAGCTTCCTGCAGAAGCCGGTGGAGAGCGCCTCGGGCGTGCCCATCGTCCTGACCACCCATCCGGTGGCGGAATCGGTGCTGCAAGCGGCGATCGACCGCATAGCGGGCCTGCCGGCGGTGCTGGAGCGTCCGCGCCTGTTACGCATCGCGCGCATCTGAGAATCCGGCGATAATCGTCGGTCGTCACGGGACGGCGGGGGAGGGGCGAGTCTTATGACCTCGCAGACGCTGGACCGCAGCCTGGTGCTAGAGGCCGTGCGGGTCACCGAGAACGCCGCCATCGCCGCCGGCGCCCTTGCGGGCCGGGGCGACGAGATGGCCGCCGACCAGGCCGCCGTGGACGCCATGCGCCAGGCCCTCAACGAGCTCCCCGTGGATGGCGAGATCGTCATCGGCGAGGGCGAGCGCGACGAGGCGCCGATGCTCTACATCGGCGAGAAGGTGGGCAAGAAGGGCAAGCCCAAGGTCGACATCGCGGTCGATCCGCTGGAGGGCACCACGCTCACCGCCAAGGCCATGGGCAACGCCCTGACCGTGCTGGCGCTCGCCCCCAAGGGCAGCCTGCTGCATGCGCCCGACACCTACATGGACAAGATCGCCTGCGGGCCGGGCTTCCCGCCCGGGCTGATCGACCTCAACCGCAGCCCGGCCGAGAACGTCGAGGCGCTCGCCAAGGCCAGGGGCGTCGCGCCCAGCGAGATCAAGGTCTGCGTGCTGGACCGGCCGCGGCATGCCGAGATCATCGCCTCCGTCCGCGCGGTCGGGGCGCGGGTGCTGCTGATCGCCGACGGCGACATCGCCGGCGTCATCCATACCGCGACGCCCGGCGCCGGCGTCGACCTCTACATGGGCCAGGGCGGCGCGCCCGAAGGAGTCCTGGCCTGCGCGGCCCTCAAGTGCGTTGGCGGCCAGTTCCAGGGGCGGCTGCTGTTCCGCACGGTGGAGGAGCGTTCCCGGGCCAAGCACGCCGGCATCCGCGACCTGGACAAGATCTACGACCTGGACGAGATCGTGCGCGCCGACGCCATCTTCGCGGCCACCGGCGTCACCAAGGGCGCCCTGCTGGACGGGGTGCGGGTCAGCCGCGGCTTCGTGCACACCCACTCCCTGGTGATGAACTCGGCCACCCACACGGTGCGCGAAGTGCGCATGCGCCGGGCGATCTGAGCATGGCGGACGGGGTGGTCATGGACGCCTACCTGGGGGTGTCCCGGTCGCTCTCCGGGCGCGCCTGGCGGGAGCGCTGGGCCGATCCAGACCTGGTGCGTCGTCACCGCTTGGCGCTCGGCCTCTCCGAGCCGCTGGCGCGGGCGCTGGCGGCGCGCGGGGTGGGCGAGGCCGAGGGGCCGGACTACCTGAACCCGACCCTCAAGGCGCTCTTCCCGGACCCTTCGGCCTTCGCCGACATGGACAAGGCCGCCGCCATCCTGGTGGACGCCCTGGAGCGGCGCCGGCCGGTGGCGGTCTTCGCCGACTACGACGTCGATGGCGCAGCCTCCGCCGCCCAGCTCGTCCGCTGGTTTCGCGCCATGGGCCACGAGCTTTCCATCTATGTGCCGGACCGCATGACAGAGGGCTATGGCCCGTCGCCCGCCGCATTCCGGCGGCTCAAGGCGCAAGGCGCCGAGCTGGTGGTGACCGTTGATTGCGGGGCCGCGGCGCATGACGCCCTGGCCTGCGCCGTCGAGATCGGCCTGGAGGTGGTGGTGATCGACCACCACCTGATGCGCGAGGGCGAAGCGCCCGCCGTGGCCGCGCTGGTCAATCCCAACCGCGCCGACTGCGGCTCGGGCCAGGGACGGCTGGCGGCGGCCGGGGTGACCTATGTGCTGATGGCCGCGATGAACCGCGAGGCCCGCCGCCGAGGGCTGTTCACCGAGAACGCCGAGCCGGACCTGCGCCGCTGGCTCGACCTGGCGGCGCTGGGGGCGATCTGCGACGTGACCCAGCTGGTGGGCTTCAATCGCGCCCTCACGGCCCAGGGCCTGAAGGTTATGTCCGCCTGGCGCAACCCGGGCCTCAAGGCCCTGCTCGATGTCGCCAAGGGGCAGGGGCCCGCCACGGTCTTCCACGCCGGCTTCATGCTGGGGCCCAGGATCAACGCCGGCGGCCGCATCGGCCGCTCCGACCTGGGCGCGCGCCTGCTGTCCACCGACGATCCGGAAGAGGCCGCGGCCCTGGCGGCCGAGCTCGACGCGCTCAACGCCTCGCGCAAGGAGGTCGAGCGCGAGGTCGTCGAGGCCGCCGTGCGGATCGTCGAGCGCGAGAGCAACCAGTCCGACGCCCCCATGCTGCTGGTGTCCGCGGACGACTGGCATCCGGGCGTCATCGGCATCGTCGCCGGCCGCCTGCGCGAACGCTACCGCAAGCCCGTTCTGGTGGTGGGCGTCGACCGCGCCGCCAATGTGGGCAAGGGCTCGGGCCGCTCGCAGCCCGGCGTGAACCTTGGGCGCGCAGTGCAGGCCGCCTACGATGCTGGCCTCCTGCTCTCCGGCGGCGGTCACGCCATGGCCGCCGGGCTCTCGGTGCGCCCAGACGCCATTCCGGAGCTGCGGGAGTTCCTCTGCCAGGCGCTCTCAGGCGAGGCTGAGGCGGCGCAGGCGGCCGATGCGCTGGAGCTCGACGCCGTGGTCAGCACCGCCGCCTGCGACCGGGCCCTGTGGACCGACTTCCAGCGCCTCGCCCCCTTTGGTCCGGGCAACCCCGAGCCCCTTTTCGCCGCCGCCGACGTGCGTATCGAGCGTCCCATGGCGCTTCGGGGAGGCCATGTCCGCTGTACGCTCGTCGACCGCTCCGGTGGGCGCCTGAAGGCCGTGGCCTGGCGGGTCGAGGACACCGAGCTTGGCCGTCGCCTGCTGCAGGAGGGCGGGGCGATCCACGTCGCCGGCCGCCTCAAGCCCGACGACTGGAAGGGCCGGGAAGGCGTGGAATTCGAGATCGAGGACGCCGCCGATCCAAGAGCCTGCTAGGCTCGCGCGCGGCCCTGAATTGTGCTGGGCGGCGGGACTTGAACGCCCTGCCGATGCTCGCTATAGAGCGCCTCCGCGCCGCGGTCCCTTCGTCTATCGGTTAGGACGTCAGGTTTTCAACCTGAAAAGAGGGGTTCGACTCCCCTAGGGACTGCCACGCGAGGCATTGAAAAACCTGCTTTTTCGTCTGGGTGCGGCGCATGCGGCAAGCTGCGCTGTAATAGCCCATTGACGTCCGTTCATTTCCACCAACAGTGTTATGCTTGGCCGTCGTCCGAGGGTTGTCGGGGAGTTACGGGGCCGAGGGGCACATGGCTGGGTACGAACTTGACCAGGTCGAGGCGCAAGCCCCGCCTGCAACGCGCATCACAGGCCGCGTAAAATGGTTCGACGCGGCGAAGGGATATGGCTTCATCGTCCCGGACGAGCCTGAGCAGACCGATCTCAAGGACGTCCTGCTGCACGTCACCTGCCTGAGAAGCTCCGGCCGCGAGAGCGCCATCGAAGGATCGCTGATCACCTGCGACGTGGTCCGTCGGCCGAAGGGCTGGCAGGTGGCCGAGGTCGTCGATCTCGACGAGACCAACGCACCCCCGCCCGAGCGTCGCCTGCGCGAGGCCGATGGGGGCCACCGGCGCGAGGGCCTCGGGCTCGCCGGCCGCGCGCGGCGCATGGTGCAGGCCGACGGTCCCCTCGAGCGGGCCAAGGTGAAGTGGTTCAACCGCACAAAGGGCTATGGCTTCGTCGTGCGCGACGGTCAGCCTGGAGACATCTTCATCCATATAGAAACCCTGCGACGGTCTGGTATGGAGGACCTTCAGCCGGGTGAGGACGTCATGGTGCGGTTCGCCGAGGGCCCCAAGGGGCTCGTCGTCGCCGAGATCGAGACCTCCGACCTGGGCTGACGTCCGCCCGCGGAGGTTCTGACTTGTTTCACGTCCGGTTCGGCGGGCCGCTGTTGGCCGCTCTCTTGATCATGCTCGCCGCGCCTGCCTTCGCGCAGGCGAAGGGCCAGACCTGCCGGGCGGGGCAGGCGGAGCTGAAGCCCCTCCAGCCCCTGGTCCTGGTGACCGACAAGGGGCGCTTCGCCTTCCAGGTCGAGAACGCCGACACCCCCAAGCGCCGCGAGATCGGCCTGATGTGCCGCACCGCGCTCGCGCCCAATCGCGGCATGCTGTTCGATTTCGGCAAGCCCACCGACAGCGTCGCCTTCTGGATGGACAACACCCTGATCCCGCTGGACATCATCTTCATCCGCCCCGATGGGCGCGTCCTCTCGATCGCCCGCAACGCCCGGCCGCTGGACGACAGCCTGCTGCCCGCGGGGGGCCAGATCCGCGGGGTGCTGGAGATCGCCGGCGGTCGCGCGGCGCAACTGGGCCTTATGCCGGGCGATAGGGTGCTGCACCGGATCTTCCCGCGATGAAGGCCGAGCTTGAGGTTCCGCCGCCGCCGGAGGGGTTCGAGCCGGTGGCCAAGGGCCCGTTCCTGACCTGGAACGGCCCGATCTTCCAGCGCCCGACAGCGCCGCCCGACATCGAGCTGGCGACCTTCATCCTGCCCCGGCACACCAATGGCGCCCACATGCTCCATGGCGGCATGCTGAGCGCCTTCCTGGACGTGGCCATGGGGTCGGCCGTGCGGCTTTGCCTGCCGCGCCGGACCGCCACGGTCCACATGTCGATCGACTTCATGCGCGCCGGCCGCGCCGGGGAATGGCTGTTCGGCCGCGCGAAGATGACCCACGCCACCAAGGACATCGCCTTCGCCGAGGCCAGCGGCTGGGTCGGCGGCCGGGAGGTCGGCCGCGCCACGGGCGTGTTCAAGCTGCGCGGCCCAAGCTGAGCGCTCGCGGCTCACGTTGCCGAAGCAGCGAAACGCCTATATCGCAGGCCAGCCGACTTACGGGGTGTAGCGCAGCCTGGTAGCGCATCTGCTTTGGGAGCAGAGGGTCGCAGGTTCGAATCCTGCCGCCCCGACCAGGTCGGCAGGGAGCTTTTGAGGATCCGAATGCTCGCGCGAATCTATCGTCCGTCCAAGACCGCCATGCAGTCCGGCCGGGCCAAGACCAGGGAGTGGGTGCTGGAGTTCGAGCCCAAGGCGGCGCGGCGCTCGGACCCCCTGATGGGCTGGACCCAGACCAGCGACACCGAATCCAGCCAGGTCAGCCTGTCCTTCGAGACCAGGGACGAGGCGGTCCGCTACGCCGAACAGCACGGCATCGCCTTCCAGCTGTTCGACGACAAGCCGGTGAAGCGGATCATCAAGGCCTACGCCGACAACTTCGCCTTCGGCAGACGCATCCCCTGGACCCACTGATAGAGCCGGCCCACGCGCCCGTAGCTCAACCGGATAGAGCATCCGCCTTCTAAGCGGACGGTTGCAGGTTCGAGTCCTGCCGGGCGCGCCAGCCTCCGCCTCAGAGCGGGGCGCGATCTGCGCCCAGCGGGATGACCAGGCCGGCGCGGGCGGGCATCTCCTCCAGGTTCCAGCGGGTCAGCCGCTCGTAATGCTGGACGAACAGGGCCAGCTTTTCCGGGGACATGCCGCGGCCGGTCCGCTCGATCAGCTTGCGTTCCTGCTCGGCGCGCCAGGCCAGCACCACCTCGAAGCCCGGCGCCCGCAGCAGCGCCAGGTCGTCCAGGCGCGCGAAGAGGTCCTGGTAGGCGCCGGCGAGCTGGTCGTTGACGAAGCGGCGCCATCGGCCATCCACGTCCGCCCCCGCCTCAAGGGGGTTCACGGGAGCCGCCAGGTCCGCCGCGGGTTGAGGCCGCGCGCCCACGCACCAGCCTTCGAAGATCACCACGTCCATTGGCGCGCGGACGCTGCGCCAGGCCGATCTGGGGCGCGGCTCGTCGGCGGCCTTGTCGAAGGCCGGCAGGGCGACCTCGCCAGGCTTGGCCAGGGCGTCCAGGGTCGCGCAGGCCTTGGCCACGTCGTGCGTGCCCGGAGGCCCACGGATCACCAGCAGCGGATGGACCTCCCGCGCTAGGCGGTCCCGCTCCGCCCTCGCCAGGTAGAAGTCGTCGAGCGAGAGGGTCGCCGCCGACAGGCCGCGGGTCTCCAGGATGCGCTGGACGGCCTGGGCGATCGTCGACTTGCCTGAGCCCTGGGCTCCGCAAAGACCCAGGATGACCGTGCGCCCTCGGGCTCGCCGCAACTCGGCCGCGCGCTCAGCCAGCGGGGCGCATATGCGGGCGAGGGTCAGCCGAAAACTCTCCGGCAGGCCGTGCTCGAGGAGGAAGGCCTGGATCTGCGCTTCGGTCACCCGCGCGCCCGGTCGTAGGCGCCAAGGGCGCCGCGCAGATCCTCGATCAGGTCGTCAGCGTCTTCCAGGCCCACGTGCAGGCGCACCAGCGGGCCGCCGTAGTCGCGGCGGAACCGACGGTTGGCAAGCTGATGGTCGCAGGAGATCACCAGGCTCTCGTAGCCGCCCCAGGAGAAGCCCAGGCCGAACAGCTCCAAGGCGTCGAGGAAGGCGTTCACCGCCGCCTCCGGGGCGGGCTGCAGGGCCAGGGTGAAGAGGCTGGCCGCGCCGCTGAAGTCGCGCGCCCAAAGGGCATGGTCCGGGGCGCCGGGCAGGGCCGGATAGTAGAGGGCGGCGACCTGCGGCTGCTCGCCCAGCCACTCAGCCACTCGCATGGCGTTGCGTCCCTGCGCCTCCAGCCGCGCGGGCAGGGTGCGCAGGCCCCGCAGCATCAGATAGGCGTCGTCCGGCGAGACGGCCCAGCCCAGGTGCAGCACCCCATCGCTGAGCGCGCGCACCAGCTTGGGATCGCTCGCGGCGGCGCTGCCCATGAAGACGTCGGAGTGGCCGCCGACATACTTGGTCAGGGCCTGGATCGACAGGTCGACCCCGTGGCGCAGCGGCTTGAACAGATGCCCGGCTGCCCAGGTGTTGTCGCAGGCCGTGAGGATGCCCCGCCGGCGGGCGAGCTCGGCCACCTGGGGGACGTCCTGCATCTCCATGGTCAGCGAGCCTGGGCTCTCCAGGAGGATCAGCCGCACGGCCGCCGAGGCGCCGTCCACCAGGGCCTGCGGCGTCGTCCCTGGGTCGTAGTAGGTCACCGCGACGCCGAAGCGCTTGAGCACGTGGTCGCAGAACCGGCGGGTCGGGGCGTAGATGGTGTCGGTGACCAGCACCTCGTCGCCGGCCTTCAGCACCGCCAGCAGAGCGCCGCTCAGCGCCGCCAGGCCGGAGGGATAGAGGGAGACGCCGAC
>Ga0075367_10000367_pt1 | contig 16265 bp, 7 predicted proteins | sample EndMethybrTD3032_FD_71399 | JGI IMG/M metagenome (GOLD analysis project Ga0075367, IMG submission 71399) | Populus endosphere microbial communities from Tennessee, USA - Endosphere MetaG P. TD hybrid TD303-2 | ecosystem: Host-associated > Plants > Roots > Endosphere | place: USA: Tennessee... | reverse complement strand
GTCGAGGCCGTGCTCGGCGATGGACTTCAGGACCGTGGCCATCTGCTGGTGCTCGGTGGGGCCCATCAGCAGGCATCCGGTCAGCCGCCGCAGCTCACGACCCGTCTCCCGCTGGAGTTCCTCCCACAGGGCGTCGGCGTGCTTCAGCAGGGGGACGTAGCGCGAGTCCTCGAAGTGGGCGCTGCGGAAGATCCGGGTCTCGCCGCCTGCCGCGCCGCGGTCGTGGCCCGGGGCGAAGCGGTCGTAGCCGACCACCTCGGCCCCGCGGGCGGCCAGGCGCCAGGCGGCCTGACTGCCCATTGTTCCGACGCCGACGACGGCGACGCGCTTGCTGGCAGACACGAGGGGGTTCCTTTCGTTTCCCGAGGCGTGAATGCTGAACGCCCGGTTTTCGGACTCCGTGATTCCGGTTGCACCGGGTGTCGGAGGTCGCCGGTTCGGACTTACCGGAGGGAGGGGGCTTCTGGTTGCCCCTTCCAAACCTCCGTGCCACAATGTGGAACGCTGTGCTAGAATCTGGCACGAGAATGGCAGCGGCGCAGAGGGGAGTCAAGGGGTGTACACGAGGAGAGCCGAGAGTTAACGGGGGAAATGAGATGGAAATGAAGAGCGTGACCAGGTCGTTGCGGATCCTGGAGGCCGTCGCACAGCATCAGCCGGTGACCGTGGGAGAGCTGACCAAACTCTTCGGGCTCCCGAAATCCACCGTGCAGCGCACGTTGGTCACTCTGAACGAGGCCGGATGGCTGCGGGCCAACCGCAAGGACACCACCCGCTGGGAGATCGGCGCGCGGGTACTCGCCGTCCGGCCGGCGGCGCTTCAGGGATCGAGCCTGTTCGCGGCCGCGCGCGAGCCCATGATCCGGCTGCGGGACACACTGAACGAGACCATCCACCTGTCGGTGCCGGACGCCCTGCAGTGCATGGTGGTCGTGGACCGGGTGGACTGCGACCACGCGGTGCGGACGTACTACGGCATCGGCGACACGTCGCCCCTGCACGCCACCGCCACCGGCCGGGCCGTCCTCGCGCATCTGCCGAAGGCCGATGTCGACGAGCTGGTCGAGCACGGGCTGGAGAAATTCGGTGCGGCCACGCCGACGGACGCCGAACAGTTGCGGGCCGAGCTGGCCCGGGTGCGGGCCGACGGCTACTCCGTCAACCGCAAGCAGTACCGGCCGGACGTGTGCGCCGTGGCCGCCGCCATCCTGGACGAGGGCGGGACCCCCCTGGCGACGGTCGCCGTCTCCATGCCCGAGTCGCGCTACGACGAGGCACGGCTGCCGGAACTGGGGCGCCTGGTCGTGGAGACCGCGAAGGAGATCGCGGCGCGGCGCAACGGGGCCTGAGCGCTCCGCGCGGACGGCCGGGAACCGGCATCGCCGGGAACTCCCGTCGCAACCGCGCGGGTCGATCGCGGCCGGGAACCGCGGTCGGGACGGCGCGGGTCGACCGCGGCCGGACTTGTCCATGGGGCGAAGCGGCGCCGTGCCACAGCCCGGCATGTATCGGCCGGGCTCGGTCGACGGGCCGATCCCCCGGTGCCCTGGTCGTGGCGAACGACCGGGCACCGGGCGGCCCGTCGCGGTGCGCGAGGCGGGGTGGTCAGGGCATGACCGCCGTCATCGCACGGGCACCGCGAGGTACTGGTACTCCAGGAATTCATCGATCCCCACCCGGCCGCCCTCACGGCCGAGCCCGGACTGCTTGACGCCGCCGAAGGGCGCGGCCGGGTTGGACACGAGACCGGTGTTGAGACCGACCATGCCCACCTCGAGGCGTTCGCTGACGCGCAGGGCGCGGTCGAGGCCCTCGGTGAAGACGTAGCCGACCAGGCCCCAGGGGGTGTCGTTGGCGCGGCGGACGACCTCGTCCTCGTCGTCGAAGGTGAGGATCGCCGCCACCGGGCCGAAGATCTCCGTGGCCATCAGCCGACTACCGGGGTCCACATCGGCGAGCACCGTCGGCGGATAGAAGGAGCCGGGCCCCTCCGGCGTACGGCCGCCCACCAGGGTCCGGGCACCCCGCTCCACCGCGTCGGCGACGAGTTCCTCGACCTTGGCCCGCCCGGCCGTGTCGATCAGCGGCCCGACGTCGACCCCGTCCCGGGTACCGGGCCCCACGACGAGGGCGCCCATGCGCTCGGCCAGTCGCCGCCCGAACTCCTGCGCCACCGACCGGTGCACGAAGAAGCGGTTGGCGGCGGTGCACGCCTCGCCCATGTTGCGCATCTTGGCGAGCATCGCCCCGTCCACGGCCGTGTCCAGGTCGGCGTCCTCGAAGACGATGAACGGCGCGTTGCCGCCCAGCTCCATCGACGTCCGTACGACCGTGTCCGCGCACTGCGCCAGCAGCAGCCGCCCGACCTGGGTCGAACCGGTGAAGGACAGCTTGCGGATCCGCCCGCCGCGCAGGAGCGGTTCGCACACCTCCCCCGCACGGGAGGTGGTGACGACGTTCAGCACGCCGTCCGGGAGCCCGGCCTCCTTGAGGATCGCGGCGAGGGCAAGGCTGGAGAGGGGAGTCTGCGGGGCCGGCTTGAGCACCATCGTGCAGCCGGCGGCGACCGCCGGGCCGATCTTGCGGGTACCCATCGCCAGCGGGAAGTTCCACGGGGTGATCAACAGACAGGGGCCGACCGGGCGCCGGGACAGCAGCATGCGGGTGCGGCCGTCGGGCAGGAGGCCGTAGCCGCCGTCGACCCGTACGGCCTCCTCGGAGAACCAGCGGAAGAACTCGGCCGCGTACGCCACCTCTCCCCTGGCCTCGGCCAGCGGCTTACCCATCTCGGACGTCATCAGACGGGCGAGCTCCTCGGTGCGTTCGAGGATGATCTCGTGTGCCCGGCGCAGAATCTCGCTGCGTGCCCGCGGTGCCGTGCGCGCCCACTCCTCCTGCGCCCGAACCGCCGCGTCCTCCGCGAGCCTGGCGTCCTTGGGGCCCGCGTCGGCGACGTGACAGATGACCTCGCCGGTCGCGGGGTCCTCGACGGGCATGGTGGTGCCGTCCACGGCGTCCACCCAGGCACCGCCGATGAACAACTGCGTGGGTGTGTCGGTCATGAGGTGTCTCCTGGTCGGTCGGCGGCGGGGTCGAGCAGTTCCGCGAGATGCAGGGCGCGGACCCCTCGGTCGCCGGCGAGGTGGTCTATCTGTGTGGCGCAGCTGAAGCCGTCGGCCACGACGACGGTCGGGGTGTCCCGGTCGATGGCGTCGAGACGGGGTGTGAGGGCCAGGTCGGCGACGGCCATCGACGTGTCGTAGTGCTGCTCCTCGAAGCCGAAGTTCCCGGCGAGTCCGCAGCAGCCCTCGGCCTCGTCGACCTCGCGTACGCCGAGCCGGCGCAGCAGGTCGCGGGGGTGGCGGCCCTTGAACGTCGCGTACTCGTGGCAGTGGGTCTGCAGGACCACCTCGGCCGGCAGGCCGGGAGGCGTCCAGTCCGGGGCGGCGAGGTCGGTCAGCGCGCCGGTCAGGGTGTGGACGCGGGCCGCCACGCGTCGGGCGGCCTCGGTGTCGAGGAGTTCCGGCACGTCGCGCCTGAGCGCCGCGGCACAGCTGGGCTCGGCCACGACGATGGGCCGCTCGTCGCCGTTGTCGAGACGGGCGACCGTACGGGCCATGATCCGGCGTGCGACCGCCAGTTGCCCCGTGCTCACCCAGGTCAGCCCGCAGCACAGCCCGTCCTCCACCGCGCTGGGGAGACCGGCGTCGGCGAGCACGCGGCTCGCGGCCGCGGCCACCTCGGGACGGAAGGCGCGCGTGAAGCTGTCGACGAACAGCAGCGTCTTCGCCGGTTCGCTCCTCCTCGCCGCGCGCAGGGCGACGCGCCGGGCGCGCCGAGAGGCGAAAGGCGGGATCCTGCGCTTCGTGGTCACGCCTCCGAGACGGGCGAGCAGCCTGCCGACGGGCGTGCGCAACAGGGCGTTCAACGGCCGGGCGACGTGTGCGGCGAGAGCAGACGTCAGGGGCAGCCAGCCCAGCGAATAATGGGAGCGCGGTCGCAGCCTGCCTTGGTAGTGCCGGTGCAGGAACTCCGCCTTGTAGGTGGCCATGTCGACGCCGACCGGGCAGTCGCTGGAGCACGCCTTGCAGGACAGGCACAGGTCGAGGGCATCCCTGACCTCGGTCGAGCGCCAGCCGTCGCGGACGGTTTTGCCGCGCACCATCTCCTGGAGCAGCCGGGCCCGGCCGCGGGTGGAGTCGCTCTCCTCCCCCGTGGCGCGGTAGCTGGGGCACATCACACCGCCGGTGTCGGCGCGGCAGCGGCCGACGCCCACACAGCGGCGTACGGCACCCGCGAAGCCGTCCTCGTCGTGCGGGAAGGAGAAGAGGGTCTCGACCGGCAGCACGTCGGCGGGCGTGTGCAGCGCGAGATCGGCGTCGAGGCGGGCCGGTGCCACGATGACGCCCGGGTTGAGCAGTGCTTCCGGGTCGAATACGTGCTTGAAGGCGGCGAACGTCCGGATCATCCGGTGGCTGTACATGACCTCCAGCAGCTCACCGCGGGCCCTCCCGTCGCCGTGCTCGCCGGAGAGGGTTCCGCCGTGCTCGACGACCAGGGCGGCGGCTTCGGAGAGGAAGCGGCGGGTGCCGGTCCGTCCGGTGTCGGTGGCGAGGTCGAAGTCGATGCGCACATGGACACATCCGGCACCGAAGTGCCCGTAGAGCACGCCGGTCAGGCCGTGGGAGGCCAGCAGCTTGCGGAAGTCCCGTAGATAGGAAGCCAGGTCCTCGGGCGCGACCGCCGCGTCCTCCCAACCCGGCCAGGACTCGCCGCCGTCGACGAGCCGGGCCGCGAGCCCGGCCCCGTCCTCGCGGACCCGCCACAGCGAGCGCCGCTCGGCCGCGCTCTCCACGACCCGCCCGCCGGTCGTCCGGCCCCGGGCCCTGAGCACGTCCAGCAGCTCGGCCGCACGGGCGTCGACCGTCGCCTCGTCCTCACCGTCGAGCTCGACGTACAGCCAGGCGCGCCCTTCCGGCAGCCCCGTGACGGAGTCAGGGCCGCGTCGGGCCCGCATTGTCGCGACGATCGCCTCGTCCATCCCCTCCACCGCGGTGGGGTTCCAGCGCAGGATCTCCGGCACGTCCTCGGCGGCGGCCACGACGTCGTCGTAGCCGAGAGTCAGCAGCGCCGAGGCCGGGGCGGTCGCCACCAAACGGACCGTGACGGCGGTGACGACCGCGCACGTGCCCTCGGTGCCCACCAGGGCGCGGGCCATGTCGAAGCCCCGCTCGGGCAGCAGATGGTGCAGCTGGTAGCCGGAGACCTGGCGGGGGATGCGGCCGAGTTCGGTGCGGATCGGGGCCAGGTCGTCCGCGACGAGACGGCGTACGTCTGCTTCGAGGCGGGCGACGCGCTCCGTGTCCGCGGGGTCCACCGCGTGCAGCCCCGTGTGGTCGGCGACGGCCCGGACCCCGTCGGCCGTCACGATCTCCAGGGCCTCGATGTGGGAACTGGTCCGCCCGTGCCGGACCGACCTGTTCCCGCACGCGTCGTTGCCGACCATCCCGCCGAGGGTGCAGCGGCTGTGCGAGGACGGATCGGGGCCGAAGGAGAGGCCGTGCGAGGCGGTCGCGCGCTGCAACGTGTCGAGGACCGCACCGGCCTGGACCCGCGCGATCCCGGCGACCGGGTCGATGTCCAGGATCCGGTTCATGTACCGGGAGAAGTCCAGGACGACGCCCGGCCCGACCGCGTTGCCCGCCATGCTGGTGCCGCCGCCCCGCGCGGTGACCGGAACGCCCGTCTCCCGGCAGACCCGCAGCACGGCGCACACATCGCCGGTCCCGCGGGGGAACACCACGGCCCGCGGCGGGACGCGGTAGTTGGAGGCGTCGTAGGCGTAGAGGCCGGTGGCGCCCGGGCCGGTTTCGACCCGCAGACCGGGAGCGGCCCGGGCGAGCCCGGCGACCAGCCGATCCAGGGCCGGGGTGGTGTCGGTCGTCACCGCGACCTTCCCGAAGTACCCGCCTCCACCGCGGCCGCCCACGCCTGGAGCCCGGCGTCGATGCCCGCCTCGTCGATCACCAGCGCCGGGATCATCCGCACGACCTGGTTCCAGGCCCCGCACAGCAACAGGAGCAACCCCTCGTCCACGGCGGCGCGCTGCACCCGGGCGGCCGTCTCGGGGTCCGGACTGCCGTCCTCGGTGACGAACTCGGAGGCGAGCATCAGCCCCAGGCCTCGCACATCCCCGATGGCCGGCGTCCGGCCGGCCACCTCCTCCAGACCCGCCCGCAGACGCGCGCCCATCGCCTCCGCGTTGTCGACGAGCTTCTCCTCCCGTACGACGTCCAGCGTGGCGCAGGCCGCCGCGCAGGCCACGGCGTTGGCGCCGTACGTACCACCCTGCGAGCCCGGCCACGCCTTGCTCATCAGCTCCTCGGAGGCGGCGATGCCGGACAGCGGGAAGCCGCTGGCCAGGCCTTTGGCGGTGACCAGGATGTCGGGGGTGACACCGAAGTGGTCGTGGCCCCAGAACCGGCCGGTGCGGCCGACGCCGGTCTGCACCTCGTCGAGGATCAGCAGGAAGCCGTAGCGGTCGGCGCGTTCGCGCAGGCCCTCCAGGAAGGCGCGGGTGGCGGGGACGTAGCCGCCCTCGCCGAGCACCGGTTCGACGACGACGGCTGCCGTGTCGTCCGGTGAGGAGATGGTCTGGAGGGTGTAGTCGAGTTCCTGCAGGGCGAATCGGGTCGCGGTGTCCTCGTCCCAGCCGTAGCGGAAGGCCGTCGGGAACGGGGTGACCACCACTCCGCTCATCAGCGGGGAGAAGCCGGAGCGGAAGCGGACGCCGGAGGTGGTCATGGAGGCGGCGGCGACCGTACGGCCATGGAAACCGCCGTGACAGACAACGACGTTGGGGCGTCCGGTGGCCTGGCGGGCCAGTCGCAGGGCGGCCTCGACGGCCTCGCTGCCGGAGTTGGTGAAGAACAGACTGTCCAGGCCGTCGGGCAGGACCTCGCCGAGCTTGCCGACCAGGCGGCGCAGCGGCTCGTGCATGACGGTCGTGTACTGGCCGTGGATGAGCGTGCCCACCTGCTCCTGCGCGGCCGCCACCACCCTCGGGTGGCAGTGTCCGGTGCTGGTGACGCCGATGCCGGCGGTGAAGTCCAGGTAGCGGCGGCCGTCCTCGCCGTAGAGGTGGATGCCCTCGCCCCGGACCGCCACGACGGGGGTGGCTTGGCGGAGGTGCGGCGACAGTGCGGTCATGGTGGTCTCCCGGCCCGTGCGGCGTCGTCGTACATGTCCGTGTCCCCCGAGCATCTCTGCGGCCCGCGGCGCCGCCAATGCGTGATCTGTCCAGCCGGGAGGCGGTGTCCGGACGTTGTGTCAACCGGCTCCGCCCGCGGACCCGGTCCAGTGCGCTCCACGACCCTCCACTCGAGCCCCTTGCGCAGGTCAGCGGCGCTTGTCAGAGTGACGGGGCATTCCCCGCTCTCGACCTGGCTCTGGCGGGTGGACCCCTATGGAGGCAGGGTGAGCGAGAACGATCACGCGGCCGCGGGGCCGGGCACGGATGACCTCGACGGTTCCGTGCCCGACCGGGGCAGGGACGCCGTCGGTCGGCCGCCCACCGTCGCCGACGTGCTGGCCCTGCCCGTCCTGGCCGCCGGACGCCCCCAGGTCGTCACCGGAGTGGGCCGTCTCGATCGCCCCGTCCGCTGGGTGCACATCACCGAACTGACGGACCCCGCTTCCTTCCTCAAGGGCGGCGAGCTCGTCCTGACCACCGGAATGCCCCTGCCCGAGGAGCCGGCGGGTGTGCGCCGCTACGTCGACGAACTCGCGGACATCGGTGCGGCGGCCCTGGTCATCGAACTGGTCCGCCGCTACCACCGCCCGCCCGACGCCCTGGTCCAGGCGTGCCAGGCCCGCGACCTGCCCCTCGTCACTCTGGCCGAGGACGTCAACTTCCTGGAGGTCACCCAGGTCGTCCATACGCTCCTCCTCGGCAACCAGGCCGAGGCGATGCGCCGTACCCAGCGCATCCATGAGGAGTTCACCGCCCTGACCCTGCGCGGCGCGGGCCCCGGGGACGTGGTGCGGACCGCGGCGGAGACAAGCGGCCGCACCGTCGTCCTGGAGAACCTGGCTCATCAGGCACTGGTCTGCGAGTCGACGCGCGGCACTACGGAGGTCGCCCTCGACAGCTGGGAACAGCGGTCCAGGGCGACACCGCCCGTCGACCACGCGGGCGTATCCGGTCCGGAGGGTTGGCTCGTGGCCCCGGTGGAATACCAGGGCGAACGCTGGGGCCGGGTGGCCATGCTGCCGGCCCCGGCCTCTGACTCGGCTTCGGCTTCGGCCTCCGACTCGGCCTTCGGTCCCGAGGACATCACGGTACTGGAGAGAACCGCGATGGCTCTCACCATCGCCCGTCTCATCCACCCCACGCCCTGGGAGCGCACCGCGCACCGCAACGTCCTGCGCGACCTCGTCGAACAGCGCTACCGCTCCCCCGCGGACGCCGATGCCCGAGTGGCCGCGCTGGGCCTGACCACGAAGGACTCCCACTTCATGGTCGTTCTGGCGGACATCCCGCACGAAGACGACTCGGCGAAGACCGAGGCCTTCCTCTCCGAGGAGCTCAGGACGAAGGGCATCCAGGCCCTCGTCGGCCTGCTCGGCACGACCCGCCTCGGCCTTCTCCTGTCCCTGCGCCCCGACCGGCCATGGCGTCCCGTGGTCGAGCATCTGAGCCGCACCGCGCTGAACCTGGTACCGGGCACGACGGTGAGCGTCGGCGGCGAAGCCGCGGACCTTCCTGGCGTCGCCCGCTCCTTCCGTGAGGCGACCCGCGTGGCCGAGGCGACCGAGCCCGGCCGCCCTCTTCCCACCGGACGCTCCTATCACGAGAGCGCCGACATCGGCCTGCGCCGCCTCCTCTTCGCGCTCCGCGAGGACACCCGCGTCCAGAACTACGCCGAGCAGCAACTCGGCCGACTCGTCGACCACGACACCCGGCACGGCACCAGTCTGCTGGCGATCCTGCGCCACTACCTGGACGCCGCCGGCAACAAGACCACCGCCGCCCGCCACGGCAACGTCTCCCGGGAGACCGTCTACCAACGACTGCGCACCATCGAGCGGCTGCTCGACTGCGATCTCGAATCAGGCGAACGACGTACCGAACTCCACGTCGCTCTCACGGCTTTTGACGTTCTGCGTGGCTGAACCTTCCGCGGGGAGCGTGGAGACCGTGACCGCGCGAATCAGGCGAAGTTCCCGGATGCCGCGTGGCCGCCGCTGCTCCTCGCCATAGAGGGCTCGGATGCCCGGCCGGGCCGGTTGCCAGGCGTGCGCCCGGGAACCGGCCCGGCATTGTCGGTGCCGCTGCGTCCTCTACTGTCCGAAGCCGTACGCGAACAGGTGGTCGGCGCCCGTCGAGCCCGTCACCGGTAGCGTGATCGACGCCACCTGCTTGGAAGCATCCAGGGGGACCTTCGTGGCGAAGACGTATGCCTTGACGCTGTCCCGGCCCCCGCTCCCGGTGTTCCGGTAGGCCGTCGTGACGGCCGTCGTGTCGCCCTCGAGCGGCTTGCTGTTACCGGCGTTGAGCGTCCAGTCCGAGAAGCCGATCGTCGCCTTCGAGGAGGTGCCGTCGGTGTAGGTGACGCTGACGGTGCCCGAAACTCCGCTGCCATCGGTCGGCGCGTTGGTCGCCGTGCCCAGCAGGCCCAGCGACGCGCCCGACGTGCCGGCCGGCATCGGGATGGTCTGGCCGGCCATCTCCAGGTTGTCCAGCTGCCCGGACGTCGCCGTCGGCCAGATGTAGGAGATGCCGTCGACCGTGACGGTGGAGCCGTTCGTGACGCCCACCGCCGACAGCGCGTTCTGCGAGAACGCCCAGCCATCGTTGTCGAAGCCACCCGAGAAGCCGGCGCCGTCGGGGTAGATGCCTTCGTTGGTGGCGTACGGCCACAGCGCACCGGCCTCGGCCACAGCCACGCGCAGGGTCGCCCCGTTCAGGGTGGCGCCGGTGCTGTGGTCGGTCAGCGCGAAGGTGATCGGGTAGGTTCCCTCGCTCGCGCCCGCCGTCACGTGGATCTTCGCTTCGGCGCTGCCCGAGGCGGGTACCGTCAGCGAGCCGGACGACGTGTCCAGCGTGACGCCGGAGGGCGTCGTCGCCTTCCAGTCGACGGTGACGTCCTTGCTGCCGAGGTTGGTCAGGTCGAGTGTGCCGTCATCGGACGTGCCCGGCTCGAGCACCAGGCCATCGCTGGAGGGACCGGTCGCAGCCAGCACCCGGCCGCCGCCGGTGGTGTCCGACGGCGGCACTGCCGACGGGTCGGACGCCCAGGAGGTGTTGGGCTGGGTGCCGAGCGTGAAGTCGATCGTGCCCGCGCCCTTGAACTGCTGGTAGCTCAGCCAGGAGGTGTTCCACTCCTTGCTCTTGACGTGGAGGGACTGTACGTACGGCGCGTCGGGCGCGGCCTGCGGCGCGTTGATCCGCACCGTCTTGCCGCCTCCGAGGGTCACTTGGGCGACCGGGAAGGCCGGGCTGCCGAGCGCCAGGGTGTCCGTGCCGGGGGTCTCGGGGTACATGCCGAGCTCGGACCAGACATACCAGGAGCTCATCGCGCCGAGGTCGTCGTTGCCGAACGAGCCGACCGGCGCGTTGAAGTACAGGTCCTGCTGGGCCGCACGGACGGCCGACTGGGTCTTCCACGGCTGGCCCGTGTAGTCGTACTCCCAGGGGATCTCCACGCTGGGCTCGTTGCTCAGGTCGGCGTCGGTGTTGCCGGGGTGGGTGATGTTGTCGAGCAGGCTGTCCAGGTAGGACGAGTAGGCCTTGTCGCCGCCACGTGCCTGGATGAGCTGCTGCAGATTGAACGGGACCATCGGCGTGTACTGGGCGGAGGTTCCCTCCACGAAGCCGTTGGAGGTGCCGGGGGTGAAACCGCCTGCGAACTGGCCGTCCTTGTTCTTGGCCTGCAGGTAGCCGGTCTGCGGGTTGAAGACGTTCATCCAGTCCTGGGCGCGGGTGGCGAACTTCTCGTAGACGGTCGTCTTGCCCAGCGACTTCGCGAAGGCGGCCAGGGCGTAGTCGGCGGAGTCGTACTCCAGCTGCGTGGAGACCGGGCCGTAGAAGTTGCAGCAGCTGTAGTCGTCCTCGTCCAGGGGGAGATAGCCCTTGGCGTCCCGCACGGACTCACCGGGGCGGTCGTTGTTGGGGACGGTGGCCTCGTGCTGGAGGGCGGCAAGCGCCTTGTCCGTATCGAAGTTCGTCGCGCCGAAGGCGTACGCGTCGGCGATGATGCCGGCGGCCGGGTCACCGACCATCACGTAGCTCTCGCCGTTGTTCGAGGCCCACTTGGGCAACAGGCCCGTCTGGTCGTAGCCGTTGAGCATCGAGGTGACGACGTCGCCGGCGACCTTCGGCTCGACCATCGCCATCAGCTGGGTCTGGGAGCGGTAGGTGTCCCAGCCGGAGTAGTTTGCGTACTGGGCCTTCTGCCCCTTGGTCAGCTTGTGGACCTGGTTGTCCATCCCCATGTACTGGCCGTTGTCGTCCGAGAAGACGTTCGGATGCAGCAGCGCGTGGTAGAGCGCGGTGTAGAACTGCACCTGCTGGTCCGAGGAGCCGCCGCCGATCTGAAGTTTGTTCAGCACCGCGTTCCAGGCATCGTGGTTGGCCTGCTCGACGGCGTCGAGGTTCCACTTCTTGATCTCGGTGGCCAGATTGTCCGCCGCGCCTGCGTCATTCGTGTACGAGATGCCGACCTTCGCGCTGACCGTGGGGGTCGAGGAGGTGTCGAACGTCAGGTACATGCCGTTCGCACCGGTCGTGGGGGGCTGGGCGGCCTTGGCCGCGGCGGGCGATCGGGGTGCGGTGCTGGTGCTGGGTGCGGGGGACGGCGTACCGGAGGCTTTGTCACCGCCACCGTGGATCGTCGGGGCCGGCCTGGCCGGGACGGTGAAGTGCTTCTCTTTCAACGGCGCTGACTTCGTGGCCTGTGGGGTCTGCAGGACCTTGCCCGCCTTCAGCGATGTCGCGTCGGGGTTGATGGTGCCGCCGACCCAGGTGCCGCTCGCGGTGAACGGCTGGTCGAACTTGATGTCGAAGTGCAGCGTGTACCGGTTGCTCGCGCCGCAGAAGTGACCGCTGTCGATCGCGCCGCTGATCTCCTGGTCGTTGACCACCTGCACTCGGGTTCCGTCCACCTGCGTGGCACCGCCGCTGAGCTTGAACAGCAGGTTCGCCTGCCGGCCCGCGGGGAAGGTGAAGCGGCCCAGACCGGCGCGGGTGGTGTCGGTCAACTCGGTCGTGACGCCGTTCGCGTCCGTGACCTTGTAAGACCCGATGCCCGCCTGCTCGTCGTGGTGGCTGAAGCCGACGGACGCGTCACCGAGGTTGCCCGACAGCGCGCCGGTCACCGGCAGGATGGGCAGGTCACCCGCGACGGGGCAGCCGGGTCCCGAAACGTGGGTGAGGCTGAACCCGGAGAGCTTGCTGTCGTTGTACTCGTACCCGCCACCGTCAGGACGGTCGGGCGTCGTGTCGGGGCCCCACTGCATCATGCCGGCCGGCATGTCGGGGCCGGGGAAGGTGTCCACAGCACCGGACGTGCCGATGAGGGGGTTGACGAGGGACGCGGGGTCCTTCACGACGCCCTGCGTCGGGGTGCTCGCGGCATAGGCGCTCCCCCCTGTCGGGAGCGAGAGGACGGCCATGCCCAACACGCAGGCCACGGCCAGGCGTTGGCGGAATCTCTTTCGGTCACGTGGCGCAGCTGAACGTCGGGGTCTCACCATCGGTTGCCTCCGCAGCAGTTCGTGCCTCGCACAACAGGTGCCGACGTGCCGGAAACCCGCGAACGCCGGCGACAGGCAACAGTTCCGGTCGCCCATGACGGCCTGACAACGTTGCCATTCACGAGTGTTGAGTGAAACGCGTGTGCTTGCAGCATGTCAACGAGGCCAACGAGACTTTCTGAACGCGAAGTTCACAGACCGGCACGTGTGGCGCCACCACAAGTGCGCCTGGCCTGACTGTGTGGCGGGTGCGCCGGTGGCGACGGAGCGCGGGCCTTGGGGCTGCGGGGAGGGAACGGTCCGCAGGGCGGGGAATCGAGACCGTTGGGGGTGGTGGTGACCCGCGGCCTCGACCTCCTCACGGCCTCCGGGCGTCCGCCGTGACACGACCAGGCCCAGCCGATTCACTGTCACCACCGCCTCCGCACGATCTCGGTCACCAGGTGGTGGCCTCGGTACGCCGCACGACCCAGGTCCCGCCCTTGCGGGCATGGTCGGTGGCCAGTTGCAGCCGCCAGTCCCACCGGGTGCCGTACACGGTGGCGCCCGTGACAGACGAACCGGCCTGCTCTCCACGGCGCCGGCCAATCCGCCCCGGGGACCGGTGGTGTCGCGCAGTTGGTCCATCACGACCAACGGGCGGAGATTCGCGTTCGCACACCGGTCCCGTCTCTCGCGTCGTCCTGACTCGCCCCTTGGGGGGGCGCTCACCCGACGAGGTCGGTCGGTTCCCACAGGGCGCGGTCTTCGGCCAGTTCCGCCGCGCTCTTGTCCGCCAGGGCGTTGACGGCGGCGTTGAAGCGCTCCATCGAGGTGGGCCGGTCCGGGCCCAGGACGTACTCCTTGAGCGTGCGGCGGTGCGGGGCCATCGGATCATGCCGCGGTGCGCGCACCGAGCGGAGGATTTCCGGCAGGCGGGTGCAGGCACGGTCGAGGAGATAGGCGCCTCCGGCGGTGGTGTAGGCAGCACGGAAGTCTTCGTCGGGCAGCTCGTGGGCGTTGGTCAGGACGTACGGCTTGAGGCCGGCGACGAAGTCGGCGACCACGGAGGAGACATCGCTGATGAGGATGTCCGCCTGGTTGAAGCACTCGTACAGCGTGGGCAGTTGCTCGACGATCACGTGGTGCCGGAGGGGGCCGTGGCTCTCCCAGAAGAGCCGGTGCCACTCGGCGTGCAGGGCGTGCCACTCGGCCGCGTCGTCGTGTTCCGGGACGCGTGCCTCGCGGGTCTGCTGGGTGTCGTCGCCGGTTTGGCGGCCGGCCAGTAGGTCGAGCCGGGCCTGGATCTGCGTCAGCCGGGGCCGTGCCGCGGTGAGGGCCGACTGGGCCCGCGCGGTCTCCGGGCCGTCGTTGCTCGCGTGCAGCAGCTGCCGGATTCTCGCGTCGGCGGCGGCCGCTTCGACCGAGCGCCTGCCCGTGAGCGGATGCGGCTTGTAGATGATCCGTACGTTCTCGGAGAGGAGCTTCTCGATGAGGGCAACGCCCATCGGGATCAGTGAGGTATGGCAGTCGTCGTCGCTCCAGCCCTCCCAGGTGGGGGCGTACATGACGACCGGGCGCGGGCCCGGGATGTGGTCGGTGTGCAGCCGGATCGGCGCCAGCTGCGGGCGGCCCACCTCGACGATCGCCTCCTCGCTGATGGCGTGCCGCACGCGCTGGTAGCGGTCGCGGCCGGCCCGGCCGGCCACCCAGATCTCGTCGTAGACCTTGCTGACGCGGTTGCTGCTGGCCAGCTTGTCGCTGTCGCCGTGGCCGATGAAGACGTGCTTGGCCTCGGCCACGCGCAGCATGTGCACGTTCTTGCCGGCGTTGCCGGGGTAGAGGACGACCCGGACGCCGGACAGGTCCAGTTCGGCGAGGTCATCGGCCTTGGGCACGCAGACGACGGGGAGTCGGGTACGGCTCAGATGGCGGAAGGAGGCCCGCTCGCGAAGGATGATCAGTGGGCGCCGGTCGAGCTGCTCCAAGGTCTCGATCCACATGTTGACCTGGTACATGAAATCCCGGGACACCGCGGCGAAGCTGAAATACAGCGCCACCTCGGGCCGGTAACCGGCGAGTTGGCGGTTGACCTCGGCGAACACCTCTTCCCGTACCGGCATTCGGCGCACCCGGAGGTACTGCCCCAGCAGCGCGAACACCGCCGCCGCGGTGGTGCCGGCGGTCACGGCGAGGCCGACGTACGCCGCCCCCCAGGTTCCGGTGGCCAGCGCGGTCAACAGCCCCGCGTGGGCGGGCAGGTCCAGATGGAGGAGCTTGCGCAGGAAGCGCCGGAAGAGCAGCGCGGGCGGCTGCTGCGGCAGGGCCAGCGCGCTCAGGTCGAGGTTGCGCACCACCAGGGGCAGCACCCGCCGCCGGCGTATCGCGTGGTGCAGCGCGGTGTACAGCATCACCAGCGCGAAGTGGGCGCTGAAGACGGCGAGCGCGGCGACCAGGACGACATCCGGTGCGTCCATCCGGTCGGCCAGGGCCAGCAGCATCACCGTCCGCACGGCGAACCGCAGCGTTCGGTCGAGCTGCAGCGTGGCCAGCCGGCGGACGAACCCGGGAGCCCGGACGTGCAACGCCTCATCCGCGAGATAACTCACGGCCGACGCCACGGCGAAGCCCCCCAGCGACGGCAGCAGCGCGAAGACCGGCAGCGTTGCGAAAGCGCCTGCGAGCGCAAAGACAAGGAGAAGGTCAGCCGTCCCGCGTACCCGCAGAACCCCACACAACCGACGGACCATCATGAACAAGGTTCCCCCCACGGAACTCAGTACGGCAGCAACACCGTTGGTCGCCAGTTCGACATGAGGAGGCGGCACATGGTTGTACACCTTCACACCACGAACCGTTCAGTCCTGGTTCGACGGAGCCCTCCGTCCGCGCCGAGGACGAGGGCATACGTGCGGCCGGAGACCAGTTGTGCCGGGCTGATCACGGGCGCGTCCGGCATCCGCGCCCACACTCCTTCGAGGTCATGGGACGGGGCGCGAGTGTATCGTCAGGATCATGCCGCTTGTCGTTTCGGTTCCCGCTGGTCAGCGTCATGAACGTCGCCCCTGACCCGTCGGCCGACTGGGCGGCCGGCGGCGGCGTCGCACTCACCGGACGTGCGGACGGGCCGCCCCTGGTACCCCCCGGGCGCGCGGCGACGTACGCCCGGGAACTCACGGACCGTATCCACGAGGTGACCGCCCATACCCGCGCACCGGTGCGGGTCGACGGCGCCGCGCTGCTCGCCGAGCGGGCGGCGTTCACCGGTCACTCACGGCGTGGCCGCACATCGGCGGGCGGCGCGTGCCGGCTGCTTCCCAGCGCCGACGGCTGGGCGGCCGTGTCGTGCGCCCGTCCGGATGATCCGGCGCTGCTCGGCGCCCTGGTCGGGGCCCCGTTGACCGCTGATCCCTGGCCGGTGGTCGCGGCATGGGTGCGCGACCACACCGGGGCCGAACTGGCAGAGCGGGCCGAACTGCTCGGGCTCGCCGCCGCCCCGGTCGCGTCACCGGCGCCGGTCCGCCCCGCCC
>Ga0075367_10000366_pt1 | contig 16303 bp, 18 predicted proteins | sample EndMethybrTD3032_FD_71399 | JGI IMG/M metagenome (GOLD analysis project Ga0075367, IMG submission 71399) | Populus endosphere microbial communities from Tennessee, USA - Endosphere MetaG P. TD hybrid TD303-2 | ecosystem: Host-associated > Plants > Roots > Endosphere | place: USA: Tennessee... | reverse complement strand
CTTGTGCACGGCCTGTAGAGTCGATCACGGCCTGCGCGCCTTTTATCTCAAGCTGTGCACCGCCTGCGTTCGCGCCACTGACCTGAAGCGAAACATTCCGATACAGGGAACTAATGCGTAGGTAATAACTGTTCGTGTTTAAAGTATTGATGGTCAGGCTACAGCTGGAGTTAGAACAGGAAACTCCCTTGGCGTTGTTAACGTTGGCTACGCTGGCAGCATAAGGCATTGTGGTAGTACCTCCTGAGCGGAATGGCACAGCAAAGGTTGTCATTGTACTGTTTCGTAAGCTGTCGACGCTAAGCGGACCACTGGTCGGCACAAGATCGAACCGCAAAACTCCATAGCCACAGGTCCACGAACCAGTTGGCAAGAACTGGCCATTACCGGCGCTGGCTGGCAGCGATACCGGGCAGGTATCGTTGGGGTTCTCTATAGGATTCTTGGTCTGCCAATCGAGCTTAATTCTACTAAATGGTTCGCCGGATTCTGAGTTAACAGGAACGATGATCGAAGTAGTGCCGACGTCGCTATAGCGCAGGACATCAGGAGCCGGATCAACGAGCAAACAGCTGTACTTAACATTGGCTGCGGCATCAAGAACCGGGTTCAATGACCCATAAAAACCGCCTACACCCGAGTCGGTACAGCCCGTTTTCTCTGCAACTTCCGTCCCAGCGGCAACTGCGTTCTGGATGAGTTTGCGCGCATCGTTAACACCTGTTTCGGCAGCATAAAATGCCTGTGTGCTCAGCTGGCGGTCAAGCGATTCCTTTTGGTTGCGCCGCGAAATTTGCGCAAAACCCAGCACAATAAGACTGATGACGATCATGAGCACCATGGTCGTCATGATTGAGATCATGCCCTGCTCCCGGGAGCGAAGCTTTGGACGTTGTGAAGTTTCTTTTCTCATGGCTACCTTCTAGTTTACTCTCTTTGTTACGCCAGCTGTAATGTCGGATACCGCGCAGAACTGCGTACCGGCACGCTGATTATTCTTGCACTGGGCATTGGCCGCGAGTGGATTGCTCAGTAAATCATCATCACCAAAAACTACCCGGGCGCTGATGCTGTAATAGGGGCCGCCGAGGCTCTTTAGCTCAAGGCGTGCCAAGCGCATTCCGGGTGCCAGCAGTTCCCTGCCGGGTGTTGCCGGTACGGGCGAAGAGCTGGTGCAGCCAGGCAGATCACGAACCCGCAGTACTTGCGTCGATTGGTTTGCTCCTGGCGAGCTGTCCACTAGTTGCTGGCCTAATTTATATGCATACTGCTGATTACCGACGCAGAATGTCCATGTTGTGGATCCGGCTGTCGCACCAGGAGGCGATATTGTAACCGGCACACCACTAAACTGGATAGATTGCGCAATCGTATCTACGAGGGAACGCGTTGTGGTCTGAACTTTCGTCTCTGTTATGCCTTTGTAGTAAACGCGTGAAAGTTGTAGGATGGCGGTGGCGATGACAAGTAGTACCAAGCCGAATGTTGCCGTGGCGATCATCAGTTCGACTACTGTGAAGCCGCCTGTGTGGTGCTTAAGCCCTTGTCTGCGTGACCTCAAACCCCTATAGCTCATCGGTGTGCCCTGTATTTAAGCTCTACTTTGTTGGTTTGGTCGCTTCCCACTTTGATCCAGCTGCTGGTTATGGTGAAATCGTCGACGTCGCGCTGGATAGAAAGTGAGTATGTAGGCTGGACAGAGCTTTGGGCACCGGTCGAATCCACCGTACACGGCGCACTGCCTGCAACAACGGCAGCACCCGAAACAAGGCAAAACGACGACATGCCGTTATTAAAAAGCACGTTCGGATTGCTTGCAGCCAGGTACTTTATTTGTTCAACTTGAGTCTCCGCCATCTTGAGTGCGTTGCTGCGCTCCTCTGCATCGCGAGTGCCCTGCAAGCTGCGGTTAGAAGTAACAAAGGCGCCGCCGAGGATCAAGCTGACTACGGCAATAGAAATGAGCACTTCCACCACGGTATCACCGCGTTCGGTTAGCTTGGTCAGGTTGCGGAAAAGCTTTATCATGTGCACGTCCTATTGCTCTTTATACTCAGCGTTACAGACAATTGCCGCCCGCTGCCGCCAATACTGACAAGTCCGGATTGGTCGCTGCCGCCGCTCACAAAACAGATTTGCACCCCGCCGCTGGCATTGTATGTACTGGTCGCCAGGTTGGTATTAATAGCCTGCGCACCAGCTAGTTGGTTTGCATCCAGGGTGGTTCCGGTTACAGCCGCCACATCGGTTTGCTGAGCGCTGGATACCACACCGCTGGTGCCCTGCAATTTATTCAGGAAGGCGACCGCACCGTAATCTGTTCCCCCACTGCGCACCCACGCCGTGGTAAGGCCATACTGAAGCTTCTTTTTCTCTGTAACATCAGGTACTCCTGGGTCACTGTTGCTTGGCGAAATGACCTTTGGTAGGGCCTGGGCGTAGGTTGCGACTTCTTTGCCGGCACTCGTCCGCTGCAAACCAGAAGTCGAATAGATGTTGTACTCCTCGGGGTCAGTCCCGGCCACCTTAAACTGTATGACCTTGCCCAGGAAAATACAGCCCGTGTTTTCTCCCTGCTCAGTTGCGGCAGCAGTAAATGTTGGGCCGAACGCCCCCGCCGAACATCTAAAGTTAGTCAGACTGGGATAAAATCCCGTACCGACATCGTTGACGACTTGTTGAATCTGGGAACGGATATCGTTGATACCCTGTTCAAACTGCGTACGCTGCTGACGACCGGACAGCGTCGCAGCAACCGCGACGAATAAGCCCCCCGTTACAGCCAGCACAATCATCGTTTCAACAACAGTAAAACCGCGGGCTTTTTTGCCACCCTTCATACGCCTCAGTATACCATAAGCACTTCGGCCGGACCGCTTGATTTTATGCGTGAAATCAGACATAGAACAAGCCGCTGTACCAATCGATTATGTCTGCACCGAATAAGGTCACCACGATAAGTCCGATAATGAGGAATGGCCCGAAAGGCAGCTGCGTTTTGCGGTGTGCCTTGCCCTGGATGATCATCGGCAAGGCCGCTATCATGCCAGCAACCGAAGCGGTGAATAGTAGCAAGAAGCCTTCCAGCACACCGCCGGCCAGCAGCCCCAGCACAACTCCCAGTTTTACGTCTCCCCCGCCGATCCAAGCGCCTTTAGACAATTGAAACAGCAAATAGAAGATGCCAGCCACCACAAGCGCGCCGAGCGCCGAAGTTAGTAGCAGCTTCCAGTTCTGATCGTAGATGGCGAGTGTTACTATCTGCGCGATTGCTAGGCCTATCAGGGGAAATACGAGTTTGTTTGGCAGCAGCAGCCAGCGTAAATCGTATACTGCGAGCGCTAGGAATCCTACCAGGAACACCAGCCAAAAGATAAAGCTGATGAGGCCGCTGCCGGTGAGCTCGTAAGGCCAAAAGCAATACGACAAGATGAATAACGCTGGCATGGCAAGCTCTGTGAGCGGACTGTCGTTAATCTTTTTGTGGCAGTATCGGCACTTGCCGCGGAGCAGCAGCCAGCTTACTACAGGAATAAGGTCAAACGGCCCAAGCTTATGATGGCAGTGGTCGCATTCGGAACGGTCGTTTACCCAATCTTTCCCCTGATGTAATCGCCAGACAAATGCATTCACGAAACTTCCCAGGCACAGACCGAGGACGATTAGCAGTAGCGGTATCATGCTCTTATGCTATCACAGTGTTATATTCGCCACTAGTAACAGGATTCGTAGGCATCGTGGATAGAGTTAAATGTATCGCTATTCGGAATAGGCACTGTGCTACTGTTGCTTTCCAGACGAACAACTCTGCCGTTCGTCCCACTAAATGTATTAGTATCGGATCCGCTTAGTTTTACATTCAAAGACAGGTCTAGCGCCTTTGCCTTTCCTCCGTGAGCGAGGAGCGTAAAGAAACCAAGCAGTAGAGCGAAAACTATTATTGTCCGCTTAGATGATAGCTGTAAAACCCTTTGCATACCCACCCCTTCTTTTTACTGACCTGAGTCTAAGTGGGGTTGCCCCGTAAAGCAAGGGGTATTTATCACAAAAAAGAAAGCGGCTGGTGAGCCGCTTTCTAGAGCTTAGTTAAAAGACTAAGAGTCTTGGCAAAGTTTCTGTTCTCCGCCCCCAGTTTCAACATTGTACATCACTGCAAATTGACGCGCGCTTGCACTGCCAGATGACGCGTTACCATTAGTACCGCATTTAGCCTGTAAGCGAACCTGGACTGTCTCTGTCGTGGCACCATTGGTATCAGAGGAGGCAGCAGTTACACCACCAGCTTCATAAAAGCTAAGTTTAGCATTCTGCACAGCCGAAGCTAGCTGAGCGCTGGTCGGGAGTTTGCCGCCGTTATTATTCGAGTACTCGTTAATGGCGCCGACGATACTTGCAACCTCGCTCTTACGCTGTGTATTACGAGAGTTACGCTGGAGCGCCGGAACCGCCAGGAAGACCACCAATAGGATCAAACCAGCGATCGCCAAGACGATCAGAACCTCGATGATTGTGAAGCCCTCTTTACGTTTACGGAGTTGAGCTTGCATCGCAAATGCCCCCTTTGCTGTAATTTTTAATGCTTATGCTAATTGGATAATACGGATTACTGGAGAAAAAAGCAATAGTTTTTGGTATTCTCCCCCTGTTCTACACGAATGATTGGCCGGCAAGGCCGTAAATTGGCAGCAGCACGGCGGCAACGATAATGAACGCTACGATACCTAGGATGACCATCAAAACCGGCTCAATAATCGTTGAGATAGCCTTAATCTGGTCATCGACCTCTTTTTCGTAGTAATCGGCGGTTTTAGCCAGCATTTGCTCCATCGAACCGGACTGCTCACCAATGCGCAGCATGTTCGGCACCAGCTCCAGGAAATTAGGGTCACGTTGCAGTGCGTCAGACAATGCTTTACCACCCTTCACCTTCTCTGCAGCCTTATGGATAGAGTCTTCCACGTGCACATTGTTCACAGAGTTAGCCGTAATTTCCAGCATCTGGATGAGCGGTACGCCGCTGGAGACCAATGTGCCACCGGTGCGGGCAAAACGGGCCATGTACATTTTTGTAAACAGCGGGCCGACGGGCCACATGCGCATCTTCGCCTTGTCTATAACCTGTTTGCCGCCGAACGTCCGTGCCCAGCGGGTGGTAAAGAACACGGCCAGACCAAGCAAAATAACCACCGCCCACCAATACTTGGTTACGAAGCCGGAAATCGCCAGTAGCACTTTGGTTAGAAGCGGCAGCTCAGCACCCGGCAAGCCTTCGTACAGCACCTGCACCTGGGGTAGCACCGTTACCAGCATGAACGTAACAACACCGATCATCACGGCGACAACGATCAAAGGATAAATCATGGCGCCGCGGACTTTGCTAAGGATCTCAGCGTCTTTTTCCTGCTGCAGCGCGAGGCGCTCCAAAGCTTTATCCAAAGTACCAGAGGCTTCACCAGCGGCAATCAAACTAACATACACCTGGTTAAAGACTTCCGGGTGCTTTCCCATGGCAGCCGACAGCGTAGCTCCGGCTTCAACATCAGAAATAACTTTATTTACAACCACTTTGAGCGGCTTGCTGGTCGTTTGCCCGTTGACGTTTCGAAGGCTTTGTACCAGGGGTAGTCCAGCGTTAATCAGCGTGGAAAGCTGGCGTGAAAACAGCACTTTATCCTTGGTTTTTACACGGTTGAGGCGCTTGCCTATAAATCCGGTAGCTGCCTTTTCGGACAGCGAAATGTCGATCGGAACCAGGCCCTCCTTGCGGATAAGCTTGGAGGCAGCCTGCTCGTTCTCGGCTTGCACATCGGATTTAACGTATTGGCCGGAGGCCGGGTCACGCGCGGTATAGCGAAAAGTCAGCATCTCTTGCCTAGCTCCTCATCAACCGATCAAGCTCATCAAGGTCAACAGCGTGGTTACGGGCTTCTTCGTAGCTAACGGTACCGTTGTGCACCATCGTCGCCAGTGTTTTGTCCATGGACTGCATACCGAATTCGCTTCCGGTCTGGATAACTGCTTCCAGCTGGTGCGTCTTACCCTCGCGGATGATATTGCGCACAGCAGGCGTTGCCACCAAAATTTCGGCAGAAGCAAGACGGCCTCCGCCAATAGCTGGCACCAGGCGCTGCGAACAAATGGCCATCAAGATATTCGCCAACTGTGAGCGGATTTGCGGCTGCTGGTGCGGCGGGAATACGTCGATCATACGGTCAATAGACTGAGCCGCGGAGTTGGTGTGCAGTGTCGCGAATACCAAGTGCCCGGTTTCGGCAATGGTAATAGCCGAGGCAATCGTCTCCAGGTCGCGCATCTCACCGATCAGCACAACGTCCGGGTCTTCACGCAAAGCTGAACGCAGGGCGGCCGAGAATGAATACGTGTCATAGTGGACTTCGCGCTGCACAATCACTGACTTTTTACTGCGGTGCGTGTACTCAATCGGGTCTTCAATTGTAATAATGTGCTCGCTGCGCTCCATATTGATCTTGTGGATCATGGCCGCAAGTGTCGTTGACTTACCCGAACCGGTGGGTCCGGTAACCAGCACCAAACCACGGGGGTAATTAGCAAATTTGTCGATAATCGGCGGCAGACCAAGCTGTTCAATCGTCAAAATCTCGTTAGGAATCAAACGCAAAGCTGCGGCCAGGTTGCCCCGCTCGTGGAATGCGTTCACACGGAACCGGCCAAGATCGCCGAAGGCAAAACTGAAGTCGAACTCTTTGTCCTTAAGCAAAATCTGCTTTTGGTCTTCGTCCAAAATGGCAAAAACAAGTAACTCTACCGCTTCATCAGTTAGCGGCTCGGCACCGGAGACAGGCACCAGCGCGCCATCGACGCGAAGCATCGGCGGTAGACCTACCTGCAGGTGAAGATCAGAAGCTTTCTTCTTTACAACCTCTTCCAGGAGTATTTCAATTCTTGGCTGTCCTTGCATTGCTAGTGTTCCACCCTTTTCTTTCCTTAAGCGCTATCAGAAGCAGCCACGCGGTTAACTTCTGTTAGCGTCGTACGCTGTGCCAAGGCTTTCAGATACCCGTCCTCACGCATTGTAATCATACCCTGCTCCCGTGCGACCTTTTGGATGTCGGCGCTGGTAGCGCGCTTCAGGATAAGCGACTGTATCTCCGGAGTGATATTGAACACCTCGTAGATACCCATTCTACCCTTGTAACCACCAGGAGCGTCAGGACTATCTTTGCCCTTGGATAAAGTATAAGCGTTTTGGGTGCCAAGTGGCAAGGTTTCGTACCCAAGATCTTCGGCGATCTTCTTAAGATCCTCGTCATTCTTGGGCAAAAGATGGCCGATTGTCTTTTTAATTGCCTCTGTTTCGACCTTATCTGTTTCGTACGTCTCTTTATTCGAGCCGATGCGGCGCACCAGGCGCTGCCCAATAACGGTCCGAACGGTAGACGCAATCAGGAACGGTTCAATGTCCATATCCAGCAGGCGCGGCAAAATGCCCGAGGCTGAGTTGGTGTGCAGGGTGCTAAATACAAGGTGTCCGGTCAGCGCGGCCTGCACTGCCAGCTCGGCAGTCTCTTTGTCGCGGATTTCTCCGACCATCACGACGTCGGGGTCTTGACGGAGGATTGACCTTAGGCCATTGGCAAAAGTCAGGCCAACATCGGCATTAACCTGTATTTGGTTGATGCCATCCATCTTGTATTCGACCGGGTCTTCCAGGGTAACGATATTGATGGAATCGTTTTTGATCTCTTGGAGCAGCGCATACAGCGAGGTCGACTTACCCGAACCGGTCGGTCCGGAAGTCAGAATCATGCCGCTGGTGCCCTTGATGCCCTCGCGGATCGTCCTGAGTGCACGGCCGGAATAGCCCATGTCTTCAAGCTTCAGGCTGGTACCGCTCTTGTCCAGCAAGCGAATAACCACTTGTTCGCCCCAAATCACCGGCGAAATCGCAATACGCAGGTCGATCGCCTTCCCTGCCACACTAATACTGAACTCGCCATCTTGCGGGATGCGATGTTCGTCAATCTTCAGATTGGCAAGGATTTTAATACGCGAGACCAGCGGTGGCTCGGTACTTTTTGGCAGACGCAAAATTTCGCGCAAAATGCCGTCGATGCGGCAGCGGATCTTAAGCGAGTCCTGCAAGGGCTCGATATGCACATCGCTGGCGCCGTTTTTGGCAGCATACTCCAAGATGGTCGACAGCGCCTTGCTAATCGGCGAATCCTGCACAATAGTTTTGAAGTTCTTAGAATTCTCGGTCGAGACTTTAGAGCCCTTGCCGCCCGACGAAGCTTCGGGTTCAGGTGCCGGCGCACCAATACTGCTGATGTCGCTCACCACCTGCTCAGAAATATTCGCCTGGTACTGGTGTAAAATATTGCGGATACCCGACTCGCTGGCAGCGTACACCTTGAGCGGACGGCCAATCTTGTTAGACAAAAAGTCCACAGCCTGGACATTGTCGGCGTCGAGCATAGCAACAACCAAGCGGTTCTGCATCTCACCCAGAGGTACTGCCATGTAGCGCTCGGCGATTTCCTGCGGCAAAAGATCGAGCACCTCCTGGTTAATTTTTGCGCTGCTCAAGTTTACATAAGGCACTTTAGTAACGTGCGCAATAGTTTTGGTCAGTGTCTCGTCGGGCACAAAACCACCAGTAGTCAAAAAGCTCAATAAGGGCGTGCTTTCCTTCTCGGCTTTTTCTTTGAGGTCGGCCAGCTGCTCTTTTGAAAGTACGCCGTCTTTAACCAGCGTATCTTCGACCTGCTTTTGGGCGGCGGTAGATAAAACGCTCATACGCTAGTGTAACCTTCCCGCGCTATTGGGGGCCGCCAGTAAATGGATTGGGGTTATTGCTATTACCAATCTGGATTAACTGGGTCGGATCAATTGAGTTGCTGTTGAAGAACTTACTATCAGGCTGCGAGAAATCAGACGTGATGACATCGACTTTCTCGGCCTTTTGCTGGCGGTCAGCCGGTTTGGCAAAAATCCATCCTGAAAGCAGGAACGAAACGACACCACTTACAAACACCAGCACGATAATCAGCGCTATGTCTTTCTGTTTCATTTCACTACCTCGGTCCTGATCTTAAGGCTCTTCTCTGGCTGGTAGAACGTCTGCGCGTCGATGGTGGTTGTTACTGAGCCGCCTTTGTCGCCGGATACTTCAACTTTTTGAATTTGGATCGGGCGGATAGAGCGCTCAAAAACGGTCAGCAGGTTCTTGGTTGCGTCATACGAGCCGGTTACGCGGATTTGGAACGGCACAGGAATTGGCTGCGGCGTGGCACTTTCCTGGTTGGATGCCTGCGCCAACTCATCATCGGTACCGCCGATTGATTGGATTTGCAGCCCCTGACTATTGATCAGCTTCTCTAGGCTGGTAGCGAGCGCTGGAAAGTCGTATTTGCTTGGCAAAGCGTCAAGGACGATTTTGGCGTTATCTCCGTCCTGGTCACCGGTTCCAGCTGGATTGCCCCCCAGAACATTCCGGGGCGTGTTAACGAATGACTTATAGGAATCTTTTAGGCTGTTAACCGCGCTTAAGTCACTTTTAAGTGTCGACAGGGCTTTCTTTTTAGCAGAGATCACGCGGTTTTGGTACATTGCCTGGCTGACGAGCGCCTTGGAAGCAACGGCCGAGAACACAACCAGAAAAGCGGCGATGGCTGTCGCGTATACCATGGTGCTGTTCGCCTTGGTAATCAGTGCGCGCTTGGTAAATGATGCGGTCTTTGCCATTACTGACCTCCTCCGCTCTGGAACAGTTCCGTTGGCTTTGCGACTTCTGAACGCGTGGTCACGATCTGCGGCACGACCAGCGATACTTCTTCCGAATTGCTGAAGATGGCCGGGTCAAACTCTAGGCCGATTTCGTACGTGGCACTCTGGATATCTCTGGTAAATCCGGCTAGCACGACCTTGGAGAAAGCGTTTTTCTCTTTGTCGCCATCGCTACTGTTAGGCTTGTACTTGGTGAATTTGAGCGTATCGGTATAGGTGTTGATTGCCGAAAGGTCATTGGTTGAACCTGCGATTACCATCGTATTCTGGGAGTAATCGATGGTCAGCTTGGAGATGCTGATGGTTGCCGGCGTTACCTGCGCCATGTAATCAGCAAGTCGCGACGACACCACCTTCTGGTCGTGTAGGCTCGGCAGCGCTTGCAATTGATTCTGGACGGTCAAAATCTTATTGAGCTCTTCGACACTTTGCAGCTGATCGCTCGATGATTTAATATCTTTGTTCAGGTCGCTAATATTCTTCTTTTGTAGTACAAAAACGGTCGTCAAGAGAATGACAAAAACCGCTACCGCAATAAGGCTAGCCGAAACTGATGCTAATACAACCAAATGTTTTTGGCGCTTGGCTTTTAGGTACTGGACCTTGATATCGGGCAAAAGGTTGAATTGGATCGTCATTATTCAATCCTCTCCGCCAGGCCCGCCGCAACGCCAAAATGGTTAGAGACGGCCAGCAGCTCATTTTGCCGCTCCGGCGAAAACGAAACATTGCGCCAAGCATTGCCGATCTCGACCTCAATGCCGAACTTATTCGCCAAAAACAGCGGAAACTCCGGCAGCGCCGACGCTCCACCGGTGACGATCATGCGGCTGATACGCATATCCTCGCCATAGCGCGTCTGGAAAAACTTGATTGATTTGTCGATCTCGCCAGTCAAAATATCGATAGTACTGATGATGGCGTCGTAAATCCGGCCTTCCAGCTTGTCTTTGCCAAGCCCAAATTTGAATACAAACTGACGTGCTTGCTTCTCTTCGATATTCAAGTTTTGCGCGGCCGAGCGGATAATCGCCTCTGCCCCCGTCGGGATAGAGCGCGTCAGACGAGGCGCGCCATTCATTGTCACAACTAGGTCGGTAGTCTTGCTGCCGACGTCCAGTACCATCTGCGGCCCGGGTCCATCCTGTGCAACCATTGCGCGGGTGATAGCCAGATTGTCAGGTTCAAAAGCAATCACTTCCAAACCGATAGACTCAAGCATGTCGAGCCGCTGTTCGACGAAATCATTTTCCACGCTGGATAACAGTACTTCTACTTTGGTCTTGTCTTTTGGCGAGTCCCCGATGACTGCCCAGTCAATCTTGGAGTGCTCAATTGGTGTCGGAATAAGCGAATCGGCCTGGTAACGGATAGCTTTGGCAAGTTCGGCGGGCGGCAGCCGGTCAAAATCGACTACAGCAGTAAACACCCTCTGGGACGGAATACCAACAGCGACGTTACGCGTAGTCATGCGCGCTTGCGCCAACAAGTCTTTTATAACCTGTGCCAACTTTTGCTGATCTGTCTTTGAGTCGCTCAAAACAAGCTTGCTGTCTACTGGCACGTAGGCGTATTTAACAAGCGTTTTTACCGATCCATTACCATGCAGTTCTACGAGCCGCACCGCTGTTGTACCGATATCTAGACCAAAAAATGCAGAAACCCCACTCAGTAAGCTCATATTATCTAGAGTATAGCATAAGCGTTACTGGTGATTGCAAGTGATTTTTAGAGAACAGGCGGCAAGCTGGTGATTGCGTCATAGTTGTCCACACGGCCAGTACCCTGCGGGGGCTGGAACATCCATGCGGCAGGACCGAAATTAATGGACTCTGAGATGTTAGTACTGGCGCTGGTTTCATTCGTAGTCGCATTTCTGAGCGTACCTCGGGTCCGGGATAACTCAACGCTATTCGCGACAAGCGCACCATTAACCGTCAGCTTGTTGGTGCAGGCGTTATAAAATGCACCATTGGCAAGTGTAGGCGCTGCAAGAGGCGATCCGGTTGCACAGGTGTAGATAGTCCCGCCGGTTGCACCGTCAGCCTGGGCAATGTATATGCCGTCGAGTTGCGTGACATTGCCACCCACGTAGATATTCCCCAGTACCACTATTTTGAAGAACGGCATGGTGCTCGGCGTCCAGCCGCTGCTAAACGTGATGTTGTTAGTGATGCGCAAATCGCCATCGATATAAATAGTCCAACGGTCGTTAGCCCCGAGGTTAAGATTCCCCAGTGTGGTATCAGAGGTTGCCTCGTAGGTTCCCGTACCGGCAGCTAAAGAGCTGACATTCGGTAGCGCACCAAGGAGCGCCCGCTCCCCGTAATAGTTCCTGGCACATTTTACAGAGCCCCATGAGCCACCGAAGGTGCCAGCACCTAAGTTTACACTTGTATTCGCGAACGCCAGTCCTGTTGGGGGCGGAGCCCCGCCTCCAACATTACCCTGGGCAGTGCCAAAATCGCCGATTCGCGCCGGGCTCTGGGCGGCATATTGCGCCCCCGCTCCGGAGTATCCGCCAGCCGTACCATTGTTCCAGGCTATGATAGCGGCATTATTATTAGTGGAGCAAGAGTTGGAGTTGAGTACAGACTCAAGTCCGTTACCCGTAGACACATCGCCGCCAAACACTTTTACATAGGGTTTGCTTACGACATTAATGCACACTTCAATGCTGTTTGTGCCGGGATTAGATTGCGATATCGGCGTCACAAAAAGCGTCCGGCAATAACTCATATTAGCGACCGCTGTAAAGGCTATCTCCGGGCCTCCGGCATAATTATTCCCTGGGTTAAAGGCCCCCGGACAGGCGACTAAAATAAGCGGTACGCCACCTCCTTCCGCCGGGTCTGTACCCCCGTGGTATCCTAGACGGTTAATTGCACCTCCGTAACAGTTCGCCACGGCACTCCTCGTAGTGCCGGTATTGGTAACACCATACTCAAAATATATCGTATCTCCAGGCTCTGCCTGAGTCTTAATCTGGTTGTTAACCCTTGGGTTGATGGCTGGCGTTAGATTGTAATTACGGGTCAAGCCGAGCAACTGACCGATAGGGTTACCGCAGTCGCGCTTAATAGCATACAGGATTTGCGCCGGATTCGAAGGATTGCGGAATATAATGGCATCGGGGGTCACATTACTTGAATAGTACTGCACGTCATCAATGCTAGACCGCGTGTTAACACCACCAGAGTTATAGGCAAAGTGATAAGTAATCAGGCCGGCATTACTGTATGTCCAGATTATGTCTTCCCATTCTGCCCACCGCACACAGGCCATGTTTTTGGGCGTGCCGGGAGGTGCTCCCAGCATAGTAAGTATAGTAAAGGCTGCACTGGTTGCGTTTTGGTTATTTTGTGGCAAAGAGAATCGCCCCGATGGAGTGCCCGGATCAAGGCAGGCAATTCTGGCACGTATCGTGTTTATGAGGTCAGGTGTATTTTCAACTTGCAGGCCGGGTCCTGGCGGCGGTCCATATAGGTGGTGCTGTATTCCTGGGCTAAATCCCCCATAAAAATAGCCGACACAAAAGGGCAGACCGTTCGCGCCACCGTCACAGGGCGGTGCGGCACTTGCTTTTGCGGGGGCAAAGAACATACCGCCCACCAGAAGGCTGAGAGCCAGTAAGCCCCCTATTACAATCCGCGTTTTAGATTGAGCTAAAGCTTGCACACTCATAACTTCTTCCGCATCTCCTCGGCTTTTTGGCGATACAACAATGATGCATCCTGGACATAATTGCCCTCCTTCTCCAGCCTGCTCGCCGCCCGGTCATAATAGCCTGCTGCCTGCTGGTAATCTTTTGCCTTCTCGGCTACTTCTGCGGCGCTGGCGGTATTTTCGGCTGAAAGGTTGCCACTACTATCAAGCTTGCTGTAAACGACAAGAGACTCCTTGTAGTCTCCTTTGTTGGCATAGGCTGAAGCCAGAAGAAGTTGCACTTCGGGTGTATCAACAGATTTTTGGCCTTTCAGCAGCTCGATAGCTCCTACGAAGTCATTAGCGCCATACCGTTTATTAAGCTCGTCTACCAGTTGCTGGCCCGAATACTGCGGAGTTGTAGGTGCCGGAGGCGCATCATTGCGAAATACGAAATACCATAGTAGCCCGGCCGCCAACAAGACAACCAAAATACCAAGGCCGATGAGCGCATTCTTTTTGTCCCAGCGCATATGGGGCTTCGATGGGGTGATGTCTGGTGTATTTTTCATAATGCTTATGACTAAACTATATCGCAAGCTGCCCGTTGCCCCAAACATTTGAATACAAAAATACCGTAAGGATGCTTGAACAAAAGGACGCCAGTCTACGGTTCGAGCATCTTCCTTGTTGACAAACTAGAAAAAAGTTATAGTGTACTATGATGCGCTCATATATTACCGGGAGCGCCGAAGATCTCGCCAACTTCACTGCGCAACTCGAGCACTTATACAATCGGCCCGGCCTTGTGGTCGCCGGCAGTATTGGCCGCGCAGCGATATATTCCCAATTCAAATGGGAGACCCAGCCGCTGCCGCTACGTCCCCATGGCGAGGATGATCCTGACGCCGGTCTGCGGGATATAGATGTCATGACGGCGCGCCGGCCGCTTACCGAGGAAGATTTTGGGACTCCCCATCCGGTAGAAGACGGTGTCGCTGACTGGCTCGACGAGTACGCCGCGCAGCCCAGCTTAATGCTCAACATCCTAGGAAGAAGGATACAGCTATTCCCTATAGATGGAAGACTGCTTAAACCCTGTACTCGTCAACTCGATGGCCGCCCCGTCCGCACGTTCCCGGTGGGCACGCTGCTGGCCTACCAACAGTTTGTGGAGGCTGACATGACTGCAACCGGGTACTTCTCACCCAAGCATGCCGCGTCTCATCAGGAATTTCGCGTCTTTGCCGAAACCATACGAGGTACGCATCCGGATGAATTTCATCCTGACGAGCTATACCAACCTTTCCGCGACGCCATATTTTCCTTAGAGCAAGACCTGTAGTTTAACCATAATCATGATATAGCTACGCCATGCGAAAACTCTCCTTCCGTGAAAAAATTGCCGGCGTGCTCACCGGCGTCATAGCTGCCGGAGCCCTCGGAACCTTGGCGGCAAAACACGACGTTAAAGTTTCGGGTCATCCTTTGGCTGGTTCAACGCCCGTAGCCGAAAGCTCAGCTCCTACAGAAACAACAGAAACCCAGGAAAAACCGGAGATGAATGCTCAGGCCCCATTCCTTGCCCAGAACATTAGGGCTGTCTACGATATGGCGCCCACAAAGCGCTGATGACCGTCGGCCGCATAACTTCTAAGGCTGAAGAGTTTGTCGGGCTTTTCCTGGTATCTGGCAACAACGAATCCATGGACAATCCGGCTCCTGGTCTGTGTGCCGGCCTGGCAGAATAATCCTCTTAATTAAGAGCAATATTTCGCATAATATTATCCGCTGACAAGCCGAACCGGGGTGCCGTGCGCCGCAAGGAGTCCCGGAACTTGGCGACTAGCTCGGCCTGGGTGGTTTTACCTTCCGCAATCATTCTAAGCGCAGCGTTCGAGCGGTATGCCCGCCCTGCCAAACTAGCATCAGAGGTGCCGTCGGGAATACGTGTTTCTGGGAGTGTATCCAAGGCCTCATTCCATGCTGTCGCAAGCAGGGCTTCAGCCCGCTCGCTATGAGACAGCTTCAAGTCACCGGAGGGCGGATTGTCTGCTGTACCCACGCCCCGGATACCGACCGGCTCAGTCATAACAAGCGATTCGTCTTCGAAAAGCTCAGGATTCTGCGCTTCGGCCTCGCGTAAGGCATTTAAGAGGATAGTTTCCTGCTCTTTGGACTCAGCAACGAACAACAGGCGGTCTTTGCGCATATTAATTTTGGCGTCGACTGTTGACTGGTCGAAGACTTTTCCGTACGGTTCATAGCCGTTACTTCGGGCCGTCCGAATTACTGAAGCCGCAACCTCTCCGCTCGCCCAAATTTTAGGAACCACATATACACGCCGACCGTTCGGGATGCTGGTGTGGCCTTCCGGCGCTCCGCGAAGTACTCCAAAATGTAAAAAGTCACCAAAATCATCGCCAATTTTTTCAGGATTTGAGGTGGTTTGGTACTCCAGCTTACGGCCGGTGGCAGCATAATACTGATAGGATCCGGGGTGATCGTGGATGAGCTTACGCAGACTGCTCCTCATAGCAGTAACACCTTTATCTTTACTTCCGAATGTCAGCCTGGGCTCATATTCTGCCTGGATGAGTTCGCAGATGCCCGCTTGGGCACGGGCCTGCGTGCCCCTTGGCCACTCGCCAAATTCCTCATTGCCAACCAAAATGTTATAGATGCTGTCTCCTGGGCGATGCAAAAAACTGTCAACAAGATATTCATCGTCTTGGGTGACGCCTTCCTTGCGCTCCAGCCCTGTTTCGCCTGCCGATTTTACAGGCCGCCAGCTTGCGACGCCGGGATTATCAGCGGAGACGGTCGGCCGCCACGTCGTGTCATGGCTTACTGGGCGCCAGCCCGCGACATTAGAGTTTTCCGGCGCTTG
>Ga0075367_10000363_pt1 | contig 16341 bp, 21 predicted proteins | sample EndMethybrTD3032_FD_71399 | JGI IMG/M metagenome (GOLD analysis project Ga0075367, IMG submission 71399) | Populus endosphere microbial communities from Tennessee, USA - Endosphere MetaG P. TD hybrid TD303-2 | ecosystem: Host-associated > Plants > Roots > Endosphere | place: USA: Tennessee... | reverse complement strand
TGTCCCAGACGAGGCGATAGCCGACCTCCGGGAACAGGCACCTCGCCAGCAAGAAGTAGATCCCGACCCGCGACGGAAGATCACGCAGCCGCTGCTGCACCGTCCCCGTCTCCGCAAGGACCACGTCCACCAGCTCAAACGGCACGACCGCCGTCAGCTCCCCCAGACGCCCAGGGGCGAACCGGTCCCCGGCCATGGTGACCGTTCGGGTGATGGCCGTCAGCGCAGACGGCAGGACACAATGACGGGGCAACGGAACTCCTTCGGGACAAGCTGTCTTGGTCGACTGCCTGTACCGACGAGCTCCGTTGCTCTGCGTCGAGAATCCGTCAACTCACTTGCGTGACCTGCGGAAACGCTAACTACCCAGCCTTGGGTCAACGCCCCGCGGCAGCTGCCGCGGGGCGCACCCGGTCCGCACCACACATGATCGCGTCCACCCTCCGCCGCCGTGGATGGTTCTCCCGCCGCCCGTCCGTCGGCCCCGTCCGCGGCGCCGGCAAGCGGTTCGGCGTGTGGTCCCCCGGATCACCCGTTTGCCCGACTCGGTGAGCGAATCGCCGCGGTACCGGCAAGGCTGGGCGGGAAGGGGACGGGCATCGGCCCGAGCCCGTGGGCAGGGACGGTGGAGTGCATGGCCCGCAGCGAAGAGCAGCCGCAGATACCGCGGGGCATCGATCCGCCAACCGATGTGCCCACGTCCGCCACCAAACGTTCCAGCCGGATCAGCGAGGGCGGCAACTGGGCCTGGCCGCGCGCCCTGGCCGCAGGACTGTGTCTTTGTCTGCTGGCGCTGCCCGGTGCATGTGCAGCATCCCCCACGAACTCAGCGAGCGCGGACGCGATCGACCCACGCATCCAGAAAATCATGAACAAGCCGATCTACCGGCACGGACAGTTCGGCATGCTGGTCGTAGACCCGGCGAGCGGGCGCACCGTCACCTCGCTCAACACGGACCGCCTGTTCATCCCCGGCTCGACCACCAAGCTGTTCACCGTCTCGGCTGCCTGGGACTCCTTCGGCAGCGACGACCGCACCACTACCCCGGTGTACGCCCAGGGCAAGGTCAGCGGTGACACCCTCCATGGAAACCTGGTGCTGGTCGGGTCCGGCGATCTGACCATGGGCGGCCGCACCAAGCCGGACGGCACGCTCGATTTCAGGCCCGTCGACCACACCTACGCCACCGCCGTTCCGGGCCATGCCAGCCTCACCCCCGAGAATCCGCTCGCCGGTCTGGACAGCCTGGCCAAACAGGTGAGGGCCCGTGGGATCACGCAGGTCAACGGTGACGTGATGATCGACAACCGGCTGTTCGCTCCCGAGCCCGCGTTCACCACGAACCCTTCACCGATCATCATCAACGACAACGTCATAGACATCCTGAGCACGCCTACCCAGCCCGGTCAGCAGGCCGCGTTCACGTGGCGCCCCAAAACCGCACGGAACTCCATCTCCTACCACGTCAAAACCGTGGCCAAGGGCAAACCCAGCGCCATCACCGCCACACCGGGGCCCCACGGCGTGATCATGGTGAACGGGACATTGGCTGCCGACGCCGCCCCCTACCTTGCCATTGCCCCGATCGCGGACCCCGCGGCGTTCGCACGCACCGCCCTGATTGAGGCCCTGCGCCGGGCAGGTGTGAGCGTCGATGCAACCCCGACCGGCCCGAACCCGGCGCCCCCGGACCAGACCCCGCACGGCAACCCGGTGGCCACACTGGTCTCCGCGCCCTTCTCGCAGGAGGCGAGACTGATCCTCAAGGTCAGCCACAACCTGGGCGCCGACCTCTTGGTGTGCCTGCTCGCCGTCCACCGGCACAGCAGGAACTGCGAGGAGGGATTCGCGGCCATCAAGGCGTTCGACACCAAGGCCGGAGTGGACCTGGCCCAGGCCTCCCAGGCCGACGGGCAGGGCGGGGTGCCCGGTGACGCGTTCACCCCGCAGGCCTACATCCCGTTGCTGAAGTTCTGGACGGGCCGGCCCGAGGCCACGCAGTTCCGTGAGGCCCTGCCGATCCTGGGCACCAGCGGTGACCTCTCCCTGTTCGGCACCAACAGCCCGGCCAAGGGCAAGGTCTTCGCCAAGACAGGCACCCAGGCAGCCGGGGACAGTCTCACCGGACAAACACTGGTCACCGGGCGAGCCATGGCCGGCTACCTCGATGCGGGCGCCGGCCACTACCAGTTGTTCGATGTTTTCTTCAACGACGCCAAGGTGGCGTCGACCGACGAACTCCTGTCCATCGCGAACGACATCGCCCAGATCTCCGCCCTGCTCCAACAGGACGCCGCCGGCAAGGCAAGCGCCACTGCCACCGCCTCCTGAATTTCTGCCACTGCCGGAGAAAGACTGGGTCTGTGAAGTTTCGTTCCCGGTGGCCAGTCGGTGGCCGGACGCCTTTGGACGGGGTGATACGAGGTAGCATCGACCAGCCCGCCACACAGGCTCTGATCAGGCAGAACGTCACTACCCAGCACGCCCCGGCACCACGCAACACGATCGCTCACGGTCTCGTAATGCGTAGGTCTCGGGTTCGAATCCCGAAGGCGGCTCCAGCTCTGAGCGGCGGTTTCCTTCGGGGGCCGCTGTTCTGCTTTTGGCCTGGTGTCATGCTGGTTGCCATTGCTGCAAACGGCGGTACAGAGTTCAGGGCGATCTGGCTCAGAGTCTCCGATATCAAGGCTGACCGCGTGCTCGGGCCTTGCGGGAGCAGGGCCACCGCGCGGGACGCGGGGAGGACCCCCTGGAGGTGGTCATCATGAGCACGGTTCCCTGGCGCCGGTCGCGCCGGCGCCCCACGGCCGTTGTCACCCTGCCGTGCGCGCAACGCACCGTGGGTGTGGAGGCCCCGAGGGCGGGTGGCTGAACGCCAAGGAGACCCGTCTCAAGGGCCTGGCCGTACAGTGCCTGGACGCACCGGACTGACCGCGTCCCGTCCGCTCCACGGGTCAGCCCGTGGCCTCCGCGTCGGCGAGCGCCAGGGCTTCTTCCCGTGTGGCGAGCGGGGTGAACCGGCCTATGAGGTTTCCCGCGTGCAGGATCTTCAGGATCATCGGGTGCGGGCAGACGAGTAACAGCCATCCGTGCCGCTCGCTGACCCGCCGCTCGGCGTGGCACAGCAGTCGTAGCCCGTAGCAGTCGAAGAACTCGACCGGAGTCAGATCGATCACCACGGTTCGCCCTCGAGCGGCTGTCGCGGTGTCCAGGTCCGGCAGGATCTGTTGGGCGGCGGCGATGTCGACCTCGCCGTGGAACTCGATGACGGTGCATCCGCTGACCAGTTGGCTGCGGATGTGCCCATAGGTCCATGCCCTGTTGCCCTGTTGCATGGCGTTTCCCCCGGTGAGTCCGGCTGCCCGAGATCTCGGGAGCAGGGAGTGCTTTCGCCACCAGGGGCTGGGGCGGCAACAGGAAACCAGCGTATGGCCCATGGTCGCCTCTTGCCTGATAAACCGATTTTCTGTACGGATAGTTCACTCGGGTGGGGCGATTCTCTACACATCTGCTCGACGCGGCTCGCCTCGGCCCTCCGTGGCTCGTAGACGTCACGGAGGGCCGGTCCTTCCCGGTCTTTCCCGCCTGCCGTGTTCGCGCGATCACGGTGTACGACGGTCACACGGTCTCGGGCACGCCGTTCGACGTGGGTCCGGGGATCGTCTTGGTGAGGTCGGTGGGCGGTGCCGAGGAGGTGGCCGCTGCCGTCTCCCGGGCGAGGAAGGCGCCTAGTTCGCCGATGGTGCTCATGAGAGGTGCGGGGAAGACGACCGTGCTGTTCTTGTCCACGGCGATCTCCACCAGGCTCTGCAGATTGCGCAGTTGCAGGGCCAGGGGGTGGGCCATCATCGTGTCCGAGGCGTCGCCGAGCGCGGCGGCGGCCAGCGACTCGCCCTCCGCGTTGATGATCTTCGCTCGCTTCTCCCGCTCGGCTTCCGCCTGGCGGGCCATGGCGCGCTTCATGGTGTCGGGCAGCTGGATGTCCTTGAGTTCGACGAGGGTGACCTGTACGCCCCATTCGACGGTGGCGACGTCGAGGATCTCGCGGATGTCGAGGTTGATGCGGTCGGTCTCGGAGAGGGTCTCGTCGAGGGTGTGCTGTCCGACGACCTTCCGCAGTGTGGTCTGGGCGATCTGGTTGATCGCGGCGTGTACGTTCTCGACGGCGATGACCGACTTCACCGCGTCGGTCACCCGGAAGTAGGCGACCGCCGACACGTCCACGCTCACGTTGTCCCGCGTGATGATCCCCTGGGACTGGATGGGCATGGTGACGATCCGCAGGGACACCCGGTGCAGGGCGTCGACGAACGGGATGATGATCCGCAGGCCCGGATCGCGGGTTCCCACCAGGCGACCGAAGCGGAACAGCACCCCTTGCTCGTACTGCTTGACGATCTTCAGGGCCATCGCGAGTGCCAGGACGGCAAGAACCGCGGCGACGATCAGAAGGAAGATCAGGACTTCCATGTGCTGCTCCTCATGATGAGGACCGCGTCGTTGTCGCGCGAGGTCCCAGGGACGGGGGGCGGGGTGGTGGCGCGTGAGTCACGGGGGCACCGGCGCGTTGTCCGGGTGCTCGGGCCGTCGTGAGAGCCGCGCGGTGGCACCTGAGCGGGGCGCGGAGCGCAGTGCGAACCACGGGCCCGCCATGTGTCCAGCATCCCTTGCCGCTTGCGTCTGCCGCTTGGGCCGAACGGTCCCCGGAGTACCGGGGTTTGCCCGGAGAGGCTCAGCCGTTGTCGGCGGTGAGGGGGACGGTCCACTCCAGGACGGTGCCGGTGGGGCCGAGTTCGCCATCTTCATACCCGGGGGACTGGCGGCGCTGAGCAAAGCGGCGATCTGCTCAACTGGCGCCTCCCCGACTGCGCCGGGCCGGTCGTCGGGCACGGGGCGCGGTCCAGACCGTGATCGTCCCAAGGCGCCGTGTCTCCAGCGGTACCAGAGGGGTAGGTCGCTGCCAGGTCCCAGTCCCCGGCCGGTCGCTCTTCGGTGAAAGGCCGCAGAGGTGTGAACCTCGGCCCGGCCACGGCTCGCTCCGTTCGTGCTCACGAACACCAGGGACAAAGTCGATGGGACGCACCGTTCGCCTCGTGGGACTGCCCCGCATTCAGCGGCAGAACCAGGACGACTCCGCAGACACGCCGACGGCCGGAGTGGAGATCTCCCTCTGCCGGGAACCGCCCCGTGTCACCGACAGCCCGACGTGGGCACCACCCGGGGCGTTGGTGGTCAGCGCCTGAAGGCGTCCTTGGCCTTCTCGCCGGCCTGCTTCAGGTTTCCGGAGACCCGGTCGGTCCTGCCTTCGCGCTGCAGTCGCCTGTTGCGGGTGGTCCGGCCGATGCGTTCGGTGACCCGGCCCTTGAACGCCTGTGTCTTGTGTTTGATGGTCTGTCCGACACTCATGGCCGGCCTCCTGCTTGTCTGGTGAGTGGGTTCTCGCGTGTGATCGCCGTACAGGCCGTTGTCCCTGCGGGCAGGGTCGAACTCCGGAACGGACTACCGGCGGTGACCACCGCCGCGCCCGCGCATCGCGAAGCCGGCGATCCAGACGACCAGCAGGACGGCGGCGACCCACCACAGGATCTGCATCGTGAAGCCGAACCCGAAGACCACCAGGATCAGCAGAAGGAGAAGAATCCAGATCATCGCCGGGCCTCCAGATCGCGGGGATTTCCTTGATTCCGCGGGGTCCGGGCGAAGTGGGAAGGTGGAATGCCGCGCCCCGATGTTCCGGAGTGGCATGGCCCTACGCCGTGCTGTCAGTCAACGCCCGGCAACCTCCCCTGTCAACGCGGTGTCGACACGGGCGAGCTCTGGGAGCTGCGCCGGGGCCACCGGGGTGAGCGGAGCCTCGGCGGGGGATTCGGCCGGCTCGGTCGACGGCGGCAGGATGTGGTCCTCCCACCACGAAAGGCCCATAACGGCGATGAGGAGGACGAAGGGGGTCGAAGCGGGAACGATCAGCGCGTACATGTGTACCGCCTGGTAGGGGATGCGTGCGACGCGGCGGGCGGCATATCGTTGCCCGCTTGAGGCGCATCGGGGCTTCGCGGGGATCTCGCCACGGCGGGCGTACGCGGGAACGGCCGCGCTCGTGACGCGGCGGGTTCCGGGACCGATGCGCAGGGTGCGCCCTCTGGGGAGCGCGTTGTCGGTGCGACGCTGCCAGGGGCCGGGGCGGCATGTCGCACGCTAGCCCTCGCAGCGGGTTCCCGACAGGTGCCAAGCAGCCATCCGTGCCGGACAGGACGCGCTGACGTCGCACGGTACCCGCAACCTCTTGGCAGGACTACGCTGTGGTGTGAGGCCCCAGTCCCCGGTATCGATGCCGAGTCCCGCTCCCGGGGAGGCCCACCGTGTTCGTCCTGCTCCTCATCCTCATCGCCGTTCTGTTCGGCTTCGGCTTCCTTCACCCCATCTGGTGGGTGGCGGCGGCGGTGCTGGTCTACGGCGCGACCCGCCACGGCCGCGATCGTGGCGGAGGCCGAAGCCGTGGCGGCGGTTCCGATCTCGGGGACTACCGGCAACCGCGGGACTACCGGGACTATCAGGAGGGCCGGGATCGCCAGGACCGCTGGGACCGCCGCTACAGCCGTCAGAATCGGGCGCGCTGGCGGCGCGAGGACCGTCGGGACCGCGAACAGCACAGGTGACCTGTGAGTGGGCAGGCAGCCACGGTCCGGGGCGGCCCCAGCCAGACCGGAGATGTCGAACTCGTGAAGAGGTCCATGCCATGCAACGCACAACCGTGCTCCAAGAGGACTGGTGGAAGCTCCGGGCCGAGGCCACGTGGGGGAACGCATCGGCGGGGCAGGACGTCGTCGCACTGCGTGCCGAGAACGATCAGCTGCGGCGGGCGCTGGCCGGCCGTGCGGTCATCGACCAGGCCCGCGGCATGATGATGGTCCTGACCCCGTGCAGCCGCGCGACCGCCAGGAACCTGCTGGTCGACATCTCGCGGCAGTGCAACACCAAACTTCCGGAGGTGGCCGCGGCCGTGGTCGCCGCCTGGGAGGGCAAGCCGCTCCCGGAGCGGATGCAGCAGGCGCTGCGGCGCGCACTGCGGCGGTTTCACGCGGAGGGCCGAGGGCACGACTCGTCGTCGGCCGATGAGCCGGCCAGGTAGGGAGAGGCCATGATCCACGCAGCCGATGTCCGGGAATGGCGCAATCGCGACGTCGTCGACTCCGCGTCGCACAAGATCGGTGTCCTGGAGGCGGTCTATGTGGACACCACCACCGACGAGCCGGCCATGGCCACGGTACGGATCGGACTGCCCACCCGGCACCGTCTGGTCTTCGTCCCCCTTGAGGACGCGATCGCCGGGCCCGGCTATCTCAAGGTCGGCTATGTCAGAACGCTGGTGAAGCAGGCCCCTGCGATCGGCACCGACGACGTGCTGCCCGCCGAGCAGGAGGAAGCGATCTTCAAGCACTACGGACTGCCCTACCAACCCGGTGCGGCAGGCGAACGGCAACTGGCCCGCCGCTGACCGCCCTTGGGCGCAAGGACTGCCGTGTCCGCCGGGGCCGTGGCTCCTGGTCGCCGTCGCGATCCGGCTGATCTTCCCGTGCGTCCTCTCCTCCGCCTCGGCCTGTCGGCGCCGTCTGTGAAGTGGCCGCCCAAGCCCGGTCGATGAGGTTTCAACTCCGCTGGCAGGGCTAGTCGTTGGGCATGTCCAGACGCTACGGCGGAAGCCCCGCGGGGACGGTCATCTCCATCATCGCGGACATCGCGGCACTGATTCTGATCCTTTGGATCGCCCTCTACCTTTTCGACGCCAACACCGCCAACGGCGTGGTCTCCTGGATCCACGACGCGGCGAACTGGCTCTCGGGCTGGTCGCACAACCTGTTCTCCATCCACTCGGACAACTGGCGCACCGTGGTCAACTACGGCCTGCCCGCTGCCGTCTACCTGCTGATCGGTCACGCGGTGGCCGGCCGGGTCAACCGGGCCTAGCCTCCTTCCGCCGACGCGCAGCCGCGCGGAGAGCGTCGGGGCGGGACGGGCCACCCGTGGTCCACTGCCCCCCCATGCCCAGGCGCCGGATCCTGTGCGCAGTGTTGACTGTCCGTGACATGCGGACAGCACTGAACTTCCAGGCACAGCCCGAGCCCCCGTCCTGCCGAGCCGGCCGCGTCCGTTTGATGTACCCCGGGTCTGAAGGACTCGGGTTGCTGGGAACCGACCGTCCGACAGCGCCCCGGAGGCTGCCCAGGGCAGCCGCGCCCGCGTCTGCCCTGGCGAGGCCCTAGTGCACCCGGTCCTCGCGAGTCTCCTGCGCCTGGGTGTCCTCGTCCGGCAGGTGCACGTCGTTGACGGCGATGTTCACCTCGACGACCTCCAGGCCCGTCATCCGTTCCACCGCCGCGATCACGTTCTCACGGACCTCCGCGGCGAGGTCGGTGATGCTCACCCCGTATGCGACGACGACCTGGAGGTCGATGGCGGTCTGCTTCTCACCGACCTCGACCTTGACGCCGCGCCCCGCGCTCGGATGTCCGCCCGGGACCCGGTCGCGCATCGCGCCCATGGTGCGGGTGAATCCGCCGCCCAGCGAGTGGATTCCCGGGACCTCCCGTGCGGCGATGCCGGCGATCTTCTCCACCACCCCGTCGGCGATGGTCGTCCGGCCGCGGGTCTCCGGCGGTTCCTGGAGCCGGGGGCGTGCGGCGGGCAGTGCCGTGCCCTGGTCGGTGCGGGGCTCCTCCGGGTCGGGTTGGGGCAGGGTCGAACCGTTCGACTCCGTCATGCGAAGCCACCTCCTCGGGTGGTGCACGGACTGACGTGCCCGGCGGACGTCGGCCGCCGCGTCGCGCGCCGCTTGCCCAGTACCGCGCTACGCGTCGGACATGCCCGCGTACGGCGGCACATCGCGGCCACGGTCCAGACGCTGGGACCAGGCGGGTCAGCGGACCCCACCGGACCGCGCCGGGGACTATGCTGCTGTACGGACGTCCCAGACCCCGGCGGCTTGTCGTTGCTCGACACAGATGGCGCGGGGAACGGACTCGTAGTCCGTCACCCGGCGCATCCCAGGAGGGAACCGGGTGGTCCTCTGACCTGCTGTGCAGGCTTTCGGACCGGCCTTGCTCCGCCTCCGCCGACCGTACGCCCCTGCCGGGAGCGCGCCCAGGTGGCCGGAACTCCGGCGCCACCGGGGCCGCTGCCGGATGGTCTTTTGAACCGAGGCGTCATGCCCCTGCCGCAGCTCACTGTCTACCGCCATGACCGAAGGACACGGACGCTGATCACCCTGGTCGGTGAGATCGACCTGGAATCGGCGCCCCTGTTGCGCGCGTCCCTGGAGTGGTGCCTGCGCGACGGCATCCGCGCCATCGACGTCGACCTCACCCCCGTCACCTTCTGCGACTGCAGCGGACTCAACGCGTTCCTCCACGCTGCGCAGCAGACCACCGTTGCGGGCGGGACCCTGCGATTGCACCACCCGCCGCCGATGCTCGCGCGTGTCGTCCGCCTCGCCGACTGCGAGTTCCTGTTCCTCGGTTCTCCGTTCGTCCCCCTGCCACCTTCTGTCGGCGACACCCCGGCCGCGCCCCGTCCGGCCCCGTCGCACCGGTCTGTCCCACTCGCGTCTGTGCCCTCGGGTGATGTGCGATGACGGCCGGACCCGGGTGGGGAACGTCAGGGAAGCCGGGGGAATGCGAATCGTCCGCAGTGGGGCCGGTGCGGTTGCGCCGGCTGAACCGCCGGCTGGTGGAGGACCTGTGTGAGGATCTGGCGGATCTGTATGTCGAGTCCCGTGCAACGGCGCCGGGTGACGCGTACCGCCGTCCCGGCCGCCAGGACTTCCTGAATCGTGTCACCGCGGATATGGGCCGGCCGGGATTCGCCATGGTGATAGCCGAGTCGGAAGGCCTGATGGGATGCGCCTTCGGATTCCCGGTGCGCGGCGACGGCTCCTGGTGGCTCGGCTTCGACGGAGTACTGCCGCGCAGCGTCGGGCAGCTCACGGTGTCCGGCAGGGCCTTCGCGTTCGGTGACATCCTGATCCGCCCGCACCCGGAGGACCGGCGCCTCGCCCGTCGGGTACAGGAGCGGCTGCTGACCGATTACCAGGCGTCGCTCGGCGCCACCTTGGTGGACGGGGCCGATCACTTTGCTCTCGCCACGCTCCACTCCTGGGGGTGGCTGGACGTCGGAGAGCTTCGCAGGCCACTGGGCATCACCACGTTCCGCGCGCTGGTGTTTCCCGCTGGGGAACGTACCGCGGCGACGTTTGAGGGCCTTGTCACCATGACGGGAGGCGGTGGCCCGGGTGGGCCCTGAGAGCAGGTCGGCGCGCATCCAGCTCCTGGTGGCCGAGCAGGCGGCCCGACGCGGTGCCCGGGTCGCTGTGGTGGACGTGTGCACCGCCGCCGTGGCCGCGCTGCCGGTCGGCGGGGCCGGGCTGTCGGCGATGTCCAGGGCGGTGCCGAGCCACCCGCTGTGCAGCACCGACGACATCAGCGAGCAACTGGAGGAACTCCAGCTCACGCTGGGGGAGGGGCCCTGCGTGGACGCCTTCCTGCACGGCTCGGCCGTCCTGACGCCCGATCTGCTCACCCGTGACCTGCAGGACCGCTGGATGGTGTTCGCCGAGGCGGCCCTGGAAGCCGGGGCACGCGCGGTGTTCGCGCTCCCTCTGCAGATGGGCGCGATCAGCCCGGGAGTTCTGGACCTGTACGCCCACGTTCCGGTCCGGTTGGACGCGGAGGAACTGGCGGACGCGTTGGCGTTCGCCGATCTCGCGACGCTGGTGCTGCTCGACGCGCGTATCGACGAGGCGGGCGGGCCGCGCAGGGGCCGCGTCGAGGACCTGGGCGCGTACCGGGCGGAGATCGACCAGGCCAGCGGGATGCTCACGGTCCAGCTCGGCGTCGGGATCGAAGAGGCCTTCGTCCGGCTTCGCGCCCACTCCTATGCGCAGGGACGCAGGCTGGGCGACGTGGCCGCGGACGTGGTGGCCCGTCGGCTTCGTTTCCCACCGGACGCGGAGCCGGACCGCGCCGGGGAGGACATCTGACGCAATGGCGCCGATCGAGGAACGCACTGTACTTCCCGCCCCTTCGGGCCGGGACTAGTCTCAATCGAGGGTGTCCACGATGGATCAACAGCTCCTGGCCAAGACCTTTGTCGAACTGGCCGACAACCTGGTCGCCGACTTCGACCTCATCGACTTCCTGCGCCTGCTGACCGACCGCTGCGTCGGCATGCTCGACGCGAGCGCCGCCGGGGTACTGCTCGCCGACCGGGACGGCAAACTCCGTGTCATGGCCACCTCCGACGAACAGGTTCGCCTGCTGGAGCTCTTCCAGCTCCAGAACGACGAAGGCCCCTGCCTCGAGTGCTTCCGCACCGGCGCACCGGTGATAGTCCACGACCTGACCCGGGAGATCGACCGCTGGCCGCGCTTCGTCACGATGGCCCACCGCAGCGGATTCGGGGCGGTCCAGGCCCTGCCCATGCGGCTGCGGGACGAGACCGTGGGCGCCCTGAACCTCTTCCGCGCCGCGCCCGGCCCGTTCGACCCGGCCGCCACACTCGTCGCCCAGGCGCTGGCCGACGTCGCCACCATCAGCCTGCTGCAACAACGCACCGCCCAGCGCAGCACCGTACTCAACGAGCAGCTGCAGACGGCGCTGAACAGCCGGGTGCTGATCGAACAGGCCAAGGGGAAGCTCGCCGAACGCCAGGGCACCGACATGGAGCAGGCGTTCAGCGCGCTGCGCGGCTACGCCCGCGCCCACAACCGGCGCCTGGCCGACGTGGCCCGCGCCTTCGTCGACGGCTCCGAACCCCTTCCCGGCCTGATGGCCTGACCCACTCCCCGGCGGGGCCCGCTACCGCTCCGCGCCGTCCTCGATCAGACGGCGGTGCAGTTCCGTGGTCATGAGGTGGATCGCTCGCGTCAGCTCGGTGTTGGTCTTGAGCTCCAGCTCCTGCTCAACGAAGTCGTGGTCGGCCTTGATCTGCTGGAATGCCGCCTGCCGGTTCTGGCCGATCATGACGAACGTGGAGAGGAAGATCGCCTCCAGCGACACGACGAGCGTCAACGTGGGCCAGGGGCTGCCCTCGGCGAACAGCATCCAGACCACGAAGGCGAGGGCGTGGATGTAGACGAACGGCATCGAACCGGCGAACTTGGTGATGGCGTCGGCGATCCGCAGTTGGGCGTCCCCGGCACGGCTGTTGCGGTGCGCAACCACTGCGGGATGATGCATGGCCTGGCTGTCCTGCTCGCTCATCGTGGCGCGCCTCTCGCGTCTGCTTCGTGGGGCACCGCCGCCCACAGGCGACGGCCCCCGCGCGTTCCTGGAGCCTAGCCGCGGGCCTCCGCCATCACCTGGTCGCGCAGGCGGGCACAGGTCCGGATGATCAGACGGGAGACGTGCATCTGCGAGAGACCGAGCTGCAGGGCGATACGGTTCTGTGTCATCTCGCCGAAGAACCTCATGTAGAGGATCCGCCGTTCGCGTTCGGGCAGGGCCCGCAGCAGGGGGCGCAGCGCCTCACGGTCGACGATCAGGTCGAAGCGGGGCTCCAGGCCACCGAGCGTGTCCGTCAGTGGGCGGCCGTGCCCGGAGCGGCCGGGTACGGCGTCCAGGGACACCGTGACGTAGCTCTCCAGTGCCTCCTGGCCGACCCGTACCTCCGCCTCGGTGAGGCCGGTGTGCGCGGCGATCTCGCGGACGGAGGGCTCGCGGCCGTGGAGGGAAGCGAACTCGTTCCCGGCGGAGCGGACCCGGCCGCGCAGCTCCTGCACCCGCCGCGGCACATGCACGCCCCAGAGGTGGTCACGGAAGTGCCGCTTCAACTCGCCCAGGATCGTCGGTATGGCAAAGCTAGGGAAGGCGCTGCCCCGGCTCGGGTCGAAGCGGGCGACCGCCTTGACCAGGCCGAGCCGGGCGACCTGCGAGAGGTCCTCGAAGGACTCGCCGCGGTGCCGGAAACGCCGGGCGAGCCGTACGGCCATCGGCGCCCAGGCGCACACGACCTCATGCCGCAGGGCGGTCCTCTCCGGGCCGTCCGGCAGGGCGGCGATACGGCGGAACGCCGCGTCGGTGTCCGGGGCGTCGTCGTGGGCGTAGGGGTGCGCGTCCTTGGTGCTCTGTGTGCGTACGTCCGGCATGGGCACGTGTCTCCCCGATCGATTGCGTCACTCACCGTGGGAGCCGGCAGGCCACAGCACGTTGGGGAGCAGCGACAGCTGCTCGCACGGGCGTGCCTCCGGTCTGAAGCACACCGCACGAGTCCCCGGACAACCCGCGTTCAAACAGGGTTTCCGCCCCGACGCGGCAGTGGGGCCACACCGGTTCCGTGCCCCCAACGGGCCCCGGCGCGACGCCGATTCGGGACTACACTGGTGAGTAGACGTCCCGGACCCCGGCGCCGCACCGCACATCGGCCACGATGGCACTTGAGCCCATCTGCCAATCTCCTGAAGCGAGGCGCCCCATGCGCACGCCGCGGCAACCACACGAACCCGAAGGCTCTCAGCCCTCCGCCATGGACACGGTACGGCTGCGACGGCTGAACCGCTGGCAGGCCGAAGGGCTGCGGGAGGACCTGGCGGATCTGTACGTGGAGTCCACCGTCACCCGGCCCGGCGAGGAGTTCCACGGTCGGCAGGAGTTCCTGCGCCGGCTGGCGGACGCAGTGAAACTGCCGGGATTCGACATGCTGGTGGCCGAGGCCCGGTCCCTGACGGGTTGTGTCTTCGGAATCCCCGTGCCGCGCGACGGCTCCTGGTGGCAGGGGTTCGACGGGCCGTTGCCGCAGAACCTGGAGCAACTGACCGCGTCCGGACACGTCTTCGCGACCCTTGAGACCGTCGTCCATCCGCACCAGTACGCCCGCGGGCTCGCCCGCCGGCTCCAGGAGCGGCTGCTCGCCGACCACGAGGCTTCGCTCGGTGTCACCTTGGTGGACCGGTCCGAGCCTTCGGCCCGTGCCGCCCTGGAGGCGTGGGGCTGGCAGGACGCGGGCCGGGTCCACCGCGCGCAGACCGTCCTGTGCGTACTGCTTCTGCCCCTCGGAGAGCGCACCACGGAGCATCCGGACGGCCTCACCCACAACGACCGGACCCAACGGCCCGGATAGCTCGCTCGCGCCGACCCGGGCGCTACGCGTGCGCACACGTGGAGGCGTCAGCAGTGCCGCATCCCCCGAAGCAGCCGTCATCTGCGGTGCTCGCTGTCCCGGCGGACCTTGCGCCTCCACCGCGCCCGAAGCCGACGTCGGTCCCAGAACTCCCGGTACCCTCCGGGATCGGAACCGCCGCCACGATCCCAGCCTCCGCCTTCACCACGGCGGCCGTACTGGGCGGCGCCGAACACCAGTACGGCCGAGGCCGCAGCCACCCACCAGATGGGGTGGAGGAAGCCGAAGCCGAACAGAATCACGAAGAGAACGAGAAGCAGGACGAACACGGCGGGCCTCCCCGGAGCGGAGCAGGGCGTGACTGCCGGGGGCCGGGGCCTGTTCGAACAGCGTAACCCTGCCCGGAGACCGCTGGTAGCGCCCCATGCGACGGTCTCGTGCCCCGACGGACGGCCACGTGCATCTCGCGGTCCCGCATCCGAACCGCCCGGTCACTGTCGGCTCAGTGTCCGGGTGACCCCCGCAAGAACCGCGGTGGTCAGGATCCACCCCGCCGCGACCAGGGCGTACGCCAGCCAGGCGGCTGCTCCTCCTGGCCAGTACCAGGACGTGCGCTGCCCGAGCCCCCCGATGGGGATCAACAGGTCGAGGGTGTAGACGAAGGCGTTGAACGGCGGTACCTGTCCGGGCTCGGTCGCCTTGGGCGTGTGGGCGTCGAAGAACACGGTGCCGAGGACGACGAGGGCCGCGAGCCACAGTCCCGCCAGCCACGGGCGGTAGCCGTAGCCGACCGTGGCGTCGAGGAGGTGTCCCCACAGCCGGGCGGGCAGGCCCAGGGTCTTTCTGCGGTGGCGCTGTTTGGCCAGCAGGACGCGGCGCGCGTCGTCGTCGTGGCCGATCTGCCGGTACCAGGAGGCGAGTTGCTCGTACGGCTGGGCGGCGTAGCCAGGATGCCGCCGTATCCACGTCACACGACGTTCCACGGTCCGGTCCTGGAGGCCGCCGCTCTCGTGGAGCGAGCCGTAGGTGAAGCCCTGCAGGCGTACGGTGTCCGGCCAGGCGTCGGCCCGGTCGTGGACGGTCACGACCCGGGCGTACTGCAGGTCCACCGCTCCGGACGGCGCCTGGGCCGGGGTGAAGACGAAGGTGCTGGTCTGCATGCGGGCACAGTCCAGTGCCAGGCCCGGGGCCTGCAGGACGGCGCCGTCGAAGGTCAGCTGGTCCGCTATCTCCGCGCCCCGCAGGCTGACGGTTCCCTCGGCCGTGAACCCCTCGGACAGCGCCAGGGTGCCCACCACCGCACGCTCGGCGAGGAGCGCGACGCCATCGGGACGCCGTAGCCGTGCCCCGTGCATGTGCAGACCGCCGGGCAACTGCGCGCCCGGCAGACGCAGGCCGCCGTGCACGGTGGTTCCGCTGCAGAACACCGCGCCCTCCACGGCGAGTCCGCCGGCCCAGACGGCCCAGCCGTCGGGGTGTGAGATCACCGCGTGGTCGAGCACCAGCTCGCCGGCCAGGCGCGCGTTCGTCAGCCCGAGTGTGCCGTTCAGCACCGTGTGGCGAAGGGAGACGGTGCCTTCCACCCGCGCCATGGTCAGGTTGAGCCCGGGCAGCCGGCTGCGCTTGATGTCGATCGTCCGGGTGGCGGCTCCGTACAGCCTGACGCCCTGCTCGAAGCAGCATCCCTCGAACCACATCGCGTGCCCGATCTCGGCACCGTCCAGATCCAGTTTGCCGCTGATCCGGGCCCCCGCCAGCCGCAGCGCCGCCCTGCTTCCCGGCTGTCCCGGGTTCCCGCCGAGCAGCAGGGCGGCGACGACGGAGGCCCGGACGGTCCGCTCGACGCCCCAGTCGGCCCCGCTCTCCGGGTCGTCCTCCGCCCCGCCGGTACGGAAGTCCACGGGACGGCCCGTGGGGTATGCGTCCCACAACTGGCGTTCCGCCGAAGTGAGTTCCTCGTACGAGTGCACGAGCCGCAGACTAGCGGGCGGACGACCGCAGGTGCGGGCGGGCAGCCGCGGGTGATCGGATGCGCGAGCGTTCGGGAGGACGTTCGGGAGGACGCACCCCGCCCGTTCCGTCACGATGAAGGGGTTCCTGCGTGACGGCGATGGAGGTCGAGTTGAGCGGTACGGATGGAGCGGGCGGCGGCGGTTACTCCGGCACGCCCCTCGCCAAGAAGATCGGCATCAAACCCGGCCACAGTGTCCGCCTTCTGCACGCCCCCGACC
>Ga0075367_10000362_pt1 | contig 16344 bp, 9 predicted proteins | sample EndMethybrTD3032_FD_71399 | JGI IMG/M metagenome (GOLD analysis project Ga0075367, IMG submission 71399) | Populus endosphere microbial communities from Tennessee, USA - Endosphere MetaG P. TD hybrid TD303-2 | ecosystem: Host-associated > Plants > Roots > Endosphere | place: USA: Tennessee... | reverse complement strand
CCTCCGCGGGCCTGACCGGCCTGGAGGCCCTCGAAGGCTGCACGAGCCATGCGGCGCGGGCGGCGGGGGAGGCGGCCGTAGCAGGCCGCATCGCAGTGGGCCACCGCGCCGACCTCACGGCCCTGGCCCTGGATCCGGTGAAGGCTCCGGCGGACGAATTGGCGCAGGCGCAGGTACGGCTGACGGTGACCGGGGGGCATGTGGTGCACCGGGCCTGTTGACCCGCACCTTCGTCGGCGACGGCGTCCCGTCCGTACCCTCGGCCGCGACCGTCCTCGGCAAGGCGTACGGCAGGCGTCCGTACCAAACCCGCGCCACCCCGAACCCGAACGCCAGGCACAGCATGCCGCCCACCGCGTCCAGCCAGAAGTGGTTGGCCGTTGCCACGATGACGATCAGGGTGGCCGCCGGGTAGAGGAGCCCCAGCACCCGCACCCACGGCACCTTGGCCAGGGCGAAGATGGTCAGTCCGCACCACAGGGACCAGCCGATGTGCATGGACGGCATCGCGGCGTACTGGTTGGACACGTGCTTGAGGTCGCCGGAGGCCATCGAACCCCAGGTCTGGTGGACCGTGACCGTGTCGATGAAGTGGCTGCCGTTCATCAGGCGGGGCGGGGCGAGCGGGTACAGGTAGTAACCGACCAGGGCCACGCCCGTCGTCGCGAACAGCACCAGCCGCGTCGCCGCGTAGCGGCCCGGGTGACTGCGGTACAGCCACACCAGCACACTCAGCGTCACGATGAAGTGCAGCGTCGCGTAGTAGTAGTTCATCCCGACGATCAGCCAAGTCGCCGAGTCGATCCCGTGGTTGACCGACTGCTCCACGGCGATGCCCAGATGGTGCTCGGCACTCCAGATCCAGTCGGCGTTGCGCAGCGCCTTGCCGCGCTGTTCCGGAACCGCGTTGCGGATGACCGAGTACGTCCAGTAACTGACCGCGATGAGGAGGATCTCGAACCACAGGCGGGGCCGGCGCGGAGTGCGCAGTCGCCGGAGGAATCCAGGGCGTTCCGAGGCCGTCCTCGGGTCCGGAACGGCCGCCTGCTCGCGGTCTTCCAGACTGGTCACGGTCGTGTCACCCATAGGCACAGAGTTTGCCAGAAATGCCTTCCGCCACCGATCATCCCCCGGTCGGGTTCAGGTCGCACTTTCTACAACAGACGAACCCCCGCGCCTACTCCCGAGGCACCGCACGAAATCGCGGATTCTCCGCCCTGCGGAGGACTTACGGCCGATGCCGTCCCCCAGGCGCCGAAGCGGTCGACCCCCGCACCACCAGCTCCGGCATGAACACGAACTCACTGTGGGGCGCCGGTGTCCCACCGATCTCCTCCAGCAACGTGCGCACCGCGGCCTGCCCCATGGCCGGCACCGGCTTGCGGATCGTCGTCAGCGGCGGATCGGTGAAGGCGATGAGAGGCGAGTCGTCGAAGCCGACCACCGAGATGTCCTTCGGCACGTCCAGGCCGTGCTGCCGTGCCGCCCGTATCGCACCGAGCGCCATCATGTCGCTCGCGCACACAACCGCCGTACAGTCACGGCCGATCAGTGCGGTGGCGGCGGCCTGGCCGCCCTCCAGGGTGTAGAGCGAGTGCTGGACGAGGTCCGACTCGATCGTCTCCGCGGGCAGGCCGAGCTGGTCCTGCATCGCCCGTACGAAACCCTCGATCTTCCGCTGGACGGGGACGAACCGTTTCGGGCCCAGGGCCAGACCGATCCTCGTATGACCGAGAGACGCCAGGTGGGTCACCGCCAGCGTCATCGCCGCGCGGTCGTCCGGTGAAATGAACGGCGCCTGCACCTTCGGCGAGAAGCCGTCCACCAGCACGTACGGCACGCCCTGTGCGCGCAGGCGCTCGTAGCGCTCCATGTCGGCCGTGGTGTCGGCGTGCAGTCCGGAGACGTAGATGATCCCGGCGACCCCGCGGTCGACGAGCATCTCGGTGAGCTCGTCCTCCGTCGAGCCGCCCGGGGTCTGTGTGGCGAGCACGGGGGTGTAGCCCTGCCTGGTGAGTGCCTGGCCGATCACCTGGGCCAGCGCCGGGAATATCGGGTTCTCCAGCTCCGGGGTTATCAGGCCCACCAGGCCCTCGCTGCGTTGCCGCAACCGGACGGGGCGCTCGTAGCCGAGCACGTCCAGCGCGGCCAGCACGGACTGGCGGGTGGTGGCGGCGACGCCCGGCTTCCCGTTGAGGACGCGGCTGACGGTCGCTTCGCTCACCCCCGCCTGGGCAGCGATGTCGGCAAGCCGTGTGGTCACAGGGGTGGACTGTACCGGTCGAGTGTCACTTTGCACACCAATCGGACGCCGGGCACGAGCGGTTGCACGGCCCCGTGCGGGTTGCTGCGTCATCGCGGGTCCCTCGTGTTCTGATCGGCTGCTGATCGATGCCACCGGTGGCAAGAGCTTGCAGAGTCTTGCACAAGAGTGCCTCTGCCCGCTCAGCGGCTGCAATACGCGGTTCCGAGGTCATCGAGGTCAGGTCACGGCCACGTAACTCTCGCACCTTCTTGCAATTTTTTGCTGCAAGGTCTTTCGGAGCCGCTTACATGGCTGTTACTTTCGGCGTCGCCCGGCGGCGGCAACGGCGCAGTCGGCACGATGGCAGGAGCGGCGGACGGGGCCGCTCCCGCGGGCCCTGTCGTCATATTCCCGTCCGCCTCGCGACGCCTGGCGCGAGGCCCGCCCTTCGGGCGGACGACGGGAATATGACGACCGGGCCCACCCACACGGGCTTAACCCTCAAGGAGAACTCATGCGGCGTGGCATAGCGGCCACCGCGCTGGTGGCGTCCCTCGCCCTCGCGGCGACGGCCTGCGGCGGAAGTGACAGCGGCGACAAGGCCGACGGTCCGGTCACCATCACCTGGTGGGACACCTCCAACGCCACCAATGAGGCGCCGACGTACAAGGCCCTGGTCAAGGAGTTCGAGGCCGCCAACAAGGACATCAAGGTCAAGTACGTCAACGTCCCCTTCGACCAGGCGCAGAACAAGTTCGACACCGCCGCCGGCTCCAAGGGCGCCCCGGACGTGCTGCGCTCCGAGGTCGGCTGGACTCCCGCCTTCGCCAAGAAGGGCTACTTCCTGCCGCTGGACGGCACGGAGGCCCTCGCCGACAAGGACAAGTTCCAGTCCAGCCTGATCACCCAGGCCCAGTACGACGGCAAGACCTACGGCGTGCCGCTGGTCACCGACACCCTCGCGCTCGTCTACAACAAGGCGATCTTCAAGAAGGCCGGCTTCACCACGCCCCCCAAGACCTGGGACGAGCTCAAGGCCGACGCCTTCCAGATCGACGCCAAGGAGCACGTCTACGGCTACTGGGGCTCCACCCAGTCCTACTACGCGCAGACCTTCCTCTACGGCGAGGGCACCGACACCGTCGACGCCTCCGCCAAGAAGATCACCGTGAACTCGGCCGCCGCGAAGAAGGCGTACGGCACCTGGCTGAGCATGTTCAAGGGCCAGGGCCTGCACAAGGCCGACACCACGGCCGACGCCTACGCCCACATCCAGGACGCGTTCGTCAACGGCCAGGTCGGCGCGATCATCCAGGGCCCCTGGGAGATCACGAACTTCTACAAGGGCTCGGCCTTCAAGGACAAGTCCAACCTCGGCATCGCCACCATCCCGGCCGGCTCCACCGGCAAGGCGGGCGCCCCGACCGGCGGCCACAACCTGGCCGTCTACGCGGGCTCGGACTCCGCCCACCAGAAGGCGGCTCTCAAGTTCGTCAACTTCATGACCTCCGCCAAGTCCCAGACGGAGATCGCGCTGAAGAACTCCACGCTGCCCACCCGCGCGGACGCCTACACCGCCGAGGTCAAGGCCGACCCGGGCATCGCCGGCTTCCAGGCGGTCCTGCCCGCCGCCCAGCCGCGCCCGGCGCTGCCCGAGTACAGCTCCCTGTGGACCCCGCTGGACACCGAGCTGACCGCCATCGCCGGCGGCAAGGAGTCCCTCGACAAGGGACTGAGCAACGCTGAACTGGCCATGGCCAAGCTGTTGCCGGACTTCAGCAAGTAAGCCCCGAGTGGCCGTCGGACCGCCCTGATTCATGGGGGGAGCGGTCCGACGGCCACCGGCCTGTGCCCAGCCTCTTCTCAGTGCCGTAGAACTTCCAGAAGGTGTCGAACATGACAGTCGCCATCGACCGCGCCACCGGCAAACGCCACGGTGACCGCGCGCCGCGGCCCGGGCTGGGCCAACGCCTGAAGCACAGCTACCAGAAGCACTGGTACGCGTACGCGATGATCGCCCCGGTCGCGATCGTCCTCGGCGTCCTCGTGCTCTACCCCCTGGTGTACGGCCTCTACCTCACCCTCACCGACGCCAACAGCCTCAACACCGCGCGCACGATCGGCGTCAACCACATCGACGCCACCTACAAGTTCATCGGGCTCGACAACTACAAGGACATCCTGTTCGGCCCGACGTCCTACGACCGCTTCTGGTCCCACTTCATCTGGACGATCGTCTGGACGGCGCTCTGTGTCGCCCTGCACTACACGATCGGACTCGGCCTCGCGCTCCTGCTCAACCAGAAGCTGCGCGGACGGACCCTCTACCGGCTGATCCTCATCCTGCCCTGGGCCGTGCCGACCTTCGTCACCGTCTTCGGCTGGCGGTTCATGCTCGCCGACGGCGGCATCATCAACATCGCCCTCGACGCGCTCCATCTGCCGCAGCCGGACTGGCTGGAGAGCACCTTCTGGCAGCGGTTCGCCGCCATCATGGTCAACACCTGGTGCGGTGTGCCGTTCATGATGGTCTCGCTCCTCGGCGGACTCCAGTCCATCGACGCCTCGCTGTACGAGGCCGCCGAGATGGACGGCGCCACCGCCTGGCAGCGGTTCCGCTACGTCACCCTGCCCGGCCTGCGATCGGTCAGTTCCACCGTCGTACTCCTCGGCATCATCTGGACCTTCAACCAGTTCGCCGTCATCTTCCTGCTGTTCGGCAACACCGCCCCCGACGCCCAGATCCTCGTGACCTGGGCCTACTACCTGGGCTTCGGACAGCAGCCGCGCGATTTCGCGCAGTCGGCCGCCTACGGCATCCTGCTGCTGGCCATCCTGATCGTCTTCACCTCCTTCTACCGCCGCTGGCTGAACCGCAATGACCAGCAGCTCGCGATCTGAGGCAGGAGTCACCATGAGCACCGCAACGCCCCCCGAGATCAAGTCCGACCGCCCGGTGACCCCGCACGTCCTCGCCGCCTCGCGGCTCCGCCCGGTCCGCCGGCGTGGCGAGAGCGGCCCCCTCGCGACGTTCACCTCGCACGGCATCCTGATCGTCGCGAGCCTGATCGCCTTCTTCCCGGTGGCCTGGCTGATCTATCTGTCCCTCGGGCCGGACAAGGACGACTACCTCCACCCGGGTGGCATCTGGTCCAAGATGTCGTTCTCCAACTACTCGTTCGTGCTTCAGCACACGGAGTTCTTCGACTGGCTGAAGAGCTCGCTGATCGTCTCGCTGGGTACGACGGTCATCGGCGTCCTGATCGCGGCCACCACCGGCTACGCGGTCTCCCGTATGCGCTTCCCGGGCTACCGGAAGTTCATGTGGGTGCTGCTGGTCACGCAGATGTTCCCGGTAGCCGTACTCATGGTGCCGATGTACCAGATCCTGTCGGACCTGCAGCTCATCGACAGCTACCTTGGTCTCATCCTGGTCTACTGCTCGACCGCGGTGCCGTACTGCGCCTGGCTGCTCAAGGGCTACTTCGACACCATCCCGTTCGAGATCGACGAGGCCGGGCGCGTCGACGGGCTGACCCCCTTCGGCACGTTCGCGCGACTGATCCTGCCGCTCGCCAAGCCGGGCCTGGCGGTCGCCGCCTTCTACAGCTTCCTCACGGCCTTCGGCGAGGTCGCGTTCGCGTCGACGTTCATGCTGTCCGACACGAAGTACACGTTCGCGGTCGGTCTGCAGACCTTCGTCAGCGAACACGACGCCCAGCGCAACCTGATGGCCGCGACCGCGGTGCTGATCGCGATACCGGTCTCGGCGTTCTTCTACCTCGTGCAGAAGAACCTGGTGACCGGTCTCACCGCGGGTGGCACGAAGGGCTAGAACGCCGGTTCACGAGCGCCCCAACGGGGCCCGGGGAACCGCGCGACCAGCCCCGACGACGCCGCACCCGAAACCCGAGGCGGCCGCGGTGTTCATCCGACCCCGCTCTCACCGCGGCCGTCTCGTCATCACCGTTGTATGCACATCTGACCCCATGACCCCTCCCCCACTCTCGAATTCGCTCGAGCGGGGGGACCCCCACCGCACCAAGGACGCCATGAGCCAGCAGCACTCCGCCGTCGCCCCGGCACCGAACTCCGCCAAAGACAAGCGCAGCGACTGGTGGCGGGACGCGGTGATCTACCAGGTCTATCCGCGCAGCTTCGCCGACAGCAACGGCGACGGCATGGGCGATCTGGAAGGAATCCGCTCCCGACTCCCGTATCTGCGCGACCTCGGCGTGGACGCCGTGTGGCTCAGCCCCTTCTACGCCTCCCCGCAGGCCGACGCCGGCTACGACGTGGCCGACTACCGGGCCGTGGACCCGATGTTCGGCAACCTGCTGGACGCGGACGCGCTGATCCGGGACGCCCGTGAGCTGGGCCTCAGGATCATCGTCGACCTGGTCCCCAACCACTCCTCCGACCAGCACGAGTGGTTCAAGCGCGCCCTGCGCGAGGGCCCCGGCTCGCCCCTCCGCGACCGCTACCACTTCCGCCCCGGCAAGGGCGAGCACGGCGAACTCCCGCCCAACGACTGGGAGTCGATCTTCGGTGGCCCCGCGTGGACACGTGTCGACGACGGAGAGTGGTACCTGCACCTCTTCGCCCCCGAGCAGCCCGACTTCAACTGGGACCACCCGGCCGTCGGCGACGAGTTCCGCTCGATCCTCCGCTTCTGGCTGGACATGGGCGTCGACGGCTTCCGTATCGACGTGGCCCACGGGCTGGTGAAGGCGGAGGGTCTCCCGGACCTCGGTTCCCACGACCAACTCAAGCTGCTGGGCAACGATGTCATGCCGTTCTTCGACCAGGACGGCGTGCACGAGATCTACCGCCAGTGGCGCACGATCCTCGACGAGTACTCCGGAATGGGAAAGGGGCCCGAAGGGCCTTCCGCAGAAGGGCGGTGGCGGGAGACGGGCGAGCGCATCTTCGTCGCCGAGGCATGGACCCCGACGGTCGAGCGGACCGCCAACTACGTCCGCTCCGACGAACTCCACCAGGCCTTCAACTTCCAGTACCTGGCGACGGACTGGGACGCGGAGGAGCTGCGCAAGGTCGTCGACCGCACGCTGGAGGCGATGCGCCCGGTGGGCGCCCCGGCCACCTGGGTCCTCTCCAACCACGACGTCACCCGCCACGCCACCCGCTTCGCCAACGAGCCCGGCCTCGGCACCCAGATCCGCCTGGCCGGCGACCGCGAGCTGGGGCTCAGGCGGGCGCGGGCGGCCACCCTGCTCATGCTGGCGCTGCCCGGATCGGCGTACGTCTACCAGGGCGAGGAACTCGGCCTCCCGGACGTCGTCGACCTCCCCGACGAGGTCCGCCAGGACCCCGCGTACTTCCGCGGCGACGGCCAGGACGGCTTCCGCGACGGATGCCGGGTGCCGATCCCGTGGACGCGGGACGGATCGTCGTACGGCTTCGGTGGCGCCGGGAGTTGGCTGCCGCAGCCGGAGGGCTGGGGCGAGCTGAGCGTGGCCGCGCAGACGGGTGTGCCGGGGTCGACGCTGGAGCTGTACCGCGCCGCCCTCGCCGCCCGCCGCGCCCACCCCGACCTCGGTGCGGGCGACGCGGTGGAGTGGCTGCGCGCCCCGGAGGGTGTACTGGCCTTCCGGCGCGGGGAGTTCGTGTGCGTCGCGAACACCGGCGGCGAGTCGGTGACGACCCCCGCCTACGGCCGCGTCCTGCTCACCAGCGGTGAGGTGACCGAGGCGGAGGGTGAGACGAAGGTACCGGCGGACACGACGGTGTGGTTCACCACCGCCTGAAATTTCTTTCATCAACTTCACACGGCCCGCTGCCTTTCCAGGCGGCGGGCCTTTAACATTCCCGTCATCGCAAGGTGGTTGAAACTTTTCAGCAAGAACCTTCAACGACGAAGGACCCCCACATGGCATCCAGCAGATACGTTTCGGCGGCCCTCGCGCTCACCGCGGCCGCCGCCGTCATGACCCCCGGCACCGCCGCCGCCTCCCCGCCCGGCACCAAGGACGTCACCGCCGTCCTCTTCGAGTGGAACTTCGCCTCGGTCGCCAAGGAGTGCACCAACACACTCGGCCCCGCCGGGTACGGATACGTGCAGGTCTCGCCGCCTGCCGAGCGCATACAGGGCGCGCAGTGGTGGACCTCGTACCAGCCGGTGAGCTACAAGATCGCGGGGCGGCTCGGTGACGCGACCGCCTTCCAGAACATGATCAACACCTGTCACGCAGCCGGTGTGAAGGTCGTCGTCGACACCGTCATCAACCACATGTCGGCCGGCAGCGGCACCGGCACCGGCGGCTCGTCGTACACGAAGTACAACTACCCCGGTCTGTACTCCTCCGCCGACATGGACGACTGCACGTCCGCCGTCAGCGACTACACCAACCGCGCCAACGTCCAGAACTGCGAACTCGTCGGCCTCGCCGACCTGGACACGGGCGAGGAGTACGTCCGCGCCACCATCGCCGGCTACCTGAACTCCCTTCTCGGCTACGGGGCCGACGGCTTCCGCATCGACGCGGCCAAGCACATCCCGGCCACCGACCTCGCCAACATCAAGTCCCGGCTCAGCAACCCGTCGGCGTACTGGAAGCAGGAGGTCATCTACGGCGCCGGAGAGGCCGTCCAGCCGACCGAGTACACCGGCAACGGGGATGTGCAGGAGTTCCGCTACGCATACGACCTCAAGCGCGTCTTCAACAACGAGAACCTCGCCTATCTCAAGAACTACGGCGAGGGCTGGGGGTACATGAGCAGCTCGGTGGCGGGTGTGTTCGTCGACAACCACGACACCGAGCGCAACGGGTCGACCCTCAACTACAAGGACGGGGCGAACTACACCCTCGCCAACGTCTTCATGCTCGCCTACCCGTACGGCGCCCCGGACATCAACTCCGGCTACGAGTGGTCCGACACGGACGCCGGGTCGCCCGACAACGGCTCCGTGACCGCCTGTTGGCAGGACGGCTGGAAGTGCCAGCACGCCTGGCCGGAGATCATCCGCATGGTCGCCTTCCGCAACGCCACGCGGGGCGAGCCGGTCACCAACTGGTGGGACGACGGCGGCGACGCGATCGGCTTCGGGCGCGGCAGCAAGGGCTACGTCGCCATCAACCACGAGTCGGGCAGCCTGACCCGCACCTACCAGACCTCGCTGGCCGCGGGGACGTACTGCAACGTGCAGAACAACACGAGCGTGACGGTCGACTCCACCGGCCAGTTCACGGCGACCCTGGGCTCCAACACGGCCCTGGCGATCTACGCGGGCAAGTCGAGCTGCTGAGCTCCCCGGCTGCGACCGCGCATTGTTGCGGCTGACCATGCGCGGTACGCGAGGGGTTGACGGTCCCCCAACGGCGCCCTACCTTCCGCCACGGATATGGGAGCGCTCCCACGATTGGACGGACCATGCAGCGCAGACTCAGAACGTGGGCGTTGGCCTCCGCGGCGGCCCTGCTGACGGCCGCCGGGGTCACCGCCGTCAGTACCCCGAACGCCTACGCCGCCACCTCGGCCACCATCAACGGCTCGACCACCTACCAGCCCATCGACGGCTTCGGCATCTCCGAGCACTTCGGACGAGCCGCCATCATGAACGGCTCGCAGGGCTTATCGGCCCAGCATCAACGCGAGCTCCTGGACCTGCTGTTCAACCGCACCACCGGCGCGGGGCTGAGCATCCTTCGCCTGGGCATCGACTCGGGCATCCAGCCCACCGACCCCGGCGGTCCGAACGCCACCCCCAAGTACACCTGGGACGGCTACGACAAGGGCCAGGTCTGGCTCGCCAAGCAGGCCAAGTCCTATGGCGTGAACCGCTTCTACGCCGACGCCTGGACCGCCCCCGGCTATATGAAGACCAACGGCACGGACGCCAACGGCGGCACCCTCTGCGGCCTTTCTGGCGCGACCTGCGCGAGCGGGGACTGGCGGAAGGCGTACGCCGACTTCCTGGTCCAGTACGCCAAGTTCTACGGCCAGGAGGGCATCCCCGTCACCGACATCGGGTTCACCAACGAGCCCGACTGGACGGCGACGTACGACTCGATGCGCCTGACCCCGGCGCAGGCGGTCGAGTTCACCAGGACCTTCGGTCCGATCGCGAGCGCGGCCGGATACAAGGTCACGTGCTGCGACTCGTTCGGCTGGGACCAGCAGAAGGCGTACAGCAGCGCGATCGAGGCCGACGCGACGGCGCGGACCTACGTCACCACGCACACCGGCCACACGTACGCGAGCGCCGTCGACGGACCCCTGCCGACCTCGAAGCGCACCTGGATGTCGGAGTGGTCGCCCAACGGCACCACCTGGAACGAGAACTGGGACGACGGCAGCGGCTACGACGGCTTCACCGTCGCCTCCGCGATCAACGACGCCCTCACCAAGGGCAACACCAGCGGGTACGTGTACTGGTACGGCGCCTCGACCGGCGCGACCCGCGGCCTCATCCAGATGGACGGCGACAGCTACCACGTCTCCAAGCGCCTGTGGGCGATGGCCAACTACAGCCGCTTCATCCGCCCGGGCGCGACCCGCATCGGCGCCACGGCCTCCGACTCCGACCTCAAGCTGTCGGCGTTCCGCAACACCGACGGCACGACGACCGTCGTGGCCCTCAACGCGGCGACCAGCGCCACCCCGGTGACCTTCAGCCTGCAGAACACCGGGATCACGACGGGGACGGCGACCCCGTACCTCACCGACACCACCCACAGCACGGCCCGGCAGCCGGCCGTGGCGGTGAGCGGAGGGACGCTCAACACCACGGTCCCGGCGCGCTCGCTGGTGACGTACACCCTCAAGAAGTCCCCGTCGGCGAAGCTCGCCGCCGCCCTGCCCGGCAGCTTCCAATGGAAGTCGAGCGGGACCCTGATCTCCCCGAAGTCGGACGCGACCCACAGCCTGACAGCGGTCAAGGACCCGACGGTCGTGTACTCCAACGGCAAGTGGATCGTGTACGCCAGCACGACCAACGCCAACGGCTCCTACAGCCTGGTGTACACGAGCTTCAGCGACTGGTCCCAGGCGTCCTCGGCACCCCAGTACTACCTGGACCAGAACCCGAACATAGGCACCGGCTACCGGGCCGCGCCCCAGCTCTTCTACTTCGCCCCGCAGAAGAAGTGGTACCTGGTCTACCAGACGGGAAACGGCGGCTCGTACTCCACCACGGACGACCCCGCCAAACCCTCCACCTGGACCGCGCCGAAGAACTTCTACTCGGCCATGCCCGACATCATCAAACAGAACATCGGCAGCGGCTACTGGGTCGACTTCTGGACCATCTGCGACACGACGAACTGCTACCTCTTCTCGTCCGACGACAACGGCCATCTGTACCGCTCCCAGACCACCCTGGCGAACTTCCCGAACGGCTTCACCAACACGGTGATGGTCATGCAGGACACCAGCAACAAATACCGCCTGTGGGAGGCGAGCAACGTCTACAAGGTCGACGGCGCGGGCCAGTACCTCCTCCTGGTGGAGGCAATGGGCGGCAACGGCAAACGCTACTTCCGCTCCTGGACGTCCCCGAGCCTCACCGGCACCTGGACCGCCCTCGCGGACACGGAATCCAACCCCTTCGCCCGCTCCACCAACGTCACCTTCGACGGCACACCCTGGACCCAGGACATCAGCCACGGCGAAATGATCCGCTCCGGCACCGACCAGAACCTCACCATCAACCCATGCCGACTGCAATACCTGTACCAAGGCCTGAGCCCAGCCGCCACGGGCCCGTACAACACGCTCCCGTGGCGGCTGGGACTGCTCACGCAGACCAACTCGGCCTGCTAGTCGGTTCACTTCCAGGTGTCACTCGTGGAGTATCCGGACGAACTGCCCGTCGTGTACGAGCGGTTCGTCCCGGACTCCCAGGTCACGTTCCCGGAACTGTCCTTCTTGATGTACTTGTACGTGAACGCGGTGCTCTTCGGGACGATCACCAGCTTGCTCCATGTCGGGTACGACTCCGACGACAGCGGAATCGCGTCACTCGTGTTCCATGAGCCGAGGGAGGCGATGGAGCCGACGACGTAGACGTTGGTGCCCCAGTCGGTTGTGGCGTATTCGTTGAAGGTGACGTCCGTGGCGTCGGCGTTCGCCACGTTCCAGGAATTGTTCAGAGTGATGGCCGAAGTCGTCGTGGTGGCCGACCTGTTGGCGTTCGACTCCCAGGTGACGTTTCCGGATGAGTCTTTCTTTATGTATTTGAAGGTGAACGACGTGTTGATCGGCACGCTCACCTCGCCCGACCAGATCGGATATCCGGTCGACGACAGCTGGATCGCCTTGGAGGTGTCCCAGCTGCCCAGTTCCGAGATGGAGCCGACGACGTAGATGTTCGTGCCGCTCGTCGTGGGCGCGTACTCGTTGAAGGTCGCGCTCACCGTCGAGGTCGAGCCGCCGTCGCCGCCCGTGTCGTCGCAGCCGACCGTGCAGGTGTAGGAGGAGTTGTAGAAGGCGACCGCGCTCTTCGCGGGGATGGTGAGGGACGCGCTGCCGCTCGACACGGTGACCTTTGTCGCGCCGCCGTCGATGACGTTCGAGTACGTGCCGTCCGCCATGCCGGTGGTGAAGGTGTAGGTCGCCGACGAGGAGCCGTTGTTGAGCGCGAAGAACCCGGCCCCCGACCGCCCGAAGCCGATCACGTTCGACGACATGGTCTGCCAGTTGGAGACGGCGGCCGTGTCGACGGCGTTGTGCCAGGCCACCATGCCGACGACCGCGGTGTCACGGTCGAGGCAGTTCCAGCCGTTGGCGCAGTCCGTGTCGGTGACGAAGCCGGAGGAGTTCGGCGGGGCCTGGTCGCTCTGGGTCCACTGCCAGCTGGAGTAGATCGTCGGCGTGGACCACTTGTAGGCGAGTTCGAAGAGGTTGGCGAGCTTGTAGGCGTCGCCGTCCTTGTACGACATGTGCAGGCCGTTGCGCTCGGTGTCATGGTTGGTAACGAAGGACACCGAGTTGGCGGCGGGCAGGATGCCGGACGACGACAGGGAGGACAGGTCGCTCACGTTCCCCTGGAAGGCCGACTTCATCTTGCTCGCGTACGTGAAGTCGAGGACGTCGCCCGAGCCGTAGTAGTCGCTGGGCTGTGGGGTCGAGCCGGGGTAGACCTCGTCGAAGACGTACGGCGCCGACCCGGATGTCGTGGTGTTCAGCTTGGCCACGATCGCCGCCATGTCGGTGGCCGGTATGTGCTTGGCGGAGTCGACACGGAAGCCGTCCACGCCGAGCGCGATCTGCTTGTTGAGGAAGGCCGCGAGGCCCGAACGGACGTTGTCCGCACCGGTCTTGAGGTCGGGAAGGCCGAGCAGTTCGCAGTTCTGGACCTGGGTGAGGTTGGAGTAGTCCTGGATGGTCAGGTCGGAGGTGGGGCAGTCGGCCGAGGTGTGGTAGTCGCTCGGGTTCCAGTCCGGGGTGTCGTACTTGTTGGTGATCGTGGTGCCGTCGTAGCCGGTGCCGGTCTGGGCGGCCGTGTGGTTGATCACCGCGTCCGTGTAGACCTTCACGCCGGCCGTGTGGCAGGCGGTCACCATGTTCGCGAACTGGGTTGCCGTACCGAAACGGCTGTTCAGGGTGTACGAGTACGGCTGGTAGACGTCCCACCAGTAGTAGTTGGACTGCTTGAGGGACTCGGACGGCGGGGCCACCTGGACCGCGCCGTAACCGGCCGGGCCCAGCACATTGGTGCACTCGGAGGCAATGGAGTCCCAGTTCCATTCCCAGAGGTTGGCGATGACGTCGCCCTTGGCGGACGTGTCCGCCTGGGCGGGTGTTGCGGGCAGGGCCATGGCCCCGGCCAGTGCGAGGGCGCCTGCGGCCGCGGCGATCGTGGTGCGGCGGAGGACACCTGGGGGGCGGTGTCTGCTCATCTGCGGCTCCGAAAGAGAACTCCGTGAGGAAGGGACAGGGTTCAACAACTCGTGAGCGTGGGGCAGTTGAGAAGGGCACGTCAAGGTTGGCGTTGAAAGTTCTTGCTATGAGTTTCAAGACTCTTGCTGTAAACCTTGCGTCAGCGGTACGGTCACGCGGGGTCGGACCCAAGAGAGCCGCTGTCGCTAGGAGTTCACACCGGTGATACATGTCAGACGGCTCGCGGCCGTCACCGTCGCCGCGCTCGTCGCAGCCCTGATCCAGCCACTCGCGGCGCACGCGGAGTCCCCGCCCTCGCCGCCTTCCGATGCGAAGCTCGCCGCCGAGCCCGCCCGGCACGACGACACCCGGGAGCAGTTCTACTTCGTCATGCCGGACCGTTTCGCCAATGGCGACACGTCCAATGACGAGGGTGGGCTGACCGGTTCGCGGCTCAGTACCGGTTACGACCCCACCGACAAGGGCTTCTACCAGGGCGGCGACCTCGAGGGCCTGACCAAGAGGCTCGACTACATCAAGGGGCTCGGCACCACCGCCATCTGGATGGCCCCGATCTTCAAGAACCAGCCCGTGCAGGGGACGGGGAGCAACGCCTCCGCCGGCTACCACGGGTACTGGATCACCGACTTCACCCAGGTCGACCCGCACTTCGGGACCAACGCCGACCTCAGGACCCTCATCTCCAAGGCGCACGCCAAGGGCATGAAGGTCTTCTTCGACGTCATCACCAACCACACCGCCGATGTCGTCGACTACGAGGGCACGTCGTACGACTACCTCTCCAAGGGCGCCTTCCCGTATCTGACCAAGGACGGGCAGCCCTTCGACGACGCCGACTACGCGGACGGCGGCAAGAAGTTCCCGGCCGTCGACACCGACTCCTTCCCGCGCACGCCGACCGTGCCCGCCGAGAAGAAGAACATCAAGGTGCCGTCGTGGCTGAACGACCCGACGATGTACCACAACCGCGGTGACTCCACCTATGCCGGCGAGAACGCCACCTACGGCGACTTCTCCGGCCTCGACGACCTGTGGACCGAGCGTCCCGAAGTCGTCAGGGGCATGGAGAAGATCTACGAGCGCTGGGTGAAGGACTACGACATCGACGGCTTCCGGATCGACACCGTGAAGCACGTCGACATGGGGTTCTGGACCCAGTGGGCGACCGCGCTCGACACGTACGCGGCCGAACACGGGCGGAAGAACTTCTTCATGTTCGGCGAGGTCTACTCGGCCGACACGTCGATCACTTCGCCGTACGTCACCCAGGGCCGCCTCGACGCGACCCTCGACTTCCCCTTCCAGGACGCGGCGCGCACCTACGCCTCCCAGGGCGGCAGCGCGCAGAAGCTGGCCTCGGTCTTCGGCGACGACTACAAGTACACGACCGACAAGGCCAACGCGTACGAGCAGGTCACCTTCACCGGCAACCACGACATGGGCCGCATCGGGTACTTCCTGAAGACGGACAACCCGAAGGCCACCGACGCCGAACTCCTCGCCAAGGACAGGCTCTCCAACGAGCTGATGTTCCTCAGCCGCGGCAACCCGGTCGTCTACTACGGCGACGAGCAGGGCTTCACCGGCTCCGGCGGCGACAAGGACGCCCGCCAGACGATGTTCGCCTCGAAGGTCGCCGACTACCTCGACGACGACGAGATCGGCACCGACCGCACCCACGCCGCCGACTCGTACGACACGAGTGCACCGCTCTACCAGCAGATCAGTGCTCTCTCCGAGCTGCGCAAGAACAACCCCGCCCTCACGGACGGCGTCCAGACACAGCGGTACGCGGCCGACGGCTCCGGCGTCTACGCCTTCTCCCGCACCGACGCCAAGACCGGCCAGGAGTACGTCGTCGCGTTCAACAACGCCGACGAGGACAAGACGGCCACCTTCGCGACCGGTTCGGCCGACATGAAGTACCGCGGGATCCACGGGACTTCGGCCGAGGTCACCTCCGACGCCGACAACAAGGTCACGGTCACCGTCCCGGCCGAGTCCGCCGTCGTCCTCAAGGCGGCGGGCAGGCTCGCCAAGCCGACCACGGCACCGACCCTGACCCTCAAGGCCCCCGACACCGGCGCCACGGGCACGGTCGAGCTGTCGGCCGACGTGGACGGCGGCCGGCTCGACCGCGTCGTCTTCGCCGCCCAGGTCGGCGACGGCAAGTGGCAGACGCTCGGCTCCGCCGACCACGCCCCGTACAAGGTCACCCAGACCATCGGCAAGGACGT
>Ga0075367_10000359_pt1 | contig 16363 bp, 4 predicted proteins | sample EndMethybrTD3032_FD_71399 | JGI IMG/M metagenome (GOLD analysis project Ga0075367, IMG submission 71399) | Populus endosphere microbial communities from Tennessee, USA - Endosphere MetaG P. TD hybrid TD303-2 | ecosystem: Host-associated > Plants > Roots > Endosphere | place: USA: Tennessee... | reverse complement strand
GCTGACGATGGCCTGGACGGACCTGCGTGACGTGGGCGACGCCGACGCGCGGCTGGCGGCGATCACCGCGGACCAGGCCGCGCGGCCGTTCGATCTGCGACGGGGTCCGCTGGTCCGCGCTACGCTGGTGCGCCTCGGCGAGACGCAGCATCAGCTGCTGCTCACCGCGCACCACAGCATCTGCGACGGCTGGTCGGTCGCCGTCTTCCTCGACGACCTGCTCGAAGAGTATCGAGCCCTGATCGCCGGCGACACGGCCCAGCTACCGGCCTTGAACATCCAGTACGCGGACTTCGCCGCGTGGCAGCAGGACTGGCTCGCCAGCGACGAAGCGGCGATGGATCTTGCGTTCTGGACGGACACGCTGAGTGGACCGGCGCCGGTGCTGCAACTGCCGATGGCTGGCACGCGCCCCGCGCGACAGACGTTCCGTGGGGGCACCGAAACCCTCGCGCTGGCCCGCGATGTGGGCGAGCGCCTCCGTGCCGTGGGACGCGACGCGGGCACGACGCCCTACATGACGCTCCTCAGCGGGTTCATGGTGCTGCTGCACAAATACACCGGCCAGAGCGATCTCTGGGTCGGCACGCCGGTGGCCAATCGCCCGCATCAAGCGCTGGACGACGTGGTCGGCTTCTTCGTCAACACGCTGGTCATGCGCACGACCCTCGCAGCGGAGCTGACCTGTCGCGAGGTGCTCGCCCGCGTCCGAGGGACCGTCGTGGCGGCCCTCGCGCACGAGCAACTCCCGTTCGAGCGGCTGGTCGAGGCGCTCCAGCCGGAACGGCATCTCAGCACCACGCCGCTGTTCCAGGTGATGTTCGTGCTGGAAGACTCCCTCGCGGCCAGGACGCGCGCGGGGGGAACCCTGACCATCACGCCGGTGGCGGTGGAGAACGAGACGGCGAAGTTCGATCTGACCCTGACGATGGCCGACCGGCCCGAGGGCCTGCTGGCGAGGCTGGACTACAACCGCGATCTCTTCGACGCGGCGACGATGCAGCGGATGCTCGGGCACCTGGGCAGCCTGCTGGAGGACATGGGACGGACGCCGGATCGTCAACTGTCCGACCTGCGCCTGCTGACGGACGTCGAACGTCAGCAGATCGCGACGTGGAATGCGACCGACGTCGCCTATCCCTCGCGGCTCCTTCATGCGCTGTTCGAAGATCGCGCGGCCGACACGCCCCAGGCGATCGCCGTCAGCCACGGCGGCCGGCACTGGACCTACGACGAGTTGAATCGTCGCGCCAATCAACTCGCCCACGAGTTGCGACAGCAGGGCGTCGGGCCGGACGTGCGCGTCGGGATCTGCATGCGGCGTGGGCTCGACATGATCGCGGCCCTGCTCGGCGTGCTGAAGGCCGGCGGCGCGTATGTGCCGCTCGATCCGTGTTATCCACGCGAGCGGCTGGCATGGATGATCGAAGATGGGCACGTCGCCGTGTTGCTGCGCGACGAAGGCCTGCAGGATGAGCTCCCCGCCAGCGGGACGCCATCGATCAACCTGGCCCAGGAGGAGACGCGCACGCGAATCGCGCGACAGCGCGAGGACAATCCGATCGCGCACACCGGCGGCCAGCATCTCGCCTACGTCATCTACACGTCGGGATCCACCGGCCGGCCCAAAGGCGTCGCCATCGCCCACGCCAGCGCCAACGTCCTGGTGCACTGGGCCCGTGACGTGTTCACCGATGCCGAGTTGTCGGGCGTGCTGGCCTCGACCTCCATCTGTTTCGATCTCTCGGTCTTCGAGATCTTCGTGCCCTTGAGCTGGGGCGGGCGCGTGCTGCTCGTGGGTACGGCTCTCGATCTCGCGGCGATGACCGATGCCGCGGACGTGCGGCTGATCAACACCGTGCCGTCGGCGATGACTGAGCTGCTGCGGATGCAGGCCGTGCCCTCGTCCGTGCGCACGGTCAACCTGGCCGGTGAGGCGCTGTCGCGCACCCTGGTCGACCAGGTCTACGCCCTGGGGCACATCGATCGCCTGTTCAACCTCTATGGTCCCTCGGAGGACACGACCTACTCCACGTTCGAATGGGTGAGGACCGGCCTCGGCCGCGACGCCGTCGCCATCGGGCGGCCGATCGCGAACACCACCGCCCACGTGCTCGATGCCGCGCTCGACCTCGTGCCGGCCGGCGTCGCCGGAGAGCTGTACCTCGGCGGCGCGGGACAGGCGCGCGGCTATCTGAATCGCGCCGACCTGACGGCGGAGCGTTTCGTGCCGAATCCGCACAGCGGTCGACCGGGACAACGGATGTACCGGACCGGCGACGTCGCGCGCTGGAGGGTGGACGGGACGCTGGAGTTTCTCGGCCGGCTGGATCATCAGGTGAAGATGCGCGGCTACCGGATCGAGATGGGAGAAATCGAGGAGCGGCTGCTCGAGCAAGGCGGCATCACGCATGCGGTGGTCGTCGTAGACGGCTGTGGCGCGGGGCAGCGGCTGGTCGCCTACATGTCGCTGGACGATGCCGCGACTGCGGACGTCGACGCGCGTCGCGAGCGCCTGCGCGCGGTGCTGCCGGCGTACATGGTGCCGGACGTCATCGTGCCGCTGACCGCCATGCCGCTCACAGTCAACGGCAAGGTGGATCGCACGAAGCTGCCGGCCCCCCCACGCGCCCGCGATCGCCAGACCGCGCATCGCGACGCCCGGTCAGTGGAAGAGGAGATCCTCTGCGGCATCTTCGCGGATGTGCTGACACTCGATCGCGTCGGCGTCGACGAGGACTTCTTCCACCTCGGCGGACACTCGCTGTTGGCCACGCAGGTGGTCTCACGGATCCGCAGTGCGTTCGACGTCCGGTTGCCGCTCAGCGAATTGTTCGAAGCACCGACCGTCGCCGCCTTGGCGACGCGCCTCACGGCCGCGCGCGGCGCGAGCCGGAGCGACGCGCCGCCGCTGATCGCCGTCGTCCGCGACGGCCCTGTGCCGCTGTCGTATGGCCAGCACCGTCTCTGGTTTCTCGATCAGCTGGACCCTGGGAACCCCGCCTACAACATCGGATTCGGCCTGCGACTGCGCGGCGCCCTGGATCACGCCGCCCTGCGCGGCAGCCTGAACGCGATCGCCGCCCGGCACGAATCGCTGCGCACGCGGTTTCCGCTGCGCGCTGGACGTCCCGTCCAGGAGATCGACGCACCCGCCGCGCTGCACATCGACGAGGTCGATCTGACGGGGCAGGCCGAGCAGGCGCAGGAGTCGTACGTGCAGGCCACGGTCCGTGCGCACGCGACAACGCCGTTCGATCTGGAACGCGGCCCGCTGCTCCGGATTACTTGGCTGCACCTGGACGGCCGGCACGATGTGCTGCTGGTGACCCTGCACCACATCGTCGCCGACGGCTGGTCGATCGCGATCATGCTGCGCGAGCTCATGACCCTGTATCGGGCCTGGCCGGCGCTCGGCGCCTCGCCGCTGCCGGCGTTGACCGTGCAGTACGCCGACTACGCCGTGTGGCAGCGCGCGTGGCCGAGCGGGGAGCGGCGTGCGCGTGAGCTGGCCTACTGGCGAGAACAGTTGGCGGACGTGCCGGCGCTGGAATTGCCGCGGGATCATCCGCAGCCGGCGGTGATGAGCCACCGCGGCGGCACGGTGCCGGTGGCGTTCTCCGCGGCACTCACCGAAGGTCTCAATGCCTTGAGCCGCACGCATGGCGTGACGTTGTTCATGAGCGTGCTGGCGGGCGTGCAACTGGTGCTGGGCCGCCATGCGGGGCAGGAGGATGTCGCGGTGGGCACCGGCATCGCCAACCGCAATCAGCCGGAGACCGAAGGCGTCGTGGGCTTCTTCGTCAACACGCTGGTGCTGCGCACGCGGCTGCACGGCAATCCCACCTTCATCGAACTGCTGGCGCGAGTGCGGCAGGTGACGCTCGAGGCCTACGAGCATCAGGACGTGCCGTTCGAACAACTCGTGGATGCGCTTCAGCCGGCGCGCGACCGCAGCCGCACGCCGCTGTTCCAGGCGATGCTGATGTTCCAGAACGTGGGCATGCCGGCCTGGCACGTGCCGGAGCTCCAGATCAGCAACATCACCGTCGCCCCTGAGGCCGCGAAGTTCGAAATCATGCTGACCCTCGAGGAGACCGGGGGCGCCCTGATCGGCGAACTCAGTTACGCGCGCGACCTGTTCGAGCCCTCCACCATCCAGCGGATCGTGGCACATCTCACCGAAGTGCTGACCGCGATGGTGGCGCGGCCGGAGACGCGCATCGACGAGGTCTCGCTGCTCACGGCCGCGGAGCGGCGGCAGATCGTAGAGGAGTGGAACGCGACGGCCACGGCCTGGCCGCAGGACTCGCAGCTGCACGAGGCGATCGAGCAGCAGGTCGAACGCAGCCCGGACGCGTTGGCGCTGGCCGATGATGGGCGGCGGCTGAGCTATCGCGAGCTGAACGAGCGCGCCAACCGCCTGGCCAGCTATCTCCGTGTGCACGGCGTCGGACCCGACGCGCGCGTCGGCATCTGCGCGGAACGCTCGGTGGAGATGGTGGTCGGCCTCCTCGGCATCCTGAAGGCCGGCGGAGCGTACCTGCCGCTGGATCCCGACTACCCGGCCGACCGGCTGCGGCACATGGTGGAGGACTCGCGCCCGGCGCTGGTGCTGACGCAGGCACACCTCCTGGCGCGAGGCGAGCGCTTCGGATCACAGCCGGTCTTCTGCCTGGATCGCGACGACGCGCTGATCGCGGATCAGCCGGTGACGAACCTGCCGCGAAGCGGGTCGCCGGACGACCTCGCCTACGTGATCTACACGTCTGGATCCACGGGACTCCCCAAGGGCGCGATGATCTCGCATCGCGGCATCCTCAATCGGCTGCGCTGGATGCAGGAGCAGTATCAGTTGACCGGCGCGGATCGGGTGCTGCAGAAGACGCCATTCAGCTTCGACGTGTCGGTCTGGGAATTCTTCTGGCCGCTGATGGCGGGCGCGGGCCTTGTGATCTGCCAGCCGGGCCGGCACGGCGACAGCCGCTACCTCGCGGAGCTGATCGAGCGGGAGCGCGTCACCACGCTGCATTTCGTGCCGTCGATGCTGAGCCAGTTTCTCGACGAGCCCGAGCTGGCGCGATGCGCCTCCGTGCGGCGGGTCGTGTGCAGCGGCGAGGCGCTGCCTGGCGCCCTGCAGCAGCGCTTCTTCGCCCGCATGCAGGCCGACTTGCACAACCTCTACGGCCCGACCGAGGCGTCGGTCGACGTGACGTTCTGGCACTGCCGCGAAGAAGACGGCGATCGGACGGTACCCATCGGACGCCCGATCGCGAACACGCAGATCTACGTGCTCGATCGGCACCTGAACCCCGTGCCCGTCGGCGTGCAGGGCGATCTCTACATCGGCGGCGTCGGCCTGGCGAGCGGGTATCAGCAGCGTCCCGCGCTGACGGCGGAGACGTTCGTTCCCGACAGCCTCGGCGCCGAGCCCGGCCAGCGGCTGTACGCCACCGGCGATCTGGCGCGGTTCCGCCCGGATGGCAGCATCGAGTTCCTGGGCCGGCGTGATTTCCAGGTGAAAGTGCGCGGGTTCCGGATCGAGCTCGGCGAGATCGAAGGTGCGCTTCGGAGCCATCCAGCGATCCGCGAGGCCGTGGTCATCGCCCGATCGGACCGCGAGCGCGACCTCCGGCTGGTGGCCTATGTCGTCACCGCGGACGAGGGGGCGCCAGGCATCGACCGGCTGAGGGAGTATCTCCAGGAGCGGCTGCCATCGCACATGGTCCCGGCGCAGTTCGTCATGCTGGCCCAGCTGCCGCTCAGCAAGAACGGGAAAGTCGATCGACGCGCGTTGCCGGAGCCCGGGATGGAGCGCCCGGCGATCGACGCCCCCTACGTCGAAGCTTCGAGCGCCGAGGAACGGGCGCTGACCCGCGTGTGGCAGCAGGTCCTGGGCCTCGAGGGGATCGGCGTCCACGACAATTTCTTCACGCTCGGTGGAGATTCGATTCGCAGTCTGCAGGTCGTCAGCACGGCGCGTGCCGAGGGACTGCAGATCGCGTTGGTGCAGTTGTTCCAGACGCCGACCATTCACGGTCTGGCAGCCCACGCGCGGTGGTCGGCGGAGCCGGCGCCGCTGGCGCAGCGTCCATTCGGTCTCGTGTCGGACGACGATCGCGCGAAGCTGCAGACACTTCTTTCCTCCCGTTGAATCGACGAGCCGTACCATGTCCATGACTGAGTCCGTCGCGCACGCGCCGCGTGTGGCGATTGAAGACGCGTACCCGTTGTCGCGGCTGCAGGCCGGCATGCTGTTCCACAGCGCCTATAGCCCCGGCACGTCGGTCTATCACGACATTTTCAGCTTCCATCTCCGGGCCGCGCTGGAGATCGAGATGCTGCGCGGGTCGATCGAGGAGGTGGCGCGCCGCTACGCCGTCCTGCGGACCTCCTTCGAGATGAGCAACTTCAGCGAGCCGCTGCAGCTGGTGCATGCGTCCGTCGAGGCGCCGCTGCAGGTGGACGATCTGCGGCACCTGACGCCCGAGGCGCAGGACGCGGCGATCCGCGCCTGGGTCGCGCGTGAGCGCGCCTGGCCCTTCGAGTTCACGCAGCCGCCCATGTTCCGCGTGCAGGTGCACCGGCGCACCGAGGACACCTTTCAATTCAGCTTCAGCTTCCATCACGCGATTCTCGACGGCTGGAGCGTCGCGGTGCTGCTCACCGAGTTGTTCCAGCACTATCTGGCGTCCGTACGGCACGAAGTGCTCGTGCTGCCGCCGGCGCCAGCCGCGGCGTTCCAGCAGTTCATCGTGCTGGAACGCGAAGCGATGGCGTCGCCGCCGCAGCGCGCGTTCTGGGAAACCTACCTGGAAGGGGCCACCGTCAGCAGCATCGCGCGATGGCCGGCCCCCGAGCAGGCGGAGCCCGTCGAGCCCATCGGGGCGATCGACCCGATCGAGCCGATCGAGCCGGTGCGCCGGGTCGTGCAGTACGAGGCGCCGCTGACACCGGACATCTCCGCGGGCGTGACGCGCCTGGTGCACGCCATGGGCGTGCCGCTCAAGAGCGCACTGCTGGCGGCGCACGTGCGCGTGATGGGTCTGGTGAGCGGTTCCACCGACGTCCTCACCGGCGTCGTGGCGAACGGACGTCCGGAGGAAGACGGGGCGCGGGCGGTCGGTCTGTTCCTGAACACGCTGCCGCACCGGATGCGGCTGGCGGGCGGCACCTGGCGCGAGCTGGTGCGGGCGGTCTACGACTCGGAGCATGCGCTGATGCCGCACCGGCGGTTTCCCCTCGTCGAGATCCAGAAGATCAAGGGCGGCCGGCAACTGTTCGAGAGCGCCTTCTACTTCGTGCACTTTCATGTCACCGAGACGCTGGCCGGCGTCGAGGGCCTGGAGTCGCTGCAAGCGGAGTTCTACGAAGAGACCAACTTCACGCTGGTCGCCAACTTCAGCCTCGATCCGGGCACCCAGCAGGTGCATCTCCGGCTGATTCACGATCCGGCCTACGTGAGTGCCGAGCAGGTCGAGCTGCTCGCCGGCTACTACATCGCGGCCTTGTCCGAGATGAGCCGCCATCCCGAGGGCCGCTACGAGACCACCAGCCTGCTCACGCCGCCCGAGCGCCGGCGGATCGTCGAGACGTGGAACGCCACGCAGGCGGCGTATCCGGCTGCCTCTCCCGTGCACGCGCTGATCGAGCAGCAAGCCGAACGGACGCCGGAGGCGCTGGCGGCGTCGTGCGACGACCGGCGCCTGACCTACCGCGAGTTGAACGAGCAGGCCAACCAGCTGGCCTGGTACCTGCGCGAGCAGGGCGTGACCTCCGACGTGCTCGTCGGCGTCTGCGTGGAGCGCTCGCTCGACATGCTGGTGGGACTGCTGGGCATCCTGAAGGCCGGCGGATCGTATCTGCCGCTGGACCCCGAGTATCCGACGGAGCGGCTCCGCTACATGGTGGACGACTCCCGGCCGGTGCTGCTGCTGACCCAGGAGCGGCTGGAGCAGCGGCTGTCGGATCTGGGCGTCGCGCGCGTGCTGTGCCTGGATCGCGACTGGCCGCTCATCGCCGATCGCCCGGTCGCGCATCTCCCGCCGATCGGCGCGCCCGACGACCAGGCCTACGTGATCTACACCTCCGGGTCGAGCGGCCGGCCCAAGGGCGTGATGGTCACGCATCGCGGTCTGGCCAACTTCCTCCACGCGATGCAGGCCACGCTGGCGGTCGCGCCGGACGACATCCTGGCGGCGGTCACGACGCTCTCCTTCGACATCGCCGGACTCGAGCTCTACCTTCCGCTGATGGTCGGGGCGCGCGTCCTGCTCGTCAGCCGCGAGACGGCGCGCGACGGCCACGAGCTGCACGAGACGCTGATCCAGCACGGGGTGACGATGATGCAGGCGACGCCCAGCACGTGGAGCCTGCTGGCGCTCGACGGCTGGCGGCCGCGCGCCGGCTTCAAGATCCTGTGCGGCGGCGAAGCCATCAGCCGCGAGCTGGCGGCGCAGCTCGTCAGTCACCGCGTGCCGGTCTGGAATCTGTACGGCCCGACCGAGACCACGATCTGGTCGTGCGTGAAACGGCTCGATCAGGCCGGCACGATCACGATCGGGACGCCGATCGCCAACACCCAGGTCTACGTCCTCGATCGCGATCGGCAAGTCGCGCCGACCGGCGTCGCGGGCGAGCTGTACATCGGCGGCGACGGCGTGGCGCGCGGCTATTTCCATCGTCCGGAGATGACGGCGGAACGCTTCGTGCCCGACCCGTTCGCCACCGCCGCGGGCGGCCGTCTCTATCGGACGGGTGACCTGGTCCGCTTCAGGCCTGACGGGGAGATCGAGTTCCTGGGCCGCGTCGATCACCAGGTCAAGGTCCGCGGCTTCCGCATCGAGCTGGGCGAGATCGAAGCGGCGCTGACCGCGCACGACACCATCCGGCAGGCGGTGGCCATTGCACGACCGGGCCTCACCGGTGACAACCAGTTGGTGGCCTACCTGGTGAGCGAGGCACCGCCCGCCGAACCGGACGGCCGCGACCGCACGGTGACGACCGCCGCGCTGCGCGAGCATCTCGCGGCGCGCCTGCCGGAGTACATGATTCCGAGCCGGTACGTGTGGCTCGACCAGATGCCGCTGACGCCCAACGGCAAGATCGATCGGGCGCAATTGCCCGAGCCGGATCCGAACCTGCGTCAGGACGAGCGCGCGTATGTCGCGCCGCGGACGAAGATCGAGGAGACGATCGCCGGCATCTGGACCGAGCTGCTGGGCGTCGAGCGGGTTTCGCTGAACGACGGCTTCTTCGAGCTCGGCGGCGACTCGCTGCTGATCTCGCGGCTGGTCGCCAAGATACACGCGGTCTTCGACGTCAACCTCCCCCTGCGATCGATCTTCCTCGCGCCAACGCTCAAGAACATCGCCGCCGCCGTGAAGGCGCAACGCGCCTTGAAGAACGATCAGTCCCACGTCGAAGACTTCCTCGAGGACCTGTCGGACGAGCAGGTCGACCTGCTGTTGCGAGAAGTCGGGGGGAGCCGCCAGACGGCGCGGGACGGAGACGCCATCAACGCCACAAGGAGCTCTGCATGAATCGACTGTCCGGCGACACGGACGCCCTCTCCGTGCAAGAAAAGAAGACCCTGCTCGCGCAATTCCTCACATCGGCATCGTCCGAGGACACGTCGAACCTGTCCGTGGAACAGCGCCGGCTGTGCCTGCTGCGCCGGCTGGGGCCGGGCGCCTCCCGGAACGTGCGCGGCGTGTTCGAGCTGACCGGCGCGCTCGACGCGGCGGCGTTCGCCGCCAGCGTGTCCGCGGTGCTGGAGCGGCACGAGATCCTGCGCTCGAAGTTCGTCGATCTGGGCGGCCGTCCGCTGCGCGTCGCGGCGCCCGGCCAGGCCATCGCGATTCCGACGATCGACCTGCGGGCCTCGCGCGCGGAGCAACAGCAGCGCGAAGTCCAGCGGCTGCTCGAGACCCGTCTCCGTGAGCACATCGACATCGCCACGGGCATGCCGGCGCGGCTGCTGCTGGTGCGCACGGACGGGGAGCGGCATCAGCTGCTGATCGCGGTGGACGAAATGGCCGCCGATCAGCGGACCGTCGACCAGGTGGTGCGCGAGGCCGTCGAACACTACAACGCCCGCATGCATCCGGCGCCGCGGCCGGCGCCCGAGCAGTACGGCGCATTCGTGCTGCGCGAACGCGCCTGGCTCGGCAGCGACGCCTTCGGCGAGGACCTCGCGTACTGGAAACGGACGTTGGCCGATGCGGCACCGCTCGACCTCACACCGGACCATATCCGGCCGGCCACCAAGACGCACAACACCGCGATGCAGACCGTGACCATGCCGGCGCCCATGCTCCGCGAGCTCGAAGCGCTCGTCGAACGAGAAGGCGTCAGCCTCTCGGTCACGGTACTGGCGGCGTTTCAAGTGCTGCTGGCGCGCTACGCGCGGCAGGAAGACATCCTCATCGGCACCGAGACCGATGTCCGCGCCAGCTTCGGCTGCGAGGAGATGGCCGGCCAGTTCTCCAATCAGCTCGTGCTGCGGACCCGCGTGTCGCCCGGCCTGAGCTTCCGCGATCTGCTCGCGCGCACGCGGCGCACGGTCGACGAGGCCCAGGCGCATCAGAAGATGCCGTTCGAGACGCTCGTCGCGTCGATGCAGACGGAGCGCGACTTGAGCCGCACGCCGCTGTTCCAGGTGATGTTCCTGTGGGAAGACGACGATTGCGCGGCCGGCCGGCCCGACGGCCTCTCGAGCAGGCGCGTCGGCACGGTCGTGCCTGAGGGCAAGTTCGACCTGACGCTCGCGGTCGCCAGGCGGGAGCAGGGTCTGCTGGCGCGCGTCGAGTACAACGTCGATCTCTTCGAACCGCAGACGATCGAGCGGATGCTCGGGCATCTGCAGCGGATCCTCGACGCCGCGGCAGCGCATCCGGGCCGGCCGCTCGCCGCGCTGCGATTCCTGTCGGAGCACGAGCACGACCAGCTGGTGTCGACCTTCAACGCCACGGCCGCCGAGCGCCCGGCCGCCGCCTGCGTGCACGACCTGATCCAGTCGCAGGCCGCGCGGACGCCGAACGCCGTTGCCGTCGTCTTCGAGGACACCTTCGCGACGGGCGTCACCGGCGTCGGCCTGCTCGGATCCGGCACGCTGACCTACAGCGACCTCAACGCGAGAGCCAATCAGCTCGCGCATCATCTCCGCGCCCTCGGCGTGGCGCCGGAATCGCGGGTCGGCATCTACATGGAGCGTTCTCTCGACATCGTCGTGGCGATGCTGGCGACGATGAAGGCGGGCGGGTGCTACGTTCCGCTCGACCCCGAGTACCCCGAGGATCGGCTGCGTTACATGCTCGGCGACACCCGTCCGGCGGTCGTGCTGACGCACGATCGGTTGCGGGCGACGCTGCCGGCCGCGGCCGGCGTCCACGTGCTGTGCGTGGACTCCGCCTTCCAGCAGATCGCCGCCAGACCCACCAGCACTCCGGCGCGCAACGTGGGCCCGGCGAACCTCGCCTACGTGATGTACACCTCCGGCTCCACCGGCGTGCCCAAGGGCGTCATGGTGACCCACGGCAGCGTCGTCAACAATCTGTGGTGGCGGCAGACACGCTGGCCGTTGAACGCCGACGACAAGGTCATGCAGCAGTCGTCGTTCAGTTTCGATCCGTCCGTGTGGTGCACCTTCTGGCCGCTGATCGCCGGCGCGCAGCTCGTGCTCGTGCCCGATCGGCAGTGCAGCGATCCCGCGGCGCTCGCCCGGATCATCACGCACCACGGCATCACCTGCTATACCGCCGTGCCCTCGCTGAACACCGTGCTGCTGGCCACACCGGGCATCAGCTTCGGCAACAAGCTGCGCTACATCTTCAGCGGCGGCGAGCGCCTGATGTCGGATCTCCGCACGCTGATCGGCGCCACGACCTCAGCCAGTCTGTTCAACATGTACGGGCCCACCGAGGCGACCATCGACGCCACGTTCTGGGAGTGCCCGCCCTCCGGGGCGCTGGAGTCGACGCCGATCGGCCGGCCGATCCCGAACGCGCGGATTCTCCTGCTCGATGGCGACATGCAGCTGGTGCCGGTGGGCGTGCCCGGCGAGCTCTACATCGGCGGCATCGGCCTCGCGCGCGGCTACCAGCACGCGCCACAGCTCACGGCCGAGCGGTTCCTGCCCGATCCGTTCGCATCCGAGGAGGGCCAAAGGCTGTACCGCTCCGGCGATCTGGCGCGATACCGGCACGACGGCAACATCGAGTTCGCGGGACGCCTCGACGACCAGGTCAAGGTGCGCGGCGTCCGCATCGAGCTCGAGGAGATCGAAGTCGCCATCCGATCGCATCCGCACGTCGTCGACTGCGCGGTGGCGATCGTCGCGGCGCCGGGCAGCGGCGCGGCGCTGGCCGCCTACGTGGTGACACGGGAGCCGCTGCCCTCGAAGGATCTCGCGGACTACTTGGCCAAGAGCCTCACCGGCCAGATGATGCCGCAGCATTTCACGTTCCTGGCCGATCTCCCGCGCCTGCCCAACGGCAAGGTCAACCGGCAGGCGCTGCCCGAGCCGGTCGCCGAGGCGCGTGAACGGACCTTCGTCGAACCGGAGACCGATCTGCAGCGCGAGATTGCGACGGCCTTCGCCGATGTCCTGGACGTGCCGGCCTTGAGCATCGACGACAACTTCTTCGACTTCGGCGGCAACTCGCTGCTGATTGCGCTGCTGGCGTCGCGTCTGTCGACCACCTACGACATGGATCTGCCGCTGCCCGAGATCTTCGAGAAGGCCACGGTGCGCGGTGTGGCCCACGTGGTGGATACCTTCCAGCGCGAGGGCATCAAGGGGGTCATGCGGTTACGCACGACGGCGCAGCTCGAAGCGGAAGCGACGCTCGATCCGACGATCACGGCGGAAGGCTTGCCCTTCGCCAATCTGCTCAATCCGGCGAACGTGTTCGTCACCGGTGCCACCGGCTACGTCGGCTCCTTCCTCGTGGAGCGCCTGCTGCGCACGACGCGCGCCACCGTCTATTGCCTCGTGCGCGCCAGCGGTCAGCAGGACTCGGTGCCGGTGTGGTTCCAGGCCGACGACGCCGCGACGCGCGCCGAGGGCGGCCCCGCCCCGACCGGATCGCAGGCGGAACGTGAAGGCCTCGCGCGGATCAAGGAGACGCTCCAGCTGTACAAGATTTGGGACGATGCGTTCGAAGCACGCATCCGGCCGGTGGTGGGCGATCTGGCCAAGCCGCTGCTGGGGCTGACGCGGGATCAGTTCAACATGCTCGGCGGCACCATCGACACGATCTATCACAGCGGCGCGTTCGTCAACTTCCTCTATCCCTACGAAGGCCTGAAGCCGGCCAACGTGTTGGGCACGCAGGAAGTGCTGCGGCTGGCGACCACCAGGCAGCTGAAGGCGGTGCATCACGTGTCGACGGTCGACGTGCTGTTGGGCACCCACATCCCGCGGCCGTTCATCGAGGACGAGACACCGCTCCTGCATCCCATCGACGCGCCCGATGGCTATCCGCGCAGCAAGTGGGTCGCGGAAAAACTGGTGAACGTCGCGCGGCAGCGGGGTGTGCCGGTGTGCATCTTCCGTCCCGGCCTGATCATGAGCCACACCACCAGCGGCGCCACCCAGACCAGCGACTACATCCTGGTGAACCTGAAGGGCTACATCCAGCTCGGGATGATGCCCGAGGAATTCCATGCGCTGCAGGTCGCGCCGGTGGACTACGTGGCCGGCGCCATCGTGCACATCTCGAGACAGCGGAGCTCCTTCGGGAAGTTCTTCCACCTCTGGGCCCGGAAGCCGATCCTCATGAGCAAGGCCCACGAGTGGGTGCAGTCCTTCGGCTATCAGCTCAAGGTCCTGCCCTTCACGGAAGTCCGCGACGTGGTGGTGGATGTCGACCAGTCGAGCCCGCTGTATCCCTTCGTCCCGTTCTACCGCCGCGAATCCGCGGAGCGCGTGCTGCCGGCCGCGCACGATCCCAAGCTGCTCCAGCACCTCGATCTCGACCTCGAGCTCCAGAACACGATCGATGCGCTCGTCGGCAGCGGCCTCGAATGTCCGCCCATGTCGGAGGACCTGTCGCACCGCTGCCTGCAATACCTCATCGACGTCGGCTACCTGAAGTCGCCCGCGGCGGTCGCTGCGGAGCTCGTGGCCGCGTCGTAGTCCGCGCCGACCTGCCATTCGTCCATCGATTTCCCGATCACCCACGCCCGAGGAGGAGAGGCCCATGACACCCCCCACGACCATCGCCGTAGACGTCGAACCCGCGCGTCCATCGTCCCCCCTGCAGTCGATCGACGATCTGACGCCCATCCTGTTCGGCGCCTCGGCTTTCCAGCAGTTGCACGCGGGCTGCGAGCTCGGGCTGTTCGATCTGCTGCACCGGCGTCCGAATCTGGCCAAGGAGCAGATCGCCGCCGAATTGAGTCTCCAGCCGCGGGCGATCGACATCCTGCTGCTCGGCACCACCGCCCTGCGGCTGACCGAGAAGTCGGGCGCGCGGTATGCCAACAGCCCGGTCATCGACGGGATGGCGTCCAACGGCATCTGGCAGATCTTCAAGGACGTCGTCGCCTTCGAGCAGTACATCTGCTATCTGGGGCAGTACGACTTCATCGACTCGCTGCGCGCCAACACCCACGTCGGCCTGCGCCGCGTGCCGGGATCGGCGCCCGATCTCTATCGGCGGCTCTCGGAGAACCCCGACCTGGAGCAGGTCTTCTATCGCTACATGCACTCGTGGTCGAAGCTCTCGAACCCGCTGCTGTTCCGCCATCTCGACCTCTCGCGCGCGCGCACCGTGCTGGATGTGGGCGGCGGCGACGGGGTGAATGCGATTGGCTTGCTGAAGGCCTTTCCGCATCTCGACGTCACCGTGCTGGAGCTGCCGGGCGGCGCCGCGTTCGCGCGGCGAACGGTGGCCGAGGCGGGGTTGTCGGATCGCATCACGATCGTCGAGCACGACATCTTCAAGGACCCGTTCCCGGCGGGCTTCGACTGCGTGCTCTTCTCGCACCTGCTCGTGATCTGGTCGCCCGAGGAGAATGTCGCGCTGCTGAAGAGCGCCTGGCAGGCGTTGAACCCGGGTGGCCGCGCCGCCATCTTCTGCTCGATCTCGAACGACGAGGGGACCGGCCCGCTGATGGCGGCCCTCGACAGCGTCTACTTCGCGGCGATTCCGGCCGAGGGCGGAATGATCTACGCGTGGCACCAGTACGAGGCGTGGCTGCGCGCCAGCGGCTTCACGCGGACCGAGCGCACCGAGTGCGGGGGCTGGACGCCCCACGGCTTGATCTGCGGATACAAGACCTAGGGCTGCCGGACGGGCTTCATGACGATGACACGATCGCCGTTCTATCTGCTCGCACCGGAGAGCCTGCCGCGCAGCCGCGAGGACTGCGTCGCGCGCGGGGACGCCGCCGCGGCCGTCGCCATCGCGCGGGCGTGCGTGCCGGGCGGATCCGATGCGTCGGCGTTGATCGAGGCGGGCCGCGCGCTGGCCCGTCTCAATCTCGATCCGCGATCGCTGGTCGTCGTCACCGAGGATGCCCACGAATCGGACGGGAACCGCTCGAACGACCAGGCCTTTGGCATCGTGCGTGTGCGCGGCGATCTGGTGCCCATCCTCGTGCACAGCACCCTGCAGGGCTTCGTGGCGCTGCTGGAAGAAGCGGAGGCGGGCGGAACCACCGTCGACGGCGCCGACTGGAGGCGGCTGCGGGGCGCGTTCGCGCTGCTCCTCCAGATACTGAGCGATGGCAGCGTGGACCCGCGTGCGGCGGCGACGTCCGGGATCGATGTGGCACCGATTCAGCCGTCGCAGGCCGCCGAGCCCGAGCACAGCGCGTTGTCACGCTGGACTCGCGGGCATCACATGTTCATGGTCCTGATCCAGGGCCTCATCACGTCGTTCAGCAGCTTCCAGCGCGAAGTCGCGGCGGGCCGGATCGACCGGGCCGGGGATTCGCTGCGAGCGGCCACCGGCCTGATGGCCGGCGCCGGCGTGGCCTTGCGCTTCACCGGCGACTTCGCCTACTCGGCGTACGAACGGGAGGTCCGTCCGACGCTGATGCCGCCGATCGCGCCTGACGGGCTGACCGGGCTCTATTGGCGCGATCACGAGTACCTGATCGTGTTCCTGACCAAGGCGCGCGCGCTGTTCACCACGCTCGATCCCGCGCTTCGCGGCGAGCTCCACGCGTTTCACGAGGCGTTGAAAGGGACCTACGACTCCCACAAAGCCGTCTGCGCGAGTTTCGTCGGCACCGAGCGGCCGAGCCTGCTGATGGCGACGCGCACCCAGAAGTCCGCGATCGAGACGCTGGAACACTTCAAGCGGGTGCGACTGCACCTCGTCCAGGACTGAGGCCGTGTTCATGTCTTCTC
>Ga0075367_10000358_pt1 | contig 16389 bp, 25 predicted proteins | sample EndMethybrTD3032_FD_71399 | JGI IMG/M metagenome (GOLD analysis project Ga0075367, IMG submission 71399) | Populus endosphere microbial communities from Tennessee, USA - Endosphere MetaG P. TD hybrid TD303-2 | ecosystem: Host-associated > Plants > Roots > Endosphere | place: USA: Tennessee... | reverse complement strand
CCCCGTCGCGCCCGATTTCTTGCTCGCTGGTCCAGGGCTGAGAGCGCCCCGATGCCAAGCCTTGTTCAGAGCTTAGCGGGCGATCCCAGCGAGGTGACAGCGCTTGAGATAAGACACTGGATCACCTCCTTTCGTTGGTTTCGGGAGACTCAATATAGGGCGAAATCCCTTCGCCGTTAAGGGGCGGGGCCGGAGGCCGGGAACAAGTCCGCTCGCAAGGCGGGAAAGACCGATCCGGGGCAGTTGAGACCGCCGCTCGGCCGTGTTAGGTGATCGCGAGATGCGGGTGTAGCTCAATGGTAGAGCAGCAGCCTTCCAAGCTGAATACGAGGGTTCGATTCCCTTCACCCGCTCCAAATCTATTTTCCGAAACAAAACAGCTTCTTAAGTCATTGCGATGGGCGAATTTTGGCGCTCTTTCTCAATTTTCATACAACACCCATACAACAACCCTCCAATTGGCGTACCTATGTAATCGAGTCCTTGGTCCACAAAGGGCGATCCGCTGCATTCTAATCCTTGCCCGAGTCGAGGATATGGGCGCGTGAATCGCCGCCACACGCCTGGATTTGCTAGCGCGCACCGACTCGAACGTTGCAGGGGCCGATCATGGATGGTGAGAACTCTGGCGACCGTCAGAACCAAGGCGGTGCGTGACGGCGCGCGCGACCGCAAGTTCCGGAACGATAGCTGGGGAGTTGCGCCGGCGATGGAGATGACAGTGGGCTATCTCGTCGTCGTTCCCGCCGACCGCCAGCTCACCCAGCTCTTCATCCCGCGCCGGACGAGGGTCGCCTAACGGGCGGTGCAACGAAGCAATATGATCGTGCGACGAATGCCCATTTTCAGTCGGTTAAGCCCAGTGATGCGATCTGCAAGTCATTGATTAAACTCAACCCGGGGCTGTCTCTTAATCAGCGGGTCCCAGGTTCCTCCGCACGCCCCCGCTTACCGGCATTATCGCGGGGCAGCCACACGAGATATTCACCGCGGTCGATCGCGCCTTCCCACGCAATCTCGATTTCGAAGCGCGTCAGGAAGCCATGGGCGATATGATCCTTGCTATCCTAAAGGGCAGGCTCACGATCGAGGAGGCGTCACGCCGGTACCGAGAGTTTCTCCGCGCGACAAATCGGATATTTCCAACGAAATATGCTCCGCCATCATTGGACGCGCCGGCATTTCGCGACAGCGAGATACCCTTCATAGAGAAAGTGAGCGTCGGCCTTTGGTCTTAATCTGAGCACTTGATCTGAGCACTTGGCGACAGGTCCGTCAGGTTGACCTGGCGGACCTCCCCGTCGAAAATCCAAGGTGCACCTCGGGCCGGCCTAGCTTTCAGTAACCCCGATTATCGAAAGTCAGGGAATGCCGCTAGGCGCCATTGACAGCTCACCTTATGGCGCTGACGTCCCCGGATCGATTAATCGGGCTCCGCTTGCGAGCAATAAGAACATCGCCTGGTAGCCACGATATCTCGCGGCCGTTCGCGTTTTTTCGCGGCCCTTATCCAGCTCGGTGCCAGACTGGTCGCACACCCGCCATTCCCAACCACGACGATTGCGATCGATCAACATGAGCTCCAGCATTGAAGCTAAGCCACCCCCGATGCTGCATTTGAGATTGGGTCACTGAGGTTTAAACCGAATGGGAAAGTCGTCGCCGAGAGCGCATGAATTGCACTTTGCTCTTCCGAGAGTCGCTTACTCAAGAACTCGCATTCAAGCTCGGTCAAGGGAGTGCTCAGCAGGCGGCGGTAGCGGTGGATATTGTTGCGATGGGCGCGAAGCCGCGCCAGTTTTTCGTCTATTGTCATCTGATGCTCCGAACTTCACGCTGCGGCCGCACGTTCGGTCGACCGGAGGCGATAGGGCTTTCCGCCAGGCGGCGTTCGAGGACCACCGTCCAAGGCGCACAACGCGTCCAATATGTCGTCGATCGACACGGCCTTCTTAAGCCCGGCAGGGACGCGCATAGATGGGCAAGAGGCCATCGCAGATGCGTCGGACGCCCATGAAGCCAAAATTGCGCGCTTCTCGGCCAGCGTCAGGGCAGGGTGCTCCACGACGTCTTGAGGTGCTTCAAACACCGTGCCGGGATGAAGCAGCGCGTTGAAGTCGAAAACGTTGTCGTCAGCGGTCGTCGGCCGCATGGTACTCTCCTTTTCATTGACGAGTGGATAGGAGCCGCACAACTTGTCGCGCGGCTCCGGTGCCTGCGTCAGGCTGCAGCTTTGGCTTCCAGTTTCCGCATGTTGCCAGTCGCAGCGTCCCCGATTGCAATCCGGCGCGGCTTCATCGCTTCCGGGATCTCGCGGACGAGCTCGATGGTCAGCAATCCGTTGTCAAAAGCGGCGCTTTTGACTTGGACATATTCGGCCAAGCTGAACTGGCGCCTGAAGGCGCGGGTTGAGATACCGCGGTATAGGAAGTCGCGCTCGGTCTTGTCGGATTTGCTGCCTACGACGGTGACCACATTCTGTTCGGCTGTGATCTCGATGTCTTGGGGCGCAAAACCAGCAACCGCCAGCGAAATTTGATAGCGGTCGTCGGCCAGGCGTTCAATGTTGTAGGGTGGATAATTGTCCTCGCTGGCCCGCTGAGCTGTTTCCGCGAGGTCAAAAAGGCGGTCGAAACCGATAGTTGAACGCCAGAGCGGGGCGAAATCGTAGGTGCGCATAGCCAAATCCTCCTAAGAGCAAGATGTCTACGAGCGGCACCGGACACTACCGGTGCCCGTCTCTTGGCCCGGGCCCTTGAGGCGCCCGGACGCCATCGTCCGATGGCGACACGAAAATTAGCAAAGCCGGTTTTGGTTTCAAGAGGGGCTGGAAAATTTTTGGTCAGTCCCTCCGCTCGGTCCAACCTACGGCGTAGCAAATGCCGGCGCCGAATTCCGCGCCCTTGCAGCCATTCTTGGAGAGGAACGGCGCGTTGATCTTCTCGATGTGAATGCGCCCGTTGACAGGCTCGACGCCGGCGGCGAGCTCGAGGAGCTTGCGCGCGGCGGCTTGCCGATCCGCGAAGCGGCGGGTCTCGACGTGCTTCATGCGCCGGCGCCGGCGAGCTTTGTCGCGCTCGATGCAACGGCCCAGGTCATTGGCGCTGTGGGGGCCGCTCACGAGGAGTCAGCGCACATGCGCTTTCGTCCTCTGGCAGCCGCGCGGATTTCCTGGTGCCTTCGGCGGCGCGGTTTGCCCGTCTCCAGAGGTGCCGTCGACCTGCAGGCGGCTCGTGGTGCAGGGACGATCCAGCCTTCGGCAGAGATCGCTGATCAGATCGGCGAAGGTGTCGCACCTGAATTGGCCGAAGACGCGGTTAGAGATCCGGAGCCTGCCGTCTCTAGTCTTGGGCAGGCTCGCCATCGGAAGTAGGAAGTAGTCCTTCACCGCGCTGTTGCGGGCATCCAGCCTGATGATCAGGACGAGGTCCGATTTCCGGTACTTGAGCCGCTGAATTTCCCATCGCGGACTGGGACCAGGGTAATGTTCGCCATCCGAAACGACCCGCGCCAGGGTCACTGAAGCGGTCACGGTGCTGCTGATCGTCAGCCGGCGGAGTTCGTGAAGGAACGAGATGCTGATGTGACGCCGCTCGACCTCAGCGATGATGTCCTCGACGACTGCGGAGATCAGGTGGTCCGCTTTGGCGGCGGTCTCCTGGAAGCAGTAGCGAGGCTTGGGTTCAAAACCGACCTGCCTGAACGCGGCGGCCAGCGATCCGAAACGTTGGGCATAGGTCTTGTAGTGCGGGATGCCCTTCGTCATCATCATGAGCTTCAGCGACAGATGGCCCTTCTTGCGGTACAAGACGGTCAGTCGATCCAGCATTTCCCGGTCTGTCAGAGTTCGTCCGTACTCGACCTCCTGGAGGCGTCGTTGCGCCTTCGCGAACAGTTTCGGCGCGATGATCGGCTTGAAGGCGTCGTCGCGGCGAACCCACATGTCCGGTGGGTTGCTGACCTGCTTCTCGCCTAACTTCTGGGATCGCCGGTTGAAAACGAGATTCCCAATATAGGCCTCGTTCTTGAGCGTGTTGCTGATCGTCAGCGAGGTCCACGGTTTGCCGCGAGCATTGCGAATGCCCTTGGCGTTGAGCTCGATGGCAATCTGCGTTCTGCTTTTCTTTTCGTCGGCGAACGCGTTGAAGATCCGGCGTATGACTCTCTGCTCCGACGCCGGACCGGGAACGAGGACAATGCGCTCGTTCTTCAGGTTCTTGCGCTGGCCGTGTTGAAGGACGCCTTTCGGTTTGCCGGCTTCATTGAGTAGCATGCGACGCAGCCCGTAACCGGCCGGGCCGCCGCGCCAGTAGCCCAGCATAACGACGTGACACTGGCCCTGGAACACCTTCTTGGATAGCTGTTTGCTGTAATCTGCCGCCGCAACGCGCTTGATGTTTTTCAGGACGATGGAGGCAAGGCTATCGTCGTTCTCGAAGTCATCGGCACAATAGTGCACGCGAATCCCGGCGCGCTTGCAGATGAACTCGTAATAGGCGCTTTCGTCGACATCCTGGAACCGTCCCCACCTTGTGATGTCGTAGACCAGGACGCAGTCGAAATCGGCGCGACCCAGCTGGACATCCCGGATGAGCTCCTGCAAGCCCTCGCGCCCGGCAATCCGAAGTCCGCTGCGGCCCGGGTCGGCGTAGGTTTGTACAATGGTGAGATGCCGTCGCGCAGCATAGGCCGCGATCGCGGCTGCCTGGTTATCGAGGGAGTACTTCTGAGCATCTGTCGACATGCGCACATATTGCGCTGCGCGATCAACGCAAGGACGCTTCGGCGGACCTCTACTGACGACTAGAGAGTTCTTCATCGACCCGGCCCGAGAGATCCGAGGACCTTAGCAGTCAATGGGGGGAGGGGGCCTCGCGGGCCTGCTCAAAGATTGTTTCAGCGGCGTGCCACTGGACTGTGCCGACAGGCGAACACATCGTTAAGCAGTGCGAGATTCCTAAGGAGCTGTGGTAGTGGGGGCCATCCCTATTTGGCCGGACTGTCCTAAGTTGATCCGGAGGGCTACTAAGTTGATTCGTTACCGAAAAGCCCGAGATAGATCAGCAAGAAGCTGACTGTCAGTATGGGGGCATGGGCAGCGATCATGGCCCAATATCGCCGGGGATTTTCATCCCGACATATGCCCGATCCGCCTCGCATCCTGATTTGGCCTCTACCTAGGCTAAAGGCCAAATGTATAGCGAGCGGCACAGACGGGACGAGTCCAATGGGGCGACATCCTTCGTTCCTCACAGGTCGCCTCGGTCGTCGAACTCCTTCATATTATTCTCGCCCACTCAACGACAGCTTGCGGCCCTTAACCGAAGGTCGATTGAGCGCGTGTCATGTCGGCTGTCAGGGGCAAACCGGACGCCGATCCAACTTGGCGTCCATCGCTGCTTTTGACCCAAACCGGAAGTCGGCCCGTCCCACTGTTGCATCTAGTCGTGTTCGCCTGCGCTACCAATCACCTTGGTAGCAAGTTTCAGGTGTTCATCCGGCGGATCGGATGCCTCGCGGGTCGATACCTCGACTCGACGCGACATAGTCGATCTCGCCGCGCGTGGTGCCAATGTCCATTAGCTCCCTATCACTAAGATTGCACAAGGCGGTTCGTAACCTCTGGCGTCGGCGCCATTCCTTAAACGCACCCCTATATTTCTTGAATAGGGTGAGGAAGCTTAACGTCGATCCGGCGGTCTGTCGTGATCGGATTTCGCTATAGGTCGCGCTCATCGCTCCATCTCCTTGGTGTTTTTAGCCAGACGATGATGCCAAGGCATGAGAGGTTATGCTTGACGTTCGGCTTACTTTTTCCTTACCGGCGGCTTATCCTTAGGCTAGGAACTGAACCTGTGACCGGCGGCAGCCTGAGGGATTGGCAGCTTGCGTTATTTCTTTGAGGAATACGCATTCGACACTGAGCGGCGCGAGCTACATCGCGGGGCGAATGTCGTCCCTGTCGCTCCACAGGTCTTCGATCTACTCGACTACCTTATCCGCAACAGGAAGCGCGTCGTCAGCAAGGACGATCTCATCAACGCCATTTGGAGCGGGCGGAGCGTATCCGAAGCCGCGCTCACGACGCGCCTAAATGCTGTCCGCACTGCCATTGGCGATTCCGGTGAAGAACAGCGATTGATCAAGACACTGCCGCGCAAGGGCTTCCGTTTCGTCGGAACAGTGCGGGAAACGACAGACGAGGCAATAGGCGATGCTGCTGTGCAGGGGCAGGCACCGGATCTCTCGCTCCCCGAGAAAGCCTCTGTGGCCGTTCTCCCTTTTACCAACCTGAGCTCCGATCCAGAACAGGACTACTTTGCGGATGGAATGGCCGAGGACATCATCACGGCGCTGTCTCGGTTCAAGGCTCTATTCGTCATCGCACGCAACTCGAGCTTCACGTACAAAGGGCGCGCCGTCGACGCGAAGCAGATCGGGCGCGAACTTGGGGTGCGCTACATCCTAGAAGGCAGCGTCCGCAAAGCTTTAGACCGTATTCGAATCACGGGACAGCTTGTCGACGCCGCCACCGGCGCTCATCTTTGGGCCGACCGGTTTGAGGGTGAGATCGGCAACGTCTTCGATCTGCAGGATCAAGTGACTGAGAGCGTGGTTGGAGCGATCGCACCGACCGTGGAAAAAGCGGAGATCGAGCGCGCCAAGCGCAAGCCAACGGAAAGTCTCGACGCGTATACTGTCTATTTGCGCGGATTGGCTAGACACTATCAAATTGACAACAGCCGGCAGGCGATTGAGGACGCATTGCGGCTATTCAACAGCGCGACTGAACTCGATCCGAATTTTGCCGCCGCGTATGGCCGTGCTGCCTCTTGCTACGCATATAGTAAGGGGATTGGCTGGTTCTCAGGCACGGCGGAAGAGATTGACGAAGTAACACGACTCGTCAAACTCGCGGTCGAGTTGGGCAAAGATGACGCGATCGCGCTCAGTGCGAGCGGATGGGCTTGCGCCTATATCGTTGGCGATTTCGAGCAAGGGGCCGCCCTGATCGACCGTGCACTTTTGCTGAATGTCAATTTGGCTGAGGCATGGCACTTCAGTGGTTGGGTGAAAAATTGGCTCGGCGAGCCGGTACCGGCGCTCAAATGCTTCGCGCGCGCCATGCGTCTGAATCCATTGGATTCGAGGATGGCGGGCATGCGAACCGGGACCGCGTATGCGCATTTCCTGCTAGGCCGGTATGACGAGGCGGCATCGTGGGCGGCACTGGCGTTGCAATACAATCCGGAATTTCCGGCTGGGTTGCGCGTCGCCGCCGCGAGCAACGCGATGGCCGGCCGCATAGAACAGGCACGCAAGGCAATAGCTCGGCTCCGGCGAGTTCATCCCACGCTGCGCGTGTCAATCATACGGCACCTGGTGCCTCATCGACGGGCCGAAGACCTTGCGCGATATGAAGAAGGGTTAAGGAAAGCCGGATTGCCAGAGTAAGCCGGTTCACTTGTGCAAACGGGGTGATCGAGCGCGAGGCGCAATGTCTGCGATTGGCCCTTCGCTGCCCTTGCAGCGGTACCGCTACATGTCGGTTCAGAGGGGTAGACCGGAAGTCCGCGGCAGAGCGCCTGACCGCCGCTTTTGACCCATTAGCGGACATCGCTTTCCCCCTTTTAGTTTGCTAGTTTAGCACAGTACGATGCCTCGGTACTTGCGCTTAGGGCGGAGGCGGCTTGATGAGACACTATGACAATCCGCTCGTCGGCACGTGGAAATTGCAATCATTCGTTCGCGAGACAGTGGGGACGGGCGAGCGCTACAATCAGCTTGGTGAACATCCGCAAGGCTTCCTCGGCTATTCGAGTGACGGTCGCATGTATGCAATTCTCGTAGCAGGCGATCGTATTAAACCGCAGGAAGAGGCGCCCACCGATGAAGAACGGATCAAACTACATAAATCAATGATGGCTTATGCCGGGACTTACACGGTCGATGGCGGCAAGGTGGTGCACCACGTTGACATTTCGTGGAACGGCGCTCGGACTGGAACCGATCAAGTCAGGTTCTATAAGTTAGAGGGAGACACCTTGACTATAAGAACGGCGCCCAACAAAAGCGCAGTGGATGGCCGCGAAGGCGTCAGAATTCTTGTTTGGGAAAAGGCCAAGTAGCGACCCGCTCCCAATTTGTGAACAGATAGAGCGGACATTGGCCTGATAGTCGTAATGTCCGCTTGTTGGCCCGTTTGAGACATGCCGGGGCGGTCCGACAATGTCCGTTCACAAGGGGTAGACCGGAAGAGAAAGGGCACCGGCCAAAGTGACGCGATCGACCCGAAGCGGACTTCAGACCTCCGGTACTCCGGCGATGTACAGTCCCTTGACGAAGCGCTTGGCTCCTGCAACGAACTTTTCATTCCCCCGGGCCGGAACACTTCTGACGCGACGTATCGTAAACGTGGGATCAACTGCAAGTCCCGTCGTCGCGGCCGCTCGTGCCTCGTCTAGGTTCCCAAGTAGCGCGAGGGCTGCAGCGTAGCCGAAATGCAGGTCCGGAAAGTTTCGGTTGGCCTCGATTCCTCGAGCAAACCAAGCGGCTGCTTCGACGTCTGCTGCAACCTGCATTTTGGCAAATCCGGCCGTATACATCCAATGGAAGGCGAAGATATCGCGCGGAGACAGGCGCAGTGCTTGATTGACGTGGGACTCCGTGTCTGCACCGCATCCCCTATAAAATGCGGCGACCCCCATCAGCACATGAGCGTCAGCCAAATTGCGATCAAGAGCCAAAGCTCGCTCGCACACAGCTACGCCTTGGGCCACCCGATTCGTATTGATGAGTAGCGTAGCCAGCGTGAAATGAGCCCAGGGATGGTCCGGTGCAAGGCGAAGTGCCTTTAGCACCATGGCCTCTGACGCTGTCAGATGTTCGAGAGGGTGGTCAGTTAAGAACAATAGTCCAAGTGCCGCCTCGACCGATGCCGTCCAGCTCAGGGCGTCAACATTATTAGGATCAATCGCCAACGCCAGCTCAAAAGAGCGCCGACCTTCCATCAAACATTCGGATGTCAGTCCCTTACTAATGGAATGGCGGCCTTGGAAATAGAGATCCATGGCGTCAGGATTCAACGTTTTTTCTGCGCGCCGCGCCTCGGCCACCATGAGTTGGATGTCAAGGGTCCGCGCAATCCTGCTTACAATTTCATCCTGCATATCGAGCAAGCCAGCAATGGGCTTGTCGAAGCGCTCAGCCCAAAGGTGATTGCCCGTCTTCGCGTCGATCAATTGAACATTCACCCGGAGAAGATTTTCGCAACGCTGCAGCGAGCCTCCGAGCGCATAACGAACATTTAGCTCGCGACCAATCTGGCGGATATCAATGCATTTGCCTTTGTAGGTAAAGGCAGTGTGTTGGCCGATAACAAGCGATCCACCGATGCGTGACAGATCGGTGGTGAGGCTGCCCGTCACACCATCGACGAAGTAGTCCTGCTCGGAGTCACCGCTGAGATTCGTGAAGGGCAGCACCACGATAGAAAGACGAGGTGGCGAAAGCGTGCTTGATCCGCCGCACCGCGACAGCGTCGCTGACCTCAAATCATCTAAAATCGCGTAGACTCGAATCGGACGGGCGATGTTCTTGAAGGTCTGCTCGCCAAGATCGACGAATCTGTCCCCGAACTTGCCTTGGACTTGATCGTGAACGACCGATGAGATGCAGATGCCGCCGGGTGCAGCAACGCTCTCAAGCCGTGCCGCAATATTGACGCCATCCCCAAAGATGTCGTGAGGTTCGACGATTACATCACCGATATTGACGCCCACCCGAAAAGAGATACGCCTGTTTTCCCGATCCCCAGTGGTAAGCTCGCGGACGTTTCCCTGGAATTGAATCGCGGCCCGAACGGCTTCGACGGCACTGGGAAACTCTGCCAAGAACCCATCGCCGGTGTTCTTCACGATGCGACCGCCATGTTCCGCAATTGGCGGCTCGACACCGTTCGCGAGGAGCGCCATCAGCTTGGTGTGCGTACCTTCTTCGTCTTCATGCATAAGGCGCGAATACCCCGACACATCGGCAGCTAGTATCGCTGATAACCTACGCTCGATCCGAACTGGTCCCGGCATGGTCGACAGGTCCTCCTGCCGCATTTGTACGCGAGACGACGAGTGCGTCAAATTGGGAGACTACTCCTACGGGCCAATCAAAATGACAGCTGCCCTGACGGGTTTGCCGGGGTGTCGGCGAGTGCGCCTTCCGGCCCTTCGGCGAAGTGGCAGCATCGCTCCACGAGGTCCGCTTATTGAGGCATGGCGGACAAGATTGCTCAGGTTGAGTTCTTCGCATTTTGACCCGAAGCAGACCTCAGCGTCTTAGCTTTCTCGTGCAAACCGAACCTTAACCTTCGGTTGCTCTAGTCAAAAATCTCAATCACGACACCTCTGAAGCTATGGCTTGCCCAGATCGGGTCCGAGCTTTGGCTGAAGCGCGAGAGGTTGACATGAGCGCTGCGGTCAAAATCTACATCGAGATCCTATTCTTACAGCTTCCACTTTATGCGCTTATCCTTGGTTGCGCCTACGCATCTTGGCTCGCGTTCAACCGTCGTCAGTATCTGATCGCGATTTTGCTTGCCGGAATCGCTGTTCTGCCCGGTGTGAGTTACGCTTATTCGTTTGTGGATTCTCGGTTCGTCGCTCCCGCTGCCAGGAGAGCCGAAGTGGTATCTTGGCAGCGTGCGAAGATTACTCGATATAACAAGCCGAACACATTCATCACCACATGGCAAAACGGCGGTGGCTCAATAGCAAAGGCACTGGTTGAACTTGATCGTTTTGAGAAAGCCTACGGCTTGATTGCGGACGACTGGTACGCTTTTGAACGAATCCAGGGGCAGATATGTCCTGACACTCATCACGATCCGCTTGCGCCTGCTCGACAAAATGAGGCGCGGGAAACAACCGCCTGTGTTTCTGTCAAGAAACTCGGACGATATCTCATGCCGCAAATATCGGAGCCACATCTGCGCTTGCTGATCGATGAAACTGCTCCTTCCCATCACCAAAGTGCCAGTGGGACCACTGGCCGCACTCTGGAGCTTAGGCTAGTTTCCAAAGAAGCCAACCAACTCGTTTCCTTCTGGGAAGTGGCGTATTTCGACGTTCCCGCATTTCCGCCGATATTGGTGAACGGAGAGAAGGGCTGGCTTAGAGAGCCATTCGGGGTGAATCATACGCCTCCCCCCGATCCAATAAAGTTCGTTCTAGATGCAATCGGCGATGCTTAGTACTTGGCCCAGCGTCTCGGCAAAGCTCGGTTCGTTGGATGGAGTCGGCTTATGGCCCAACGGCGAAGTGCAGTTCGGCTCAGACATGGTCTGATAACCGGGGCGGACCGGAAGTGGCACAGCGCCCGTCAAGCCCGCGCTGTTGATCCCATTGCGGACGTTAGTTGCTTCGCCCTCCGCCTTTCCGTGCAAAGAGTATCAGTAGAGGATATGCCAGCGCGAGAATGAAGATTGCGTCGAACAAGTAGACCGCTATCCCGCGCCCGAACGATGCTGAGGCGCCGAACGTAAGCTCTCGCGCGTTAGAGAACATTATCGGCAGGTTGAGAACGTTCGACATGAAGTCACCGAGCCAGCCAGCTGCGCAAGCGAAGCGTTGCTGTCCCTCGGACCAGCCGCAACCGATGGATTTTAGTAGAGGGTAGGCGACAAGCTCCAAGGGGACTACAACGACTGCAACCCCTACGATGCATAAGCAGAGCAGGCTCACAACTCGAAAAACCTTGAGTATTATCGACCCCGCCATCCGCCAAGAGTACCAAATGTTGATAGCCAGTTGCGACTGTCATTAATTGGTTCATCGAACCGCATCGGGGTGCTGGTAAACGGACCCTTGACGGCGGATGAGCTTCTGCTTGTGGCCCTTAGCCGAAGGTCGCTTGAACCCATGTCATGTCGGCTTTCAGAGGCAAACCCGACGGCAATCCAGCATCACGTCTACCGCTGCTTATGACCCATAGCAGACGAAATGCCGATCGCGCGGTATGGTCTGCATTCAACCCAAAGCGGAATTTTTGTGGGCCATCCGAACGAGATCGGACGCCGCAACGCGACGAAACAGGACAACGTCGCGATGGCAAGGTCAGCCTTTCGCGGCAGCGAGCATTTCTCCTGGTGATGTGGCAGGGACCAACATGAGCTGCCGATCGGTTGCCAAAGCACTAATTTGTCAATTCTTCCAGCTCATCATCAATCTGTTGCAGTTCAGCAATACGCGCCTCAGCAACAGCTTCGGGAGAGAGCGTAAGATGTCGTGCCAGTTTCCTTCGTCGCTTGAGCAGCTCGTTGACTTTATCACCCTGGTTTTCCCGCTGTCGGACTCTCAGCTTAGCGCTATAGTAACTAGTCAGCACTTCAGGCCAAGCTTTCTCGACGTGCCCGAGGACTGATAGTACGTTATCTTCGGCTGAGCACTCGAGATCACCAATTTCGCGCCGGGCGGCGGCCTTCAACTCGCCCTCACTCATTTGCATTTTGTTTATGTCTTGCAACTGCTCCAGCAACGCACGCATTGGGGTGCGAACGGAAACGAAAGCTGCTTCGAAGAAGTATCGCTCCAAAGCCTTGACGTATTTTTCAATTTCAGCGGGTGTTCCAGGAAGGCCTTCGACGGCCGCCCGCATGGCGGAGAAATCTCCACGTGTTTCTTGTGACTCAAAGTGCCTTTCCGAGAGCAACTGGATAGCCCTATTTAGGGATCCGGGCGTTCTAGCATCCAACTCTCTACTGACGGCCGAAAACGTTCCAACATAAATCGCGTGCACCACCTTCATTGACTTATGAAGAGGTTCTAGTACCTCGTCGATCCAGAACGACTGTGACGGGACGTCCTTCGGCTTTCTCTCCTCTCGTTTCCAAGCATCTTCAATTTGGTCGGGCCGCTTGGAAAGTTGCTGAAGCGCCACCTTCATAACGCGTTCCAACTCTTCGGGATTGCCATTGAAGTTGAGGACGACTTTGTGTCCCGCAACCATGTCTCCGTAAATCTCCTCGGCTGTCCCGAGATTAAATCTGGCGTGACCCGATGGGAATTCTTCCTCTTCCTCTTCCTCTTCCATCTCAGCCGGCCTTAAACAGTTTGGGGTTCGTCTGGCGACTCTTGGTCAGGTTGTCCGCCGCTCATATGTCCTTCGATCTCTTTGATCACCTTTTTCGTCAGCGGTCCCGCAATCGCACCCAGCAATGGCGTCCCGAATGCGCTTACGACGGCCTGTGTTGCGCCAGGGACAAGATCTACCAATCCTTTGATGAGTCTCGACATCGCTCCGTCGTCGGATTTCTTACCCTTACCGATTTCGGCTTTTAGATCCGTCAACTTGCCGGAAGCGTCATTCTTTACTTCAGGTGGGGCTCTATCGACAGCCTGTGCGATATCGGCAATCGCGTTTCTGGATTCGGTCTGCGAGCTGTTCAAGTTGATTTTGGTCTGACCACCGGTGACCATATCGCCGTACACATTACCGATGCTGCCTATATGAAACGCTCCACCTCCGCCGCCGGTTTTTTCGGGGTCTTCTGACATGGGTATCCTCCGTTGCAACTACAACACTCTAAAATCTCAAGAAGTATAGCCACAAATTGCACGGTGGTAAGTAGGAGACATTTCCTATGGAACGTATCTCTATGGCTGGCCGGCCTAACGCATCATGGAGCCTGATATTCTTGGGGGCGCTTTCCGCAGCTTACCTCGCTGGCTATTTGTCCTGGTGGGCAATCGAACGTCCCGCACTCCGCTACAAGATGGGCCTTTGGAACATTCCACTTCCGAACTGGCCATGTCCGGTCTTGAAGACTGACCCGACACGGCCCTACCTCCGCGCGGGCTGATCGGGTTTATAATACTCTCCCTAGGTGGCTGCTTCGCTGTCACAGAAGCGCAATCAAACCGCCTTAGATTTTCATTTCCGGCAGATTGCTGGCCGGATCGACCGAGACCGCTTGCGCTCTATATTGCTGGTGCTGCCTTTGAGACATTGTTCAGTATTCGGATATTGGTCACATGGCGTACGACACACCTACAGTGCAAATGCTACGCGCCATTCTTGATGAAGTGCTCGCTACCCCGGCCTTCACCCGACAGCAGCATCGTTCTGCGGTGGAAGTTGCGGAGCGCATTCTGTGGCTTGCTTCGCGAGGGGAACGGGAGCCAGAGGCGATCAAAGAGCATGTGCTAAACGAGTATTTGGCATACGCTGCCGCATAATCGCGTAGTTGGTGGGCTGCGGTTCAGGTCGACTTTTGAGTGAGAGGTTCGGGGCCGTTAGCCGCCCAGCCTGATGTCCGCTGGCCCGGCGGCGAGCCCGGCGCGCTGATTTCATGCGACGATCGGTACTGTTGATTTTTTCGCTGCCACAGACACAGCCGACTGCTTTGGCCCACTGTGGTTTCGCAGTGGCCTAATTCGAAGGACATCCGAATGTATAGCTACCCGCGTCATGCGAGGAACTGGCATAACTCGCCTCATGAGACATGAAGCGGCTTGGATCATTGTCCCGGCTATCGCCTTGGTGCTGCTTCTAGCCGCAATCCTGCTGCTGCTCGGCGGATAATCCGACCGCCGTCATAAATCCGTAATCTTGCGGCAGTGAACCTCCCCGTGACTCAAATCCTTCTGTATCTGCACCGTCAGACGGGAGTAAGCGATGACGGAACCCACACAATTAGTAGTGACGCCGCGTGATCGCCTGCTGGAGGCGGCCAAGGAGGAGATGGCCAATTTCGAGCGGCGAGAGATCGAGTTTCGGAAGAAGGACCGAGAGGAGCGCGCTGCGGCGCTGAACCTCCCTTTGGATAAGATCAACGTCCACTGATCCGCGCCGACAGATTCACATGACTGTCATGGCACGTTCCTAGCATTGTCATGCGGCGGGGGTCCGGCGCGCAGCTCCCCGTCCATCATTGGCCTAGACCACCAGACCGGGCGGGGAGCTTGCCCCGAACCATCTAGCTGCGTGGCGGTTATCTCCGCATGCATCGCATTTGGTATTTTGCCGCCTTCCTGGCCGTCACCGGAGTCGTCTTCGGTGTGCTTATCGCGGCTACAAAGATCATCGGCTGAAAGCGCCAACGGCCGCCTCAGTTGGCGGCTTCTTCATTGATCCCGCTTTAGCTTGCGTCGTCCCCAATGCGGTTCTTTGCCTTTGGGATTGAGCTCCGGGACGAAATGTCTGTTCAGCGCCCGCATGACCCCGATACGGGCGAGCATGGTCGGGCCGTTGCGCTCGGCGACCAGGAGCAGCGCCTCGGTGGCGTCCTGCCATTCTGGCCGCCGCTGCATCGCAGGCGACAGCGCAGCGATGTAGTCGCCGGCGTCGAGCAGCGTCACCAGTTCGCGGCCGCCCTCGAGCACGATCGGCGTCTCGAACGCGGCGGACCAGGCCATCAGCGCTTCAGCAGAACTTCGCCGTGCGGCAGCAGCTTCAGAAAAGTGCCGCTCTCATGCAGCTCGAGCCAGCCTTTCTCGATCGCGTATCGGATGCCGGCGCCGAATTCCGCGCCGGTGGCCCTGCAGCCGTTCTTGGAGAGGAATGGCGCGTTGATCTTCTCGATGTGAATGCGCCCTTTGACAGGCTCGACGCCAGCGGCGAGCTCGAGGAGCTTGCGCGCGGCGACTTGCGGATCTGCAAAGGGGCGGGTCTCGACGTGCTTCATGCGCTGGCGCCGGCGAGCTTGTCGCGCTCGATGCGGGCCAGTTCCTTGGCCTTGGCCTCGGCCTGTTCGCGCGTCAGTAAGTCCGGCCGTCCGCGAAGCGGACCTCATAGCTGCCGGTGTCGGGAACGGCTTCGTGCTTCTTGATGGTGATGGATGCGGTCATGGGCTTCAATAATGGTCCGGCGTGGGCGCTGTCACGTATTTCGATGTGCGAAATCGCTCCGGGGATTTCTCCGGGGATTTCGTGCTTCACTTGGCGCCAATTGGCCCCTTTTGTCCGCACCTGTTCTCCAACCGGAACGGCGGACGATGCTCGACCAGTGCGGCTCAAGCCTTGGTTTTGGCTATTTGCCTGCCGCGGCTGGCGATCCCAGCAGGACTCGAACCTGCAACCCGCGGAGTAGAAAGCTTCCGGGCGCAGCGTCAAAACCCGCGACGTCTAATGTGCTTAGGCGGCCACGGCAGCCAACTCCGTGGCTTTTTCCGACGTTTATATACCAAGGCGCGGGCTGCATCGGTGAGAACGAGGTCGATGCCGTCATCCCCCTCTCGGGCCTCGACCAGTCCGAGCCCCACAAGCTCCGCTGCCACTAGCAGGTTCTCCGCATTGACAAACCATTCGCCCCTCACCAGCGCGGCGTTCGCAAGAATTTCAAGCGCGCCGTCGCTCAGCGCGGCCCCCCGGTGCGTTATTTCGGCCTCGGGGATGGGGG
>Ga0075367_10000357_pt1 | contig 16390 bp, 11 predicted proteins | sample EndMethybrTD3032_FD_71399 | JGI IMG/M metagenome (GOLD analysis project Ga0075367, IMG submission 71399) | Populus endosphere microbial communities from Tennessee, USA - Endosphere MetaG P. TD hybrid TD303-2 | ecosystem: Host-associated > Plants > Roots > Endosphere | place: USA: Tennessee... | reverse complement strand
CACCCGCCCCGCGCTTCCGAGACCTTCAGGCTGACGCCACCCTGCGAGGTGAATTTGAAGGCGTTGGACAGAAGATTCTTGAGAACCTGCTGCAGGCGTTTGGCGTCCGTCGTGATGCTGCGGCCGAGCACCGGATCGAGATCGACATTGAACCAGAGCTGCCGCGTTTCGGCTTCGTGCTTGAACGGCCGGCTGAGCGACGCGAGCAGGCTCGCGAACTGAATCTCCTCGGCGTCAACCGTGACCGTGCCCGACTCGATCTTGGACAGGTCGAGAATGTCACTGATAAGCGTGAGCAGGTCCGACCCCGCGGCGTGAATGGTGCGGGCAAACTCGACCTGCTTGGACGACAGATTGTTTTCGGGATTTTCAGCAAGCTGCTGGCCGAGAATCAGGATCGAGTTGAGCGGCGTGCGCAGCTCATGCGACATGTTGGCAAGGAATTCGGACTTGTACTTCGACGTAAGCGCAAGTTCGGCTGCCTTGTCTTCCACCGCGCGGCGGGCTTGCTCGATTTCCTGGTTCTTGCGTTCCACTTCGACGTTGCGCTCTGCCAACTGTTGCGCTTTCTGCTCCAACTGATCGTTGGTTTGCTGCAACTCGACCTGTTGCGTTTGCAGTTCGCGAGCGAGCTGTTGCGATTGCTTCAGCAGACCTTCGGTCTGCATCGTCGCTTCGATACTGTTGAACACGATGCCGATGTTGGCGGTAAGTTGTTCGAGGAACGTAAGCTGCGACGGCGTGAAATTCGAGAGCGAGGCAAGCTCCATCACCGCTTTGATCTGGCTTTCGAACAAGACCGGCAACACAACAACGTTTTTGGGTTTGGCCTTGAACAAGGACGAGCCGATCGGAACGACGTTATCCGGCAATTCGGAGAGCAACAGCGGCCGCTTGTCGGATGCGCATTGCCCGACCAGACTCTCACCCAGGTTGAGCGTCTCCGGATGCCCGGCCTCAGGATCGTCGGCAAACGACGACAACAGTTTCAGGATCGGCCGGTCGTCATCCTCTTCCACGCGGTAGATCACGCCGCGCTGCGCGTTCACCAGCGAGGTCAATTCCGTCAGCAAAACGCGGCCGACCGTAGCGAGATCGCGCTGACCCTGCAGCATGTTGGTGAATTTCGCGAGATTGGTCTTCAGCCAGTCCTGCTCAGTGTTGCGATCGGTGGTCAGTCGCAAGTTACCGATCATGGTATTGATGTTGTCCTTGAGTTCGGCGACCTCGCCGCGTGCGTCGACCTGAATGGACCGCGTCAAGTCACCCTTGGTCACTGCGGTCGCGACCTCTGCAATGGCGCGGACCTGCGTGGTCAGGTTTGCAGCCAGCAGGTTCACGTTACCCGTCAAGTCTTTCCAGGTGCCGGCCGCGCCGGGCACGTTGGCCTGACCGCCCAGACGGCCTTCGACACCGACTTCTCGCGCAACCGTCGTCACCTGCTCGGCAAAGATGGCGAGTGTCGCCGTCATGTTATTAATCGTCTCGGCAAGCGCCGCGACCTCGCCCTTCGATTTAACCGTAAGATTCTGCTTGAGATCGCCGGTCGCGACGGCCGTCACGACCTTGACGATGCCGCGCACCTGTTCGGTCAGGTTCGCCGCCATGACGTTCACGGTGTCGGTCAAATCCTTCCACGTACCGGCAACGCCCGGCACGGTCGCCTGACCGCCGAGACGTCCTTCGGTGCCGACCTCGCGGGCGACGCGCGTGACTTCCGACGCGAACGCGTTGAGCTGGTCCACCATCGTGTTGATGGTGTTTTTCAATTCGAGAATTTCGCCCTTCACGTCGACCGTGATCTTGCGCGACAAGTCGCCGCGCGCCACAGCGGTCGTGACTTCGGCGATATTGCGGACCTGCGTGGTGAGGTTCGCCGCCAGCAAATTGACGTTGTCAGTCAAGTCCTTCCACGTGCCGGCTGCGCCTGGCACAACTGCCTGACCGCCGAGCCGGCCATCGGTGCCGACCTCGCGCGCGACGCGTGTCACTTCCGCTGCGAATGAACGAAGCTGCTCGGTCGTGGTATTGAGCGTTTCCTTCAGCAGCAGCAACTCGCCGCGCACGTCGACCGTAATCTTCTTCGACAAGTCGCCGCCCGCGATCGCCGTGGCGACTTCGGCGATGTTGCGGACCTGCGCGGTCAGGTTGGACGCCATGAAGTTGACGTTGTCGGTCAAATCCTTCCATGTGCCAGCAACACCGGGCACTTCGGCCTGACCGCCGAGCTTCCCTTCGGTGCCGACTTCACGGGCAACGCGCGTCACCTCGCCCGCGAATGCGTTCAATTGGTCCACCATGGTATTGATGGTGTCCTTGAGCTGCAGGATTTCGCCCGACACGTTCACTGTAATCTTGCGAGACAGGTCGCCCTTCGCGACGGCCGTGGTCACTTCGGCGATATTACGGACCTGCGCGGTCAGGTTGCCGGCCATCGAGTTGACCGAGTCGGTCAAGTCCTTCCACGTACCGGCGACGCCCGGCACGTTGGCCTGACCACCGAGCCGGCCTTCGGTACCGACTTCGCGCGCCACGCGCGTCACTTCACCCGCGAAAGCGTTGAGCTGGTCCACCATGGTATTGATGGTGTCCTTGAGCTGCAGGATTTCGCCCGACACGTTCACCGTAATCTTGCGCGACAAGTCGCCGCCGGCGACGGCCGTCGTCACTTCCGCGATGTTGCGGACTTGTGCCGTCAGGTTGCCGGCCATCGAGTTGACCGAGTCGGTCAAATCCTTCCACGTACCGGCCACACCCGGAACCGCCGCCTGGCCACCGAGCTTGCCTTCGGTGCCGACTTCGCGCGCCACGCGCGTCACCTCGCCGGCGAAGGCATTAAGCTGGTCCACCATCGTGTTGAGCGTTTCCTTCAACTGAAGGATTTCGCCCGACACGTTCACTGTGATCTTGCGCGACAAGTCGCCTTGCGCCACCGCGGTCGCGACTTCGGCGATATTGCGCACCTGACCCGTCAGGTTCGACGCCATCGAGTTCACGGAATCGGTCAAGTCCTTCCAGGTGCCGCCGACGCCGCGAACGACGGCCTGGCCGCCGAGCTTGCCTTCGGTGCCGACTTCGCGCGCCACGCGCGTCACCTCGCCGGCGAATGCGTTCAACTGGTCCACCATGGTGTTGATGGTGTCCTTGAGCTCGAGAATTTCGCCGCGCACATCGACGGTGATCTTTTTCGACAAGTCGCCGCCGGCAACGGCCGTCGTCACCTCGGCGATGTTGCGGACCTGCGCCGTCAGATTCGACGCCATTGAATTGACCGAGTCGGTCAAATCCTTCCACGTGCCAGCGACGCCGAGCACATTGGCCTGACCGCCAAGACGCCCGTCGGTACCGACTTCGCGCGCCACGCGCGTCACTTCGCCCGCGAACGCGTTGAGCTGATCCACCATGGTGTTCATGGTGTCCTTGAGCTGCAGGATTTCGCCCGACACGTTCACCGTGATCTTGCGCGACAAGTCGCCGCCGGCGATCGCGGTCGCGACGTCGGCGATATTGCGGACCTGAGCAGTCAGATTCGACGCCATGAAGTTGACGTTGTCGGTGAGGTCCTTCCACGTGCCGGCGACACCCGTCACCTGTGCCTGACCGCCGAGCTTGCCCTCGGTGCCAACCTCACGCGCCACGCGCGTCACTTCGCCGGCGAACGCATTAAGCTGGTCCACCATCGTGTTGATGGTATTCTTCAGTTCGAGAATTTCGCCGCGCACGTCGACGGTGATCTTGCGCGAAAGGTCGCCGCGCGCCACAGCCGTTGTCACCTGCGCGATGTTGCGCACCTGATCGGTCAGGTTGCCGCACATGGCGTTGACCGAGTCGGTCAAATCCTTCCACGTACCGGCGACGCCCGGAACGATCGCCTGACCACCGAGTTTGCCGTCGGTGCCGACCTCGCGCGCCACGCGCGTCACTTCAGATGCGAACGAACGCAACTGATCCACCATCGTGTTGATGGCTTCCTTGAGCTGAAGGATTTCGCCGCGCACGTCGACGGTAATTTTCTTTGACAAGTCGCCGTCGGCGACCGCGATGGTCACTTCCGCGATGTTGCGGACCTGCGCGGTGAGGTTCGACGCCATCGAGTTCACGGATTCGGTGAGATCCTTCCACACGCCAGTCACTTCGCGGACCTGCGCCTGACCGCCGAGCTTGCCTTCGGTGCCGACTTCGCGCGCCACGCGCGTCACTTCCGAAGTGAACACGCTCAACTGCTTGATCATCTTGTTGACGATAGTCGCCGAACGGAGGAACTCGCCCTTGAGCGGGCGGCCTTCGACGTCCAGCGGCACGGTTTGCAGCAAGTCACCCTGCGCGACTGCCGCGATAGCGCCGGTTACCGCCGTCGTCGGCCACAGCAGATCGTCGACCAGTGTGTTGACGGAGTTTTCCATCTCGCCCCACGCGCCGCTCGAAAGGCCGAACTTGACGCGATGGCGGGTATGACCCTGGCGGCCGACCAACTCGCCAACACGGTCGAGCTGCTGCGCAATGCGCTGGTTTCCTGCGGCAATCTCGTTGAACGTGTCGGCAATCTTTCCCGCGAGCCCTACTTGCGCCCCGCGCATCCGGACGGAAAAGTCGCCCGCCAGCATGGACTGGAGGGCGTGGAGCAACTCATGAGCGTCGATGTGTTCAGCTTCGCCATTGACGGCGCCATTGACCTTTTTTTTGGACGCCTCAGCTACGACCGCCGGACTAACAGCAGCCTCTTCTTTCCGGACTGACGAGCGCGTTCTCAAGAAAACCTCCCCCGAAACACCGAAAAGACGGTATCAGCCCTCCGTTAGACGGAGAGCCGGGGCAAAATCCAAGCACAAGGAAACGCGTCGCCAACGGGCAACTGCGGTAACCCCCCAAGCTCAACATTCACCCGCTAAAAAAAGTGCTGATGTGATAATTGGTTCCCTGCCCCACGCGAAATATTTGCGCCTCTGGCGGGCTCCTCCACCCCGTTGATCAAAATGGTATTTCCGAACCATGGCGCGGGATGACGGCCAGTACATCGCGAGCAGATTTTCCGAAAATCTGACGGAACATGCTGGCATCGGGGATCCAGACAGGCTCCGCCCGAACCCCACGATCAGCCGGCTAATTGCTCAGCGATCGGGCGCGGCGCCCAAGCAGCCGTCAGGCCCAGGTCCGCGAAAATGACCTGCGCGGCATTGTAGCCTGGCAAGCCCGTAACATTCCCGCCGGGATGGCTGCTGGAGCCGCACAGATAAAGTCCGGAAATATGCGTGCGATAATGTCCCGCGCCGGGGAATGGACGGTTGAATCCGACCTGGCCGTTGGTGAAGGCCCCGACCAAAAGATCGCCTTCGCGCATGTTCGGCAGGCTGCGTTCAGTATCGAGCGGTGTGCGCACGAAACTGTCGATCACAGCGCCTTCCAGGTTCGGTGCGTGTTTGGTCCAGAGCTTGAGCATCTCGCGGCCATGGGCCTCGCCGGCCTTGTCCCAGCTTTGGGGATTGCCATTGAGATGATACGGCAGCTTTTCCCACATGAACGCGGCGTGCTTGCCCGGCGGCGCTTGCGAAGGATCAAACAGCGTCGGACATGCGCCCCACATCACCGTCGGCGGCACAGTGCCGGCTTCGTGATGGCCCACGATGTCGGAGAATTGGTCGACATGGTCGAGCCCCATGATGACCATGAAGGCTTTGTCGAGTTCAGGATGCTTGGCTGATGCTGCGTAGCGGGGCGGCTCATGCAACGCAAGGTTCAACGCAAATAGCGGAGCAAGCAGGTTGTATTGAAACGCCTTGGCGCGGTCGCGGATCTCGCGTGGAACAAGACTTTCGTCGAGCAGATCAAGATATGTCTGCTGAGGATTAAGTGACGACACAATAAAATCGGCGTGAGTAATATCGCCGTTAGTTTCCTCGATACCGACCGCCTGCCCGTTTTCAATGATAATTCGCTTGATCTCGGTATTGAGCTGAATGATTCCCTTTGTGTGGGCCACGGTTGATTCAAGTGCCCGAGCCAGCGCTCCAGTGCCGCCGCGCGACATTTGCGCCTTGGCGGGCGACGCCAGCAGCGCGGCGATGTGGTGGCCGAATCCCTTTACCCGCAGATCGACCTCGCGCAGACCGTTGAAGAACAGTAGGCCAGCCTTTACCGTCGGGTGTTCGAATTCCTGGTGGACGAATTCCAAGGGCGACAGCGCGCTGACCTCTAGCAGACGCCGCCCCTCTGCACTTTTAGAGAGCAGTGCGTTCCGTTGCTCGGGCGGCAATGGCGGGGAGCGGCTTTCGGGCGCGAGAATTTTTTGAACGATAGGCACGAAGTCGTTTTGCCAGCGCCGAAGCGTGGCGGCGTCGCGTTTGCTGAATTGTTCGAAGGATTGTGCAGTTCGCTCGATGTCAGTCCACCATTCGAGCGCCCCGCCATCGCTTGTTAACAACGCCACGTTCAATTCTGGCTCGATATATTGGAGCGGATAATAAATCTCCAACTCGAGATCGGTATACCAAGGCATTGTGGTGATGGCGCGCTGGAAGAACGCGTGCGTATTATGAAAAAATCCGGCCCGCCTTGGATTTTCGATAGTAGCCAACCCTCCACCTGCGACTCCGGCGCGATCAACAACCAGTACGTTAAGGCCCGCGCGTCCGAGGTATGTGGCAAGGATCAGGCCATTATGGCCCGCGCCGATGATGATGCCGTCAACGCGGCCGCTCACACCACGCTCCGGAAACGCTCGACGCAGATGCGCAGCACTTCGCCGGGATCGCGCTTCCACCAGTTGTTGGCGGAGAAAATCTCGACATCGATCGGCGCTTCGTAGCCCGCGCCCTCGACCATCTTGCGGATACTTTTGATGTCGATGATACCGTCGCCCATCATGCCGCGGTCGGTCAGAAGGTCCGTTGTCGGCACCAGCCAATCGCAGACATGGAAACCGAGAATACGTTTTCCCGCGCGCACGATCTCGCGCGGCAGCGTCGGATCCCACCACACGTGATAGACATCGATGGCGACACCAAGCCCCTCACCGAGTTCTTCGCAAAGGTCGTTGGCATTGCCAAGCGTCGTCACACAGCCGCGGTCCGCGGCCGTCATCGGATGCAGCGGCTCCAGTGCGAGTGGCATACTGGCTTGCCTCGCATAGGGGAGCAGTGTGGCGAGCCCGTCTCTCACCTGCTTGCGTGCGCCTACAATGTCCTTCGATCCCGACGGCAGTCCGCCAGCGATCAGCAACAAATTAGCGGCACCGATGCCAACCGCTTCGTCGAGTGCGCGAAGATTGTCCTCGATAGCCGCTTTGCGTCCGGCTTCGTCGGCAGCGGTAAACAGACCTGCGCGCACCAGACTGGTGACTTTCAGACCCGCGTCGCGGATCATTTTGCCGGCCTGCGAAATGCCGACTTCCTGAATCTGATCGCGCCACGGTGCGATGGTCGTGATTCCGGCGCGCGCGCAGCCGTCGATCAACCCCTTTAGATCGAGTATCTTGACCGTCGCGCTATTGATCGCCAAAGCCGAGTGATCGTTGGAGAAGTCGCGCATCAGTGTACGCCGCGAGACGCCATGACCGAACGCATCCGCGCCGAAGCCTTGTCCGGATCAGCCAGCAGGCTCGCGGCGTCAGCGAGTCGGAACAATTCAGCAAGATGCAGCGTGGAGCGCGCGCTCTCCTGCCCGCCGACCATAGTGAAATGGTCCTGCAGGCCATTGAGATAGGCCATGAACACAACGCCAGTCTTGTAGAACCGCGTCGGCGCCTTGAAGATGTGTCGCGACAGCGGCACTGTCGGCGCCAGAATATCGTGGAACGACTTTGTATTGCCGCGTGCGAGCGAGCCGAGCGCCGCTGCTGCTGCCGGCGCAATCGCATCAAAAATGCCGAGCAATGCGTCGGAATAGCCGAGTTCGTCGCCGGCGATCAGTTCGGCGTAATTGAAGTCATCGCCGGTATACATACGCGAGCCCTGCGGCAGGCGGCGACGCATCGCGATTTCCTTGTCCTTGTCGAGCAATGAAATCTTCACGCCATCGATCTTGTCGGCATTGGCGACGATCACATTGACTGCGACATCCATCGCCGCATCGTAGCTCTTGTGGCCCCAGTAGCCTGCGAGCGCTGGGTCGAACATGTCGCCGAGCCAATGGATGATGACCGGTCCCTTCACCTGCGAGAGAATGCGGCCATAGACCTTTTCGTAGTCATCCGGCGAACGTGCGGCTTTGGCCAACGCTCGGCTCGCCATCAAGATGATGCGACCGCCGAGCTTTTCGACCGCGGCGCATTGTTCTTCATAGGCACGGATCACGTCATCGACGGTGACATTCGCGCCCGGCTCGAGATGATCGGTCCCTGCCCCCGAAGCGATCAGCGCGTCGGGCACGTCTTTCGCTGCATCGAGACTGCGGCGAATGAGTTCCAGCGAATTGTTCCAGTCCATCCCCATGCCGCGCTGCGCCGTGTCCATCGCTTCGGCGACTCCGAGGCCGAGTGACCACAGATGCTTGCGGAACGCGATGGTGCGCTCCCAGTCGATGGCGGTCGAAAGCCACGGATCATTGTCAGCCAGAGGATCGGCAACCACGTGCGCCGCCGCATAGGCAACGCGGTTGAACGGTGTTTTTGCCGCCGGGAATTGCTTTGGTGGCTTGGTCGTGTAGGCCGCAACTCGTCCAGGAGCGATCGGAAGATTGAGCACCGCCATGGTCACACCTTCAACGCGGGAAGGTCGATCCAGCGCCGCTCCTTCCAGCTTTTCAGTCCAGCTTCTGCAAGTTGCACACCTTTGGCACCTTCGAGCAGCGTCCACTTGAACGGCTCGCCATCGAACAGATGACGAATGAACATTTCCCATTCGGCCTTGAAGCCATTGTCGTAGGTACCGAGTCCCGGTACTTCCGACCAGGTCTCGAAGAAGTCGATCGGCTGCGGCACATCGGGATTCCACACCGGCCGCGGCGTGTTCACGCGTTGCTGGCTCCAGCATTTCTGCAGGCCGGCAACAGCCGAACCCAGCGTGCCGTCGACATGGAAAGTCACGAGGTCGTCGCGGCGCACGCGCGTCGTCCACGACGAGTTAATCTGCACAATGACGCCGGTGGCGAGTTGGAACGTCGCGTAAGCGGCGTCGTCGACATCGACCTTATAAGTCTTGCCCGCCTCGTCGACGCGCTTCGGAATGTGCGTCGCGCCGAGGCACGACACGCTCTCGACCTCGCCGAACAAATTGTCCATCACATAGCGCCAGTGGCAAAGCATATCGAGAATGATGCCGCCGCCATCCTTCTTGCGGTAATTCCACGACGGCCGCTGCGCTGGCGCCCAATCGCCTTCGAACACCCAATAACCGAACTCGCCGCGCACGGAGAGAATTTGTCCGAAGAAGCCACTGTCGATCAGCGTCTTGAGCTTCAGCAGGCCCGGCAGAAACAGCTTGTCCTGCACGACGCCATGCTTGACGCCGGCCTTTTTGGCGGCGCGCACAAGGTCGAGCGCGTCCTCGGTCGTTTCCGCAACGGGCTTCTCGCAATAGATGTCCTTACCCGCGGCCATAGCTTTTTTCAGGAGCTTGGCGCGCAACTGGGTCGTCGCTGCATCGAAGAACAAGGTGTCGTCTTTGTTCTTGAGCGCCTTGTCGAGATCGGTCGTCCAGCGCGTGATGCCATGCGCCTTTGCGAGGTGCATGAGCTTTTCCTCATTGCGCCCGACCAGGATTGGATCGGGCATCACCCGGTCGCCGTTCTTGAGCACCACGCCGCCCTGAGCGCGGATCTCGACAATCGAGCGGATGAGATGCTGGTTCATGCCCATGCGTCCGGTGACGCCGTTCATGATGATGCCGAGCCGTTTTTGCGCCATGGACTACTCCATCCCGAGCAGGCGGTAGATCCGCCGCGTGTATTCGCCGAATTGTTCGCTGGTCTTCATGTCGAGCGTGCGCGGATGCGGCAGATCGACCGAAAAATGATCGGCCATGCGCGCGGGGCCCGCAGTCAATACGATCACGCGTGTACCGAGAAACACAGCTTCCGTGATGCCGTGCGTCACGAAGACGATGGTCTTCTTGGCCTGCTGCCAGATGCGCAGCAGTTCAATGTTCATCTTTTCACGCGTCAGCGCATCGAGCGCGCCGAACGGCTCGTCCATCAAGATGAGTTTTGGATCGTGAATGAGCGCACGGGCAATGGCGGCGCGCTGCTGCATGCCGCCAGAAAGCTCATAAGGATACTTGTCCTCGTGTCCCTTGAGGCCAACGAGACCGAGGAGATCGTAGGCGCGCTTGCGGCTTTGTTCCATCGGCAGGCCGAGGATTTCCGCCGGCAACAACACGTTGTCGATGATGCGCCGCCACTTCAGTAGCAGCGGCTGCTGGAACACCATACCGATGTCGCGCGAGGGATCAAACGGCTGCGCCGAATTGCCGATCTTTACGGTGCCGGAATCATAAGGGTGCAAACCGGCAAGGATTTTCAGGAGCGTGGTCTTGCCACAACCCGACGGGCCGAGCAGCGAGACAAGCTCGCCGGATTCGACGTCGAACGTCGCTTGCGAGACAGCGAGAAACTCCGTACCGCGCGTGCGGTATACTTTCTTGACGCCGGAAAGATGGATGAAAGGCTCGCCCATCACGATATCCGCGCATCGCGAACGACCAGCAGCCGTTCGAGCAGAAGGACCAGCATGTAGAGGAAGCCGCCAATGATAGTGATCAGGATCACCGCCATGAACATCGCGGCGGTGTCGAGCGTCACCTGCACCTGCAGCATCAGGTAGCCAAGACCGCGGTCGGAGCCGAGGAACTCGCCGACAATGGCACCCGCGACCGCAAGGATCGCGGCGACCTTCATGCCGGCGAAGATATAGGGGAGCGCGCCCGGCAACTGGATTTTGGTGAAGACCTGCCAGCGAGAGCCGCGCAGAGTGCGCACTAGATCGAGCAGGTCCGGCTCGACCTCCTTCAGGCCACGCGCGGTCGTCAGCACAATCGGAAAGAAGCAGATCGCGAAGGCCATCATGATGTTCGGGCCAATGCCGTACTTGAACCAGACGATGATCAGTGGGCCGAGCGCTACCTTCGGAATCATATTGAGCGAGACGAGCAGCGGCATCACCAGCATTTCAGCAGTGCGGAACCACGAGAACAGCAACGCAATGAGAATACCGGCAACCACCGCGATGATGTAACCGCCGAAAATCTCGACGGTGGTGACCGTGATGTTCTCGACCCAGCGGTAGTTCGGCGTCAGCAGCGCCTGTACCGTGTCGTAGGGCGACGGCATCACGAACTTCGGCACGTGGCCGAGTACGACGAAATAATGCCAGATCACCACCAGCAGCAGGTGGCTGAACACGGCCAGCGAATAGCGTTGCAGCGCATCGCGATTCATGAAGCCCCCCTCGCCCGGATGACGCCAGTATAGGGCAGGCCATTGCTTTCGAGTTGCGGCACGTTCGTCACGACAGCCACCGTTCGCGGTTGGCCTTCACGAAGTCGTCGTCGTTGAGATGCGGATAGGCAGTATAAACCCGGTCGATCTCGGCAGCCTGTCCGGGCCCAAGGGTTTCCTTCGGATCGAGACACCAGATACCTTCGAGCAATCCTTGGCGGCGCAGGATTTCGTGACAACCGGCGATGACGCCGTGAAAATCGTTGGCAACGTCGAACACTGCGGCGTTGCAGTCGGTCACCTGCGAGTCGAGCGCCAGCAATTCGGGCGAAGCTGTGCCGCCGGCTTCAATGGTCTTGTGAATACGGTCGAGCAATTCGACTGCCTTTTTCGCCCACACACTCCAGTGCCCAAGGAGGCCGCCCTTGATGCGCATCGTCGTCGGCTTGCCGTTCAACACCACCGTGAACGGAGCCAGCAGGTCGAATACGATGTGGTCGTCGTTGCCGGTATATAGTGTCACCCGGTCGGCGGCCCCCGCCTCCGCCACGCCGCGAATGACGTCCAGTGTGCGGTATCGATGGAATGGCGCCATCTTGATGGCGACCACGTTTTCGATCTGCGCGAAGCGCCGCCAGAACGACACCGGCAACACAATGCCACCGACCGCAGGCTGAAGATAGAATCCGATCAGCGGAAACTCTTCCGCGACGGTTTGTGCATGAGCGATCAACTCATCCTCGCTCGCGCCCTTCATCGCGGCCAGCGAGAGAAGCCCGGCGTGATAGCCAAGATCACGCGCAATGTGGGCTTCCTTCACCGCCTGCTCAGTGCGGCCGGAAAGCCCGGCGATCATCACCTTGGGCCCACGCGACCGTTCGGTCGCGGTTCGCATCGCAAGCTCCAGCACCGGCCGATAGAGCCCCACTTCGCGGATCGCGAATTGCGTGGTGTGAACGCCGACGGCGAGCCCGCCCGAGCCAGCGTCAAGATAGTAGCGCGACAGCGCGCGCTGCCGCCGTGTATCGAGCTTGCGGTCGGCATCGAGCGCGAGCGGATGCGCCGGGATCACCGCGCCCTTGCGCAGCGTTTCCAGAACTGGTGCAGGCCAATCCTGCCAGCGGGCGACCATTCGCATTTCCTCAAGTAACCGACTGGTTACATCATTCTAAAAATCCGAAGGCGCGTCAACGCGCTCAGGCGCGCAGAGCACTCAGAATCATGTCGACGTTGTGCCGCTTCCGTTTGGATAGCGCGGCGTCCGTGCCAAGGTTGCGGCCGAAAATCGCCGACAGCGTCCAGTTGTTCGACAGATAGAAATACCCGACCGCCGCGATGGTGATGTAGACCTCGACCGGATCGAGGCCCTTGCGGAACACGCCCTTCCCGGCGCCCCGCTTCAAAATGTCGCCGATCAACCGCACGAACGGTGAATGCAGTTCACGCACTTTCTTGGATTTCTTGAGGTGCCTGGCGCGATGCAGGTTTTCGCTATTGATCAGGCTGATGAGTTCTGGATGCTCGTGCGAGTAGTCAAAATTGAACTCTACCAGCCTCCGGATGGCAACTTCAGGCTCAAGATGATCGAGATGCAGGGTCAGTTCTGTACCACGCAGGCCGGCATAAACGCGCTCCAGCGCAGCAAGATAGAGCCCCTCCTTGCTGCCAAAATAGTGATAGATCATGCGCTTGTTGGCGCCGGCCTGCCGGGCGATCTCATTGACCCGCCCACCGAACAGCCCTCTGGCGGCGAATTCATCCTGCGCAGCCCGAAGGATGGTTTCCCGGGTCTTGTCGGGATCGCGGCGGCCATTGCGCCGCACCGTCTTCGCCATCGGCGTCATACTTTCGCAGGCTGCACAACATTACGGCGAACGATGATTGACAGGCATTTGGGGCCCTCATATCGTTCTTGTAACCAGGCAGTTACCACGAAGTTCTGCCACACGTCGAGAAGGCGTGGATGCTGCCACGCTCGGCCGCTGACACTCGGGAGAGATTCATGAAAATTGCGCTCAAAGTCGCCGCCGCCGCATTGGCCGCGTTTGCATTGTCGGCAAGCCCTGCCGCCGCACAGAAAATCACTTTCACACTCAACTGGGTCGCCGGCGGCGATCACGCGCCGTATTTCTATGCGCAAAAAATGGGTTGGTACAAAGACGCCGGCCTCGATGTCGATTTTGAAACCGGGCGCGGTTCAGCTGCCTCGGCGCAAAAGGTCGGCGCCGGCTCCTCGCAGATGGGCCTCTCGGACATGGCGGGCGTACTGCTCTTCCGCGGCAAGGGTCTCGATCTCGTGGGCATTATGAACGTCTATGCTAATTCGCCGCAGGGCATGTATTGGCTCAAGAGTTCTGGCATCAAGGACGTTAAAGATCTCGCCGGCAAGAAAATCGGAAATCCCGCGGGCGACGGCGCGCGCACCATGTGGCCGGCGCTGGCTCAGAAGTTCGGTATCGATCCGGCATCCGTGACCTGGGTCAATATCGATGCCAACGCGAAGCTTAGTGCGTTGAAATCGAAGGCGGTCGACGCGACTACGTCGTTCTTCAACTTGCACCACGTGTTCGCACGTGAACTGGGCGGCGACATGGGCTTCCTCGCCTGGAAGGACGCGGGCGTGAATCTCTATGGCAATTCGATCATCGCCAATGGCGCTTGGCTTGCTGCAAACAAAGACAAGGCCGACAAGTTCGTAAAGATCACCCAGAAGGCGTTCGCAGAATGCGCGAAAACGCCGGACCCGTGCGTCAAGGCACTGGTCGAAGCTAACGGCGCGCTGGTCTATCAGAACGAACTCGACAACTGGCACCTCGTTACCATGCTGATGAACGATGAGACCTCGCGCACGGTCGCGCTTGGCTGGCATGACGACGCCCGCATGGCGAGCGACTACAAACTGGTCGACCAGTATCTGAAGATGGAAAAGCCGTATGATGTAAAGACGGCTTACACCAACGCGTTCCTCGACAAGAACGTCAAGATGCCACCGATCAATCCGCCGAAGCTGTTCTAGGTGGAACGAGCGACAGTATATTCAGAGAGCCGGCCTACGGGCCGGCTCTCTTGCTTTCGGCACAGCGTTTCAGCCAAATTCGGGGCCAGCGACAGCATAGGTGCGGCGTAGATCGTCGAAGCGTTCGCTGCGGCCCAGCAACATGCGCGTTAACGGACGTTGCGGTATGAACCCTTGCATCGCCAAAAACGCAGCGGTATCGGCCTTGGCATCGGCAACATCGATAAAGACCTGTCCCGATATTGCCGAGAGCGCGCGGCACAGTAGCGCAAGCGCTGTTTCATCATCCTCCGCGATCAACGGCCCGAGTTGCGCGGCTGTCCGTCCATCGCGACCAAGCAAGAAGCCCACAATCACGCCATTGCGTTCTGCGACCAATGCGGCTTGCGGCAGACGCCTGCGCAGGTTCGCCAGCAAACCGCTCCTGTCAGCTCCGAAGGCCGCTGCGTCGTAAGCGCAAAGCTTCGACCAGGCCGCATCGTCAATCGACCGAATTGTCAGATCAGGTGAAGGCGCAGCGGTGCCATACTTCACCTGGGACGCCGCCAGCCGCTGAAAACCCCATGAATCCTGGAACCCCAGCGCGCGATAGACTTCCCGTCCCGCCGGCGTCGCATCCAGCACCGGCACGAGCTTCGCTGCGGTCAGGTCGTCGATACACCGGAGCAGAAGATCGGTCGCAAGGCCGCGCCGCTGGAATTCCCTGGCGACCAGCACCATGCTGATCCAGCCGAATCGGCTGCCGTAAGGCAGCGTCGCCGCTGTTGCAATCACACGGCCGGCGCTGCGGACCGCCAACACCTGTCCCTCCGTCATAAAAACGCGCCAGTCCTCCGGGGTCTGGTTCCAGCCGGCGGCCGTCACCAGCGCATCGGCATCGGCCAACTCCGACGCGAGCAGCGGCGCGACGGAAAATTCAGGGTCAGAAAGTGCCATCGCGGGAATCGTAATGGGTTTCCTTGCCGAGGCTCGGCATGCCGCGCTTCACCCAATCCGCGACCCAATCAACCATGGCCGCGAGCGTTACGGTCGGATAGCCGAACATGCCGTTCGCCAGCGTTGTGTTGGTGAGCCAGCCGCGGGCCGACTCGGTTCCTTCAAATACCGGCTTCTTGCCAAGCCGCTGGCCGAGCTCATTGGCAAGCCAGCGCACGCTCACGTGTTCCGGGCCCGAAATGTTGATCGGACTCGACGGCACCGTGCAGTGCAGCAGCGTTCGCAGGATCATCGCGTTGGCGTCGCCCTGCCAGATCACGTTGACATGGCCTGCCTCAAGGTTGATCGGCTTGCCCGCAATCACCTTGCTCGCGACATCGTGCAGCACGCCATAGCGCATGTCGATTGCGTAATTGAGCCGGATCAGGCGGCCAGGCGTGTTGGTCGTGCGCGAAAAATACTGAAAGATGTTTTCGCGCGCCGCACAGGAATTGGCGTAGGTGCCGCCAGGCGGCAACGCCGGCATCTCTTCGGTCGCCCCGCCCTCGGCGATATTCACCCACGGATAGACATTGCCGGTCGAGAACGCGACGATGCGGGAACCGACGAAGTTTTCAGCGACCAGCGCCGGCACATAGGCATTCATCGCCCAGGTCAGGTCTTCATATCCGGTCGAACCGAACTTGCGGCCCGCCATGAAGATGACGTTCTTCAGCTTCGGCAGTGCGGCGACCTTGTCGCGGTTAAGCAAATCCGCCTCGATGCACTCGATGCCGTGCTTCGTCAGGCTCTCGCGCAGGCCCTTCTCGCTGAACCGCGCGACCCCGACAACGCGCTTGTCAGGCGCCGCCCGCTTTGCCATCCGCGCCAGGGTCGGCCCCATCTTGCCGCCAACACCGAGCACGATGATATCGCCGTCGATCTTCTTGAAATCCTCGATCAGCGACGGCATCGGCGCTGTCATCACATCTTCCAGATGGTCGGCGTCGCGAAAGCTCTTGGGCAAATCAGTTGAGGACATCGGGCGCTCGTCGTTCCCTGGTGGCGACTTTTTGTCAGCTACGCTATAAG
>Ga0075367_10000356_pt1 | contig 16409 bp, 17 predicted proteins | sample EndMethybrTD3032_FD_71399 | JGI IMG/M metagenome (GOLD analysis project Ga0075367, IMG submission 71399) | Populus endosphere microbial communities from Tennessee, USA - Endosphere MetaG P. TD hybrid TD303-2 | ecosystem: Host-associated > Plants > Roots > Endosphere | place: USA: Tennessee... | reverse complement strand
CCGCGGGAGTGCGTCCACGCTCGTCGACCTCGGCGGCCAGCGCGGCGGACGCCAGAGCTGCGAGAGCGGCGGACTGGTATGTCGGGGTGCCGCCCAGGCTGGTGACGATCCGGTCGTAGAGGCCGCGCATGCCGGCCTCGGGGTTGGGCTGGTAGATCACGTGAAGCGGGCCGGGTCGAGGGAGGAGACGGCACCCTTGAGGGCGACGGTCTTGCCCGCGCCGACCTCGCCTGTGACCACGCCGATCGCCCGGTTGTTGATGCACCAGGCGCTGCGGGCCGCAGCCTCGCGGTGGGAATTGTGCTGGTGGAGCATCGAGGGGGCCAGGTCCCGGCCGAAGGGGACGCGGGTGAATCCGTAGTAGCCCTGGACACGATCAATCAAGGAATCCTCCTGGGGCAGGGGCAGAACTCCGCCTCGGCGGCGGCTAGTTCGGCCGGTTCGTCGGCCGTGGCCCGCTGTCCGAGCCGGCCGGCGAAGGCCCACCGCGACACCGTGTTCATCTCCGGCCACTTCGTGGCCGCCGCCCGATGGGCGGCCACGATCACCGAGACCGCGTCCGACAACGGCGAGGCCGCCGGCTCCGGCATCACCGGATCGCCTGCGAGCGCGACCAGAGCGACGGTGAAGTGCGGACGCACGGCCTCCGCCCGATTGCGGAAGCGGCGGATCCAGCCGCGGACCGTGCCGTCCGACAGCTCCAGATGGGCGGCGACCTGGCGGTGCCCCATGCCCAGAGCCGCTATCTCCGGCCCGGCCCCGATCACCTCAGCCGCATCCGCCCGCTGCGGCCACAGCATCTCCGGCAGCAGCACGTGGGTGACCTGGCAGCCGGTGCAGCGTGACCGGCGAGGACGTACCAACAGCCGAGCCCCGAGATCACCACGGATCTCCCGCGGCCGGCCGTGTCCCCAGGGTGCGAGCGCGGCCCCGCACGCAGGACACGTAAGCTCACTGGCCCGCAGCTGGCGTTCCACGCAGACGACGTCGGTGTCGACGATGAGCACTCCGTACCTCCACCTCGTGCACACCGTGTCGTCGTGCACGAAGCAAGATCAGACTGCCCACCAAGATCAGCACTCATGTCCACCGCGAACGTCGCCAACCCCCGCCTACGTGCTCATGCAGAGAGTCGTCCAACAGTCAAGCGGGCGGGCGAGGCCTGACCCTCAAGCGGCGATCAGGTCGCGTCGGCGGAACGCGGTGAGGCCGGCCGCCGCGGCGAGCACGCCCATCCCGGTGAGCGCAGTGATGGCGGTCCAGTTCAGATCCGCGGCGGGGACAGGGCCGAGGTGCGTGAGCACGGCCGTGTCCAGCAGCCAGTGGTTGCTGGAGATGCTCGATCCGATGATCTCGATGAGGAACGACCACAGGACCAGGCCGTAGAGGACCGGCATGGCGAGCCGTGGGACCAACCCGTACAACAGGGCTCCCAGACCGAGCACGAACAGAGCCGGGATCGCGGTGTTGAGACCGGCCTGGAGCATCGCGGGGAAGTCGACCTCGCTGTGGCGGGAGGCTAGGCCGAGCCAGCCGCCGACGGCGGTGGCGAGGCCGGCAACGAATACGAAGACCACGGCGAAGCCGAGCCGCTCGGCCAGCCAGGCCGTCCTGGTGACACGGCGGGCGAGGAGGTGGTCCAGATGGCCGTCGGCCTCCTCACCGCGCAGGGCGGATATCTGACCGGCCGCCGCGAAGGCGAGAAGGGCGGCGATGTACAGGAATTCGTATCCGATCCACGCCGCCTCGGGGCCGCCGGGGTGTGCACCGAGATTGCCCAGCTGCTGCTCGATCGAGCCTACGGCGACTTCCCCGGACGCGGCGGATCGGGCGACCACGCCGAAGACCAGCGCGAGCGCTCCGAGGCCCGCGGTCCACGAGAGCACGGCCCAGCGTTCCAGGTGGACGGCGAGGACGCCGGCGCCGCCGAGGAACCGGGTGCCCGCTCTCGGCGGCCGGGAGCGGGTCAGTACGGCCGCTCCGATGTCGCGGCGTCCGGCGAGCGCGATCGCCGCCCAGGTGGCCCCGGCGGTGAGCAGGAGGATGGGAAGAAAGGCGAGGGCTTGCGAGCCGGTGAGCGGCCGGAGGTTCTCGATCCAGCCGAGCGGGCTCGCCCAGCGCAGCCAGGACTGCCCCGTGCCGGCGTCGGCGATCATGCGGATCAGGTAGCAGGCGGCGAAGACGAGGGCGGCCAGGCCGTTGGCCTGACGGCGGGTCGGGGCGAGCTGACTGGCGAGTGCGCCTACGGCGAGGAACATGGCGGCGCCGACGGTGGTCGCGGTCGCGTAGAACAGCGATGCCGAGACGGTGAAGCCGACCTTGCGGTTGAGCCCCGCGACGACCGTGAAGGCGGAGGTCAGTCCCCACAGCACGAACCATCCGGCCCCGATTCCGGCCAGAGCCTGGGCCGTCGCGTGACGTCGCGAGGTGCGGCCGGCCAGGAGCAGCTCCCAGCGTCCGGTGTCCTCTTCCCGCCGCAGCAGACGGGTGGCGGCGAGCAGCCCCCAGATGGCGCCGACGATGATCAGCAGCCCGAACAGGCGCCACGCCACGAGCCCGCCGATGGTGTCCACCTGCCGGGCGGGGCCGATGATCGCGGCCAGGCCGTTGTTGGCGCCGAGGGTGTGGGCGAACTTCTCTCGCGAGGAGGCCGTGGGGAAGTTCCGCCGCCAGCTGAGCGCCTCGTTCAGGATCAGCAGACCGAACAGGGCACCCCACACGGCGGCCGACCGCGCCGCGCGCCTGGCGGTCAGCACCGCCACGGTGCGGGCAGCTCTGCGCTCGCCGGGGCCCGTGCGCCGGACGGTCCCTGGGTGGGCCCAGAATCCGGTTTCAAGCCGCACGGGACTCACCGGACCGTGCCGAGGGTTCCCGGCCGTAGTGGGCAAGGAAGAGCTCCTCCAGCGAAGGCTCGCGGCTGAGCAGCTGGTGCACGCCGGACGCGGCGAGCACCCCGAGCAGCGGCTCGACCGAGCCGACCACCTGGCAGCGGACCTTGTTGCCCTCGACGGCCACGGCGGTGACTCCCGGGATCTTCGACAGGTCCGGGGGCGCGGTGTCGAAATCGGCATCGATCGACAATGCGGACAAGTGTCGCATCTCTGAGAGAGTCCCCACCTCGACCAGTTCACCGGCGCGCAGGATCGCCACCCGGTCGCTCAGCGCCTCGACCTCGCTGAGGATGTGCGAGGAGAGGAAGACCCCCTGCCGACGGTCACGCGCCTCACGGACGCATTCCCGGAACGTCTCCTCCATCAGGGGATCCAGACCGCTGGTCGGCTCGTCGAGGATCAGAAGGTCGGCCCGGGAGCTCAGCGCGGCGATCAGCAGGACCTTCTGGCGGTTGCCCTTCGAGTAGGCGCGCACCCGTTTCGAAGGGTCGAGCTTGAACCGCTCGATCAGCTCCTTCCGGTACGGCTCGTCGACCCGTCCTTGCACCCGGCCCAGCAGGTGCAGCGTCTGTGCACCAGTCAGTTGCGGCCAGAGGTTCGCCTCGCCAGGCACGTAGGCGACGCGTCGGTGTGCCTGCGCCGGGTGGGCCTGGGCGTCGACGCCGAAGATCTCGGCCCGTCCCGCGTCGGCGCGGATCAGCCCGAGCAGGCAGCGGATCGTGGTGGTCTTCCCGGCGCCGTTGGGCCCCAGGTAACCGAGGACCTCTCCTTCGGTGACCTCGAGATCGAGCGGCCGGAGGGCGACCGCGGAGCCGAATGACTTCGCCAGTCCGGTGGTACGGATTGCCAGCGCCATCGCTGCCTCCCGACAACCGATGGATCCTTCTCGGGCACCGGCTCGAAGACGGGCTCCGCCCGGTACTCACACCACCAGCCTGGTCGCGCGGCGCTCCGGTCGGTAAGGGCCGAACGGCCCCGCACCCCTGGGCAGGGCGGCCCGTACAGCTCCTGCGCCGCGCGCTGAGGAGAGCGCGCCTTTAGAGGCAATGCCGTGACTCTGACACGAAAAGTTGAGTGATCTCGGGCGTCAGGCGATCGCGAAAATCCGGCTGTGGTGCAGAGAGTTCGGAAGCGGGGTGCCCGGCGGGCCGATGGGGTGGTGTCGTTCCAGTCTGCGAGGCGGCTGAGGTTGCGGGCCATGGCTGTCAGGAAGTGCTGGACATGGGTGCGGGCCAGGCCTCGATAGCGGGCTCTGCGTAGGCCGTGGGCCCATCGTCCGGCGCAGCCGTACGACCACGTCGTGATCTACGGTGTGATCGAGCATCTCCCGGACTACCGCTGATTCGCCGCGAAAGCGTGGGACGTGCTGAAGCCTGGTGGACGCCTCTACCTCGACGCCTCGGCGTCCATCCAGAAGTTCTCGGTGAGCTCATTCATCCGCGATCACATCTGGGGCGGCACGCACACGTACATGTCGCTCCACGAAGTCATCGCCGAGATGCCCTACCACGGCTTCGAGGTGCTGGACGTGACCAGGGAGACCCGCGACTACGAACTGACGATGTTGGAGTGGGCGAAACGCCGCGACGCCGCGAGAGACGACATCATCGCGAGATGGGGCGAGAAGACCTACCGGGCGTTCCGGCTTTTCCTGTGGGGCGGCACACACGCATTCAACGTCAACGCGCTGCAGGCCTACCACCTTGTTGTCAAACGCACCGCCGAGCCCGGTCGTCCGTCCCGCCTCCGCGGGCTCGTGGAGTTCCTGGCAAGCCTGCGTTGAAAGGCTGCCGGTTTTCACGGGACTCTCCGCCCGCAACAGTCAAGCCGAAAGCTTCTGCTCCGGATGTCGGGCTTGATGTGCAAGCGAGGGGATGTGCGCCGACGGAATGCGAGCCTCACAGCCGTCGGTCACTCCTGGATGGGCGTGAGCAGGGACTTCTCCAGGATCACCGGAAGCGACAGGGTGCGGTAGCCGACCGAGGCGAACAGTACGGTGATCTGGTGGTCCTCCTCACTGAGGACCTCGCCGTCCCCCCACTGGGGGTGGCGGACCCGGGCACCGGACGCGAACGCGTGGTCGCGGCCTTCGGGCGAGGCGGTGCGTGGGCGCGGCAGGTCTGGAAGGGCTTCGGCCCGGGCACCCGCTTGCTGCAGGCACCTGTCGCAGTTGTCGCACCGGGTGTGCAACTGCTCGCCGAAGTAACCGAGCAGGAATCGCCGCCGGCAGCCGGTGGTCTCGGCCAGGCCGCGCATCATCTCGACCCGCGAGCGTTCCAGTCTCTCGTGCGCGGCGCCACGCCTCACGGCCTGATCGACTGCGTCTCCCTGATCGGCACCGGGCACCCGGGACACCTTTCCGCGCTCCACGGTGACGGCCCCGGCCTGCTCCAGAAGATTGAGCACCGCGGTCAGTCTGCCGGCGGACAGACCGGTCTTCTGCTGGAGCTCTGTGGGTGTCACCGCTGTCCTGTGCTCCCACACACTGCGGGCGACCCTCTTGATCGTGTCAGGATCCGGACGGCCGGTGGAGAAGAACTTCTGCAGTCCGAGATCCTCTTTGCGGTAATGCAGGATCGCCCGGGCCGCCGCACCGTCCCGTCCCGCCCGGCCTATCTCCTGGTAGTAGGCGTCGAGCGATCCGGGCACCGAAGCGTGCAGTACGAACCGCACGTCGGGTTTGTCGATCCCCATGCCGAACGCCGAGGTGGCCACCACTACGTCCAGCTCTCCGGCCAGGAAACGGTCGTGCACCGCGGCGCGTTCGGCTGACCGGGTGCCTGCGTGGTAGGCGGCCGCGGCCAGGCCGAGTTGGCTCAGCTCCGCGGCGTACGTCTCGGCGTCCTTGCGCGTCGCGGCGTAGACGATGCCCGGCTTGGGCTCGGCGGCCGCCCGTTCTACCACCGATCGTCGTTTGGCTGCGTCATCGAGGAAGTGGGTCACCTCCAAGCGGATGTTGGGCCTGTCGTAGCCCGCCGCCACCTCCCGGACCTTGCGCATGCCCAGCTGTTCGACGATGTCGGCGCGCACCGGTGCCGCGGCGCTGGCGGTGAGCGCGAGGATCGGAGGGCGCCCGACGCTCTCCGCGGCCTGCCGAAGCCTGAGGTAGTCGGGCCGGAAGTCGTGACCCCAGGACGACACGCAGTGTGCCTCGTCCACGACGAACAGAGATGGCTTCAGTGCGCTCAGCCGCTCCAGCACCTCCTGCTTGGCCAGCTGTTCCGGGGCCAGAAACAGAAACCGCGCTTCGCCGCCGCTCATGCTCGCCCAAGCCCGCTCGTTCTGCGTCTGGCTCATCGACGAGTTGATCGCCACCGCGGTCTGGCCACCTCTCCGCAGCAGCCCGGCGACCTGGTCCCGCTGGAGGGCGATCAACGGAGACACCACGAGCGTCGGACCGGGCAGCAGTGTGCCCGGCACCTGATACACGGCCGACTTGCCTGAACCGGTCGGCATGACCACGATGGCATCCCGGCGGGCCATGACCGCCTTCATCCCAATGAGCTGGCCGGGGCGCAGTTGGTCCCACCCGAAGACCCTTCGCGCCGCTCTGCGTAGCCGGCGGGCGGCGAACAGCCTGGTCAGCATGGAACTCCCTGTGCAGTCCAGCGCGCCGGGGTGACCCGACCGCGCGTTCTTCGGTCTACTACGGCTCTGCGGCGGGCCGCTGCGGCCGCGGCGATCCGCCCGGTGACAGTAACGCAGGAGGCGGACCGTCTCCTGTGGCGTCCGCCTCGGGCGGTCACGCACGGCCGTCACCCGATGTCGAGGAACCGATGTTGCGCCGTGGGTACAAGTGCCCGTTGGTCAAGGAACGACTCGCAGATCTGGTTCGACACAAGCACAAGAGCCGAAAGTGACCGTCCGTTTTCCCGTGCGCACGCCACTCGGTGGCCAACACACAGGGCTATCCGGCTCTCCATCCACGTGAACCTCTCCCATGCACGACGATTGCCGGCAGTTCAGAGAATCGACATACAGCTTGTGCACGAGCTGGTCTCCGCAGCCGTGAACCGCTCCGGGTCTGATGGAGGCTCGGACCTGCCCTGGGTTCTGCGCAGACTCGGACCGATTCTGCTGCTGGGGTGCGCGGGCGTGGCGCTCACCGTGTGGCTTGCGCCGGTTGGCCGCTCCCGATGGTCGTCACGGCGTCCTTCGTCGCCGGGGTGGGCCTCGGATACCTGGTGCTGTCGCATGGAGGCCGCGGCACGGGCGCGGTCCGCGCTCCGGGCTGGCGACAGGTACCGCGCGAGGCCGTCCTCGTGGCTGTCGCCGCAGTGCCCGTCGGGGTGGCCGTCGGCTGTACCACCAGCACTACTCTGACGTGGTTCCAGCTGCTTCCGTCCCCGGCCGATAGTGCTGGATGGCTCGGACCGGTGGCGCTGGCTGTGGCGTGCGGCGTTGCCACCGCCACCGCCCTCACCGTGCTGGGGATCGTCGGCGAACCGCTGCCGTCCTACGCGTCGTTGGGCCAGCGCCGCCGCGACGCCTCCGCAGTGATCGTGCTCCTCGCCACGGCAGCTGCCTTCGTCTTCCCGCTGTCCTTGCTCGCCCCTGTCTGGGTCGGCGCTGTGACGGCCGTGCTGATCGGGGGTCTGCTCGCCCTGGGTCTGCGCGCCGCTCCGAGCGGCGCAGGCCGGACAGCGCCCACAGGATCCAGCGGAACTTCCCGCGGGCGGTTTCGGCGCCCGCTGCTGCGGGGACTCACCGTCGGCCTACTGGCCGGGCTGTGCCTGGGGATCTCCTTCGGCCTCGCCGACGCCACCACCCGGAGCATCCGCGCCGCCGCACACGAAGACCCCCCTGGGACGGTGCACCGCCTGGCGGACGGAACCCGCTACGTGGTCACGGGGGACGGATGGGGCCATGGTCTGCGCCCCGACGGCGACCGATACCTGCGCACCCCCAGGCCGATCGACGTCGTGATCGAGGAATACTCCGACGGCAGCCGGTACATCTCTACCGCCGAATCGCCTGAGCAGGCCGCCCGGTGGGACTGCTCATCGGGTGGGCACTGTACGCCCGTCCACGGCCACATCGAGATTCACCTGCGCACGCCCGGCAGCAACCCCATAGACAGACTGCCCAACGGCACGTACGTGGAGGACTCCGACGTCCAGACCGTGCCGCCGGAGCGTTGAGCGCATTGGTCGGCATTCTGATCTACGTCGGCGTTGGGCCATTTGGGGGCAGTGATTCGACCGGGTCACGGACTGTGCAGTCGTCAGTGCCTGGGCGGCCTCTCAACGTCTACGCCTACTGCCGGTACAAAGGCTTCGCCACGACACGGTCTGAGGATGAGGTCCGCGAGGCCCGTACCGGGCACGACGCCGAGGCTCCCAGTCCTCTCGCGGAAGGCCCGCGCCGTTGAGGTGATGTCTGTCCTTCGACTGAGACGTGGGCCGGGTGCGGCGTGCTGGTCTGGGCGGGCTGGGTCAGAGGTCGTGCTGAGGCCGCTGTACGGCATGATGGGTCAGTGGACTTCGAGCCGTATCGGCGTGAACTGCTCGCGTTCTGTTACCGGATGCTGGGTTCGTTCCACGAGGCCGAGGATCTGGTTCAGGAGACGTTGTTGCGTGCCTGGAAGGCCCGGGAGCGCTATGACCCGGCGCGCGCGTCGGTGCGGACCTGGTTGTACCGGATCGCGGCCAACGTGTGCCTGACCGCGCTGGAGGGGCGAGGCCGGCGCCCCCTGCCGTCCGGGCTGGGTGCCCCGGGCGACGATCCCGAGGCCGTGCTCACGCCGGCGCTCGATGTGCCCTGGCTGGAGCCGTTTCCCGAGGCGCGGCTGGACCTCCAGGCGCGCCTTGATCTGCGCCTGGCGTGGGTGGCGGTGGTGCAGGTGCTTCCGGCACGGCAGCGCGCCGTGCTGGTGCTGCGGGAGGTGCTGGGGTTCACCGCGGCCGAGGTCGCCGGGCAGTTGGGGACCACGGTGGCGGCGGTCAACAGCGCGTTGCAGCGTGCCCGTGCCGCCCTCGCGGCCGCGGGCGGTCCCGATACGGTGCGTGAGCCGGACGATCCCGGAGCGCGGGCCGTGGTGCAGCAATATGCGCGGGCGTTCGAGGCCGCCGACGTGCCCGCGCTGGTACGGCTGCTGGCCCGGGACGCGATCCTGGAGATGCCGCCGGTCCCGCTGTGGTACCGGGGCAGCAGCGACTACGGCCTGTTCATGCAGCGCGTCTTCCGGACACGCGGCACCGGCTGGGCCGTGCGGGAACTCACGGCGAACGGGCAGCCGGCGCTGGCGGCGTACGCGCCGGAACCCGGTGGCGGGCACCGGCTGCACACTCTCCAGGTGTTCACCGTCACCGGCGGCCTGGTGGCGCACAACGTCGTCTTCGCCGATCCGGGCGTCTTTGACGTCTTCGAGCTGGAGCGGCACATTCCTGCGGGGGACGCGGGCAATTCCACGCCGCAGCGATGAGTCGGGCGGGGGCCGCCGGTATGTACCGGTGAGCACTCGACTGGAGCGAGAGGAACTTCGCTGTGAGCATCATCGTGATCGGATTCGTCACACTGGACGGGATCATGTCCGACCCCACCGGTTCGGAGGGGACACGGCTAGGCGGCTGGGCGCTGCGGCACGGGCGGGAAGCCATCGACGGGGACAAGTTCCGGCTCGGCCGCACGCTGGACGACGGCGTGCTGCTGTTCGGGCGTACGACCTGGCAGATCTTCTCCCGGCTGTGGCCCGGACGGGAAGGCCCGTTCGCCGCCCGCATGAACGCCGCCGCGAAACTGGTCGCCTCTCGCACGTTGAGCGGCGCGGACACCGCGGCGTGGGCGAACTCGCGGCTCCTGGAAGGCGACGTCGTCGACGCCGTCAAGCACGAACCGCGCGACGTGGTCGTCATCGGCAGCCTCAGCATCGCGCACCGGCTCATGGCCGAGGACCTGGTCGACGAGTACCGGCTGCTGACCTTCCCCACCGTCCTCGGCACCGGCGACCGGCTCTTCCCCGCGGACGGCCCGCACGCGGAGCTGGAGTGTCTGTCGGCACAACAGGCCGGCCCCGCCGTCCTCACTCGCTACCGCCGGGCCGCCGCATGAGCGCCCGCTTCACCGTCCTGTACGAGACGCCGGCCGACCCCGCGGCATTCGACCGCCACTACCGCGACGTCCACCTCCCGCTCGCACGCCGCCTCCCAGGGCTGCGCCGCTACACGCTCGGCCGAGACGTGGTCGCCGTCCGTGGCGGCGAACCGTACTACCTGGTCGCCGAATTGGAATGGGAGACGAGGGAGGAACTCCGTGCGGCCTTCTCCTCCCCCGAAGGGCGCGCCGCCGCAGCCGATGCGGCCCACCTCGAGGAGTTCACCCTCATCCGCAGCATGATCTACACGGTCGACGAGAGCGTGCTGTAGGGGCACGAAAGCACAAACCGGGGACGCGACTGGCTGGATCGTCCGCGTCTCGCTTCGTTCACTTCAAGCAGCAGCGTTTGTATGCCGGTTTGAGCAGCACCTAGCGATCTTGAGGCTTGCAGGTGTTCACGAGAAGTGACGGCAGCCATGGGAGACGGCCCGCCGCCCGGAGGGCGGCGGGCCGTCGAGTTCGTAGCTGCAGACATCAGCCGGCCTTGGCAGGCGTCTTCGACGCGGGCCCGTGTTGGTGTGGGCGAGAAGCAACGTCTGGCGGCGAGTTTCGGCAACACCGTGGATCGGCTGGGCTGCACCGTGCCGGATGTCAGACCCGCCGCATACCATGCCCGGTTATGGCCGATGACGTGCTCAACTACTCCCAGCCCGGACCCTTCACGCGCCTGGCCGCGACACAGCTCCAGCTCATCGAGAGCCTGCCGGATGACCCCGTTGGCATCTGTGCCGCCGCGCAGGGCCTGGTCATTCAGCCCGCGGACGCCACCGCGGTAGGGATTCCTGAGGCACGGCTCGCGGAGAAGAACATCCGGCCGGTCAGCGAGCTGATCGCCGCTCTGATCTTCCTCGATCCGTCCCCGCTGCACCAGGCCCGCACCCCCGAGGCACGGGTGATCGGCACCTGTCGGCACTTCGCCACCATCGCCTGCGCATTCCTGCGAGCGAGGGGCATCCCCTCGCGGGCCCGGTGCGGCTTCGGGACCTACTTCCTGGAGGGCTGCGGCGTCGACCACTGGATCACCGAGTACTGGAATGCCGACCAGCGGCGCTGGGTGCGCGTCGACACCGAACACCTCGGCAAGACGTATGTCGAGCATCCCGAGGATCTCGCTGTGGGCCAGTTCCTGACCGGCGGCGAGGCATGGGTTCAGTACCGCCAGGGATTGGTCGATGGCCAGAAGTTCGGGGTGGCCGGTGTCGATTTCGCCTGGGGACCGGCCGAGATCAGCGGCAACGCCGTCCGCGACCTCGCGGCGCTCTGCAAGCAGGAAATGCTGAACTGGGACGAATGGGGCCGCATGACCGATGCCTATCAGGGCAAGACGGGTCCCGACTACGACCAGCTCATCGACGAGGTCGCGGATGCCTGCTCCACGGACGATCCGCCGACCCTGACTCGACTGTTCGCCCGGGAAGACTTGGCCGTTCCTCACGGCATGGCCGGATGAGCCGATCCGGGGACTGGCAGCGGAGCGTCGGCGACCGCGCCAGTCCCCGGCTGCTCAGGTCGGGGCAGCCTGTTCTGCCTTGGCTCGGGTGCTGGTGAGCCGATAGGAGTCGGTGCCGGTCTCGATGATGGTGCCGTTGAAGGTCAGGCGGTCGACGATGGCCGCGCAGAGACAGGGATCGGTGAAGGTCTTCGTCCACCCATCTGGGGCTGGCACATGTTCCTTTTCGAGGATCGCTGCTGCCACCGGCCCGTATCCATCTCCTGCGGTCCTCGTTGGTCTTCACGGTGGTGCTCGGATTCTCCAGGCGCTGCCTTGATCGGTCAGGTGCGAGGAAGGTGTGCCGGTGACATCCCAGTTACGGGTGATCGAGGGTGGTGCCGTCCTGCTGGAGCCGGTGACCGCCGACCCGTGGGAGTTCCAGGCCGAGTGCGTCGAAGCGTTCGTCGCCTCGTGGCGGGCCCGCGGGTTCAGCCCGGTGACGGTCGAGAACGACATTGGCCTGCTGGAGCGAACGCTGACTGCACTGGGCCGGCCCGCGTGGGACGTCACCCCGGAGGACATCGACCGCGTCGTCGGCGACCTGGCCCTCGCGGGGCGGGCGGCTTCGACGCGGCGCGAGTATGTGCAGATCTTCAAGGGATTCCATCGGTTCCTGCAGGTCCGCAAGGCCGTTGAGATCGAAGCGGGGTTCGGCGTCCGTCTGGTCTGCCCGGTGGACGAGTTCAACGCCGCGCGGCATGTCGGGGACGATTCCCCGGCCCAACTGCCGCCGCCGACCCCGGAACGGGTGGCGGAGTTCTTCGACTTCCTCAAGTCCCGGATCGCCACCGCCCGCAAGTACGGGCCCGCCGCCCGGGACTACGCAATGTTCCGGACCCTCTATCACGCCGGCCTGCGCTCGGAGGAGGCGTCCCTGCTGGACCGTCCCGACGTTCACTTCTCGCGGGGCCCGTTCGGAAAACTCCACGTTCGATTCGGCAAAGGCGCCCGCACTTCCGGCCCCAGGCCGCGCTGGGTGCCCATGCTGGACGGCCTCGACCTCGTCCTGCACTGGTTCCTCGATGACGTGCGGGGCAAGTTCCCCGACTCGCCGGTCCTGTTCGCGGACGAGTCCGGCGGCAGCCTGCACCGCGGGACGATCCGCAACCGCCTGCGATATCTGATGGAACTCGAAGGACGCCCAGCCGCCGACCGGTTCAGCCCGCATGCCCTGCGGCGGGCCTGCGCGACCCACAACTACGAACGCGGTGTGGACCTCGTGGCGATCCAGCAACTCCTCGGTCACTGGACGGTCAGCTCGACCATGCGATACGTCCGGCCGTCCGCGACGTTCATCGAGGACGCCTATCGCCGCGCGGTGACCACCACGCTGAGCGAACTCACCGCCGACGAGGGCAGCCCCGCATGAAGATCCGATGGCGCCTGCGGATGGCCGCCGCCCAGCGCGAGGTCTGGACCGGCACCCAGTTGCAGCGGCTCCTGGCCGAACGTGCCGGCCTGCAGATGTCCTCCGCGTCGGTGTCCGCGCTGTTCACCAAAGAGCCCTCCCAGGTGAAGATGTCCACCCTGATCGCATTGTGCACCGCACTGGAATGCACTCCCAACGACCTGTTCGAGGTCGACACCACCCCCGTCGAGCTCCCTGCCACCCCACCACGGCCAGTCGCTGATCTGCCCAAGGCAGCCTCCGCCCGCGGCCGTTCGATGCCGCCACTGTGACCCGGGTGGCATCGTGGGCGTCAAACAGAGCGACTGCATCGGCTGCGGAGCCCCGGTCGGCTTCATCGACCGGCAGTACTGCTGTCGCTGCACGGCCCGGCAGAAAGAAGCGGCGGCCAGGGCCGCTTGCCCCCGCTGCGGCCAGCAGCGCGTACTCCAGGAGGACACCGGCCGGTGCATCACCTGCTCACGCGTGTGCACCACCTGCGGTCACCCGGTCAGAGACAAGACTGCAACGTTGTGCCGGGACTGTTCGCGCAAGACGGAACGCGACGCCGCCAAGGCACCCTGTCCTCGCTGCAGTCGGCCCGGCTATCTGCGCGAGGACACCGGCTGGTGCGGGCACTGCTCGCGTCCCCGCCAGACCAAACAGCCGCCCCGGCCCTGCCGCGAATGCGGCCGCGTGCGACGGCATGCCGGGCTGGGACTGTGCTCAGCCTGCTGGCAGCGTCACCCCGACCGGCCCTTCGTCCGGGCCGAGAACCTGATCGCCGAACTCGCCGAACCCCCGGACTGGCTGCGGGACTTCACCACCGACCTCGCCGCCAAGTACTGCGTCAGCCGCGCCTGCACGATGATCACCTCCCTGGGACGACTTCTCCTGGACGAGCCCAACCGCCCGCAGGCTCTGCTCGAACGCTCTCGTCGTTCGGGACGCTCGATGGGCTCCCTCGCCCGCGCGCTGGAGACCTTCTTCACCGGTCACGGCATGGCCATGGCCACCGATCAGGCCGAGCGGCTCGCGGCCGGCCGCCGACAGCGCCGCATCGATGCCGTCCCCGAGCCCCTGCGGCCAATGGTGGACGCATTCGCCGACTTCATGTTGCGCTCGCGCGAGAGGGCCCGCCGTGCCGGAACACGGCCTCGCAGCGATGCGACCGTCGAGGCGGCACTGGCCATCATGCGTGACCTCGCCCGCTTCCTCGCCGGTGAGCGCGGCAAGCAGGACTGGGCGCTGAGCGATGTCCACGACGTCGAGGCCTTCCTCGCCGGCTCGCCCCAGGCCCGGAAACGTCGGCTGGTCGTGCTCGGGCAGTTCTTCCGCTTCGCTCGTTCGCAGAAGATCGTGCTGGTGGATCCCACCCGCGGTTTGACCTCCCGAGGGCCGAGCGGCTTCACCGGAGCGACGCTGACACTCGACCAGCAGCGCGTATTGTTCCGCCGCTGGACCACCGGCCCGGCTGTTCACCCGCACGAGGCTTTGCTGGGCATGCTCGCGCTGTTGCACGGCGCATCAAGCCGCGAAGTCAAGATGCTGCAGACCAGTGACCTCGACCCTCACGCCCGGACTACCCGGCTCGGCGACCGCCCGCATGCGGTCCCCCTGGACCCGGCGTCATGGGCAGTGCTGGAACGCTGCCTCACTCACCGCGAAGCCCAGCGGACAGACAATCCCCACGTCATGGTCACCCGCCAGACGAAGTCCGGACGGGGCCCGGCGTCCACCGCCTATGTCAGCCACATCCTCGACGCCTGCGGCTTCCCGCCCCGAATGATCCGCTGCACTCGACTACTCGACCTGGTCAACACCATGGACCCCAAACTCGTCGCCGCCGCCTTCGGCATGGACCCCGAAGCCACCATGATCTACCTCGCCGACCACGTCGATCCAGGCCGCCTGCCGGGCCCAGAATCACGGTGACGGCAGGCGACCGCCTGACCTACTCTGTTCAGCCGATGAGTAAATGTCGGCTCTCGCCGCCGATCTCCGCCACTTCCTCCACGAGAATTGCAGCGATCATGGCTGACCTGCCGACAAGTGAGCGTCTCTATATCTGGGGGCGGAACTTGTTCCAGCAACAGCAAGAACCCGTCGTTTGGGCAGGCAGCGTTCTTGCGGCTGCGACCCGGAAGACGGGGCGGTCACCAGAGATCGACGAGGCTCTGATCCTGGCACAACGTGAAGACCAGTGGCCGCGGGGCCGGGAAGTCTTCGACCGAATTCGGCGACGGAGCCTGAGCAGAGAAGAGCCCCTGGCTGAGGACCAAGCTCTGTACTTCGCACTCGCGGAACTGGTGGCCAAGCTCGCACATAACGCATCGGGACAGCGACCGCCTTTCGATCATGATTCGGGTTGGCGCGTCGGGCCGACTGCCTATCGCCTCGCCGCGGCGTCAGATGATCCCGAGCTCCACGAGCATCTGACGCGGGCCCTGGGCGGATGGCCACAGGACGTCTGACTACCAGAGCTCCCGCTGTGCCTCGTCGAACCTGTCGCAGTTCGGCAGCACCTCGCACGGGTTCGCCGGAACATGTGCGCTTTTCCAAACGACTCGTTGGAGGCGATGGCGACGCTGTTCTTCTCCTCGCGCTCGGTCAGGACCTGGAACAGCAACTCGGCGCCGTGCCGGTCCAGTTCCATGTGTTGGGTCGGGGACGGGACGCCGTGCACCGTTTCCGGTGTCGGTTTTCCCGTCCCCGCCCGCCGAACCGGACGTGCCCGTTGGCCGAGCATCCGGCTCTCCACGTGATCCGCTGGATCAGGCGACGTATTCGCTGACCTGGCCGACGAAGGCCACATCGTCGTGGTTCGTCCGGCGGAAGCGTGCTCCGTCGGGGTCGACCTCGTCGATGTTGTAGGGCGTGCTGATCTGCGCTCCACGAAACGTGTATCAATGGACCAGCATCTTCGCCGGGTTGCAGAGGACGATTCCGCCCTCGGTGATGCGGTCCGCCCCGTAGTAGCGGCGCCGCAGCTGTTTCCAGGTCAGGAGGGGGTGTTTGTAGCGGATCCAGAGAAGCAGCCTCCACCACGCGTACCAGCCGAGGTAGGAGAACGTTCTCTTTGATGCGCCACCGATACGTCGAGGTGGAACACCTGCTGTCCTGGCATGTCTCGACCACCCTGCGCCGGTGCGCGCCGCCTGTCGGGGGACGGTCCGAGGCCCTCGCGGCGGGGCCGGTCCTCCTGGCCTGCGTCCCCGGCGAACAGCACACCCTGCCGATCGAGGCCCTCAACGCCGCCCTGGTCGAACGCGGCCTGCCCACAAGGATGTTCGGCGCCGCGGTGCCTGCGGAGGCCCTCACCGCGGCGGTGCAGCGCCTCGGCCCGACGGTCGTCGTGCTGTGGGCACAGGCGCGCTCCACGGCGAGCCTGCCGCTGGCCCGGCATCTGGCCGATGTCCGCTGGGGTGTGCAAGGGGCCCGGCGTCGGCCCCTGGTACTGCTGGGCGGCCCCGGCTGGGCGGGCCCGGTGGTGCGTGACCTGCTCCGTCCGACGAGCCTCAGGGACGCCCTCGCGATCCTCGCC
>Ga0075367_10000354_pt1 | contig 16432 bp, 24 predicted proteins | sample EndMethybrTD3032_FD_71399 | JGI IMG/M metagenome (GOLD analysis project Ga0075367, IMG submission 71399) | Populus endosphere microbial communities from Tennessee, USA - Endosphere MetaG P. TD hybrid TD303-2 | ecosystem: Host-associated > Plants > Roots > Endosphere | place: USA: Tennessee... | reverse complement strand
GGACAAAACGACACGGCGTCGCCGGCCGTTTGTGTTCCCTTCCCGTCGCGGTTCTGGTCGGCGGCACCGAACGGCGTGTGGTCAGAGTCGGCCGGCTTGCCGCGGTCGCCTTGCGTTCGCTTCTTGCCGTCGAACGTGTTCGGTTCCCCGTCGTCGTCAACGTCACCGGCCGGCGGTGTTTCATGGCCGGACGTATGATTCCATCCGCGGTCGGCGGCGCCTTGTACTTCGGCGTTCGGAATACGTTTCCCGTTCTCGTGCGTCTCGGCGTTGAAGATGAGCCGCTTCATGCCGTCCAAGAATTTTTGCCACGGGTTCATTGCGGCTCTCCGTTCATCGATGTATGCGTTGGCGACATTGACTCCGCACCCGTCTTGAACCGAACACGCACCACGCTCGAACGGCAGAACGGCGAGATGATCTGGGCGATAGTTCCGTGCGATGTAGTCGTACGGCCGGCCTTTGTCGTCTATCGCTCCGTTGTGCGCTAACTCGTTGTCGGTGAACAACCCGGTCGACAGTTCGATCGCTTGGCCGTGAACGGCGCGGTACAGAATGTCGGTGCCGTTCTGCCGGTCGTAGTTCCGCGTCAGTTCGACGTTCAGGTATAGATCGCACTGCCGTTCACCGGCCGGCGTCGTGCGGTCGTTGTAGACGTAGCCGATGCCGGTTCGCCCGAGAACTTCGGGGTCACGGCCGGAAACCGGCAGATTCGTCAATGGGTCGAACGGGTGACCGACGTGAATCGGCGTGCCGTTCCAAATGCCGGCGTTCCGGACGACTTCATTCTTCGGGTAGTACAACGCACCGTTCGAGCCGTTCAGTACGCCGGGTACGATTATGGTGGCAGGCACCACGACGTACTCGACACCTTGAAGAACTTCACGCCGGATTTTTCCGGAGCGGTATGCGTTGAACGTGGTGACGGTCGGCATCGAATTTAATGATGCCGAACGGATTGGAATTGTTCAAGCGGGAACTAGACTGTCAAAGCAATATGCTAAGACCCAAAGCAAATTGCGTTAGTAGCGGCTTCCGAAACAAGACGAACCCACCGGTAGCGAATTGACCGGCGGTGTGCGAGTTCACAAACGACCGTGTGACCGTACGTCTTGAGGAACTTGCGTAGTGCCGTGAGATGGAAGCCAATAGCGCTGAGTTGTGACTTATCGTCCCATAGACACGCGTGTAGTTCGGCTTTGGTGTGCGCTTCGCCGTCACTCAGTACGGCGAGCATACGACGCTGCACGTTCGTCAGTTGGTCGACTGGCTTCTTCGGCTTCACTTTCGATGATTTCGGTAAGGAACTAGCGGTCACGCATTGCTCCGAACGTTTGTAGTATTCGGGTCTTTCGGATCGAACGCGCCTCGGTTGCCGGTCGCTGACTTAACTTGCGTCGAGTCGAAGACGACGTAAGACGTAGACGTGGCTTCTGACCAGTCTCCGGAATCCTTGATGTTCTTGAAGATAATGCCGTCGTGCTTACTACGGTCGACCGACTCCATATGAATCGGTACGATTACGTCCCAACTCAATCCATTAGCATCTACGATCTTTGGGTTCTCGATCTTCAAATAGACCGGATGAATGTTCGGCTTCCCTTCGTGGTCGTCGAGTTCTTTGTGTTCTAAGTCGTAGACTTTTCCGTCGAGTTCTCCGTACTTGTCGTAGTCTTCCCGGCTGATCTTCCCTTCGCCGAGCATAGCATTTAACCATCGTTGTCCGTTCCTAGACGACGGCGGTGATTCCCCGGTCTTGTCTCCGAGTCTCACGAGAAATTCGTCCCTTTCTTCTTCGGCCGTCTCTAGTGCTTTGATTGCTTGTTTGACCGCGAGCGGTTGGTGATACGCGTACGACCCGGCGTTTTCGGGGGAAGCGGAAAAGAACGCTCCAGATTTTCCGAACCCACCTAGATTCGTTCCGGCGTCTACGTCGAACGACGTAAATTCTTCCGGCGTTCCGTGATAGACGACGAGTGGTTTCCCGGCATCGTCTACGACTTTGGACTTCCCGAACCATGTCTTGAACGCTGTCGATTCCGTTTGCTTGTCTCGGAATGAACCCCCGCCGGTCGTCGTCCACTTTCCACTTGAATCTCGTTCTTGATTCGGGTCGAACGTGTTGTGAACGAAATCGTACATCGGCGTCGACGGCGGCCGTTCCGGCAGTGCGAAGTTCACCGTGAGTTTGCGTCTCTTCACGGCACGTTCTCCGCATACGGAACGTCACCGATTTCATACGTCGCGTACTCGTTCGTCGTGAACGTCTTCGGTAGTCCGACTACTTTCGACGCCGTCAGCGCGTACGACGCGTACTGTTTGTTCAAGTTTTCCATGAACTTGACCGGAGCGGCTTGGGCGTCGACGACGTGATTCCCGGCTAACCGAATCGGTGTGGCGAGAATGCGGCGTAGCGTCTCGTCGTTCTCAGGAATAGTCGCGAACGTTCCGGCTTCGTCGTCGAACGTGATGGTGCCGATGCGTTCGACCGACTTCCCACGTAGCCCGTGTATTTCGACTTCGTGTACCATGTCAGATTCCTTTGTCGGTGAGGAACGTACTGCCGTCTGACTTCGCTTTCGGGAACGTCTTCTCTTCTCTCGCCCATTGCTTCAGTAGTTCGAGCCGCTTGAGCGTACCGGCGATGGCTTCGGGAGGAAGATCGTGGTTCCGCATCGCCGACTCAATCTTACTCGCGTTCCAGTTCAGCACTTCTTTCGGCACCGTCATTTGCTTGGAATTCGCGAAGTTGAACACTTTCGACACGAACTCGCCGTTCTCGTCGGGGAAACATAGTCCGTGGTCGATGGCTTTCAGCTTGCCCCGACCGGCTTCGATGTCTTCTAGCGACCCTTGAATCATCATATTCCCGTAGTGCCGGTCGGTCGCGCCGGTCAGTACGTCGAACGCGGCGAGTCGAGCGCAATCCTTTTCTCCGTCGAAGATGGCGGCCGGGTACGCACCGTCGACGACCGGATCACCTTCCTTCATTGGTAGTGTTCCGCCGGTGTACGCGTTCTCACAGAACTCTTGCAACGATCCTTCTTCACCGTCGATAGAGCGAACGACGGTCGCCGGAACGATGTCGGACATGCCGATGGCGTCGGCCACGTCGCTCGCAGCCGCTTCCCGACGCCAGTACGTACCGGACGCGATGGTGTCACGTAGTCCTTCGGCTTCCCCGGTTCGCGGCTTCCACACACCTTTCATGCCGTTTTCGAGGGTGACGATAAATGTGGCGTTGGCGTTGTTCCCGTTGCCGAGTGTGTCCTTCTTCGTCACGTCGCCGTAGGAAATCGCCGTTTTCGTTTCGGCTTGTGACTTCGTACCGGAACCGCCGTTACTGCTCCATCGTCCGTGATCGTCTCGTTGTTGGTCGAAGTCGAAAGCGTTCCTTGTTAATAGTGGAGCGATTTCTTGTAACGCTTTGACGTGTGCTGCTGCGGCCTTCCGGTGTGCCTTGATGGCGATTTTCCTAGCCGTATTTTTTTCCGCACTCGGAGTCGACCATCGTTTCAGTATGTTCGCCGCCTTCGTGTGTTCATCGGCAGCTTCGGCATGAGCGTCGAACACGGTACGTATTTCTTCCGGTTCGTCTTGTGATTTCGAGAGTCGAATTGCGGCTGACTTCGCTGTTTGTAAGAAATTATCGGCGGTGTAGTTAGAAGACATTGGTACGGCGTTCGTCGCGTCGTGTGCTACTTTACTCGTCGCATTGCTTTCAATCCACCGACCGTGATCGTCTCTTTCTTGACTCGGGTCGAACGTGTTCTGAGTCGCGGTGCCGTGAATCGGTCCGTGATAGTGTTCGGCGACCGACTTCGCGAACGGTGGTGCCGTACGGTCGAAATCCCAACCGGCGGCTTGTGCTTGTTGTTCCAATTTCGCGATGTGCGGAGCGAGTGCCGTGCGCATCTGCGTGAGCAAGTCGGCGTAGAACTCACTCGCCGCTTTGTCGATGTCGCCGGCCGTAGCAACGTTGTGAGTCGCGTTCACTTTCCGCCGTTCTGCTCGTTCTCGCGCCGACGGCTTCGGCGCCGACCGACGCATCGCTTCACGCACCATGCCGAACGCCGACGTGGTGTCTCGAACCGGTTGAGCGGCGACTTGACCGGCTACTCTTGTCGCTTTCCCGGCTTGGTACGCCGCTTGGTGCATTCCTCTTTCGGCGTGACCGACCGCGGTGTCGACGTGCTGTGACGCGACCGACTTGAACGCGTGAACTAGCGTACCGGCGACTTGCAACGACGCTTCGAGCTTCGAGTTCTCGCCGACGATGCCGAGTCGCTTCCCGGCTTCGGCGAGAGCGACGGCCGGAATGGCGCCGATCAAGTGGTTGCCGGGAATTGCTTTGAACGCCGGGCCGAGACCGAGAGCGGCGAGCTTGTCGGCCATTAAGTGTCCGCTCGCTAGAATCGCGCCGGCCGTGGCGTGGCCGTACCGATCGACTAGACTCTTGACCGTCGATTCGGCGACCTTTGTAGCGGCGTCGTGTGCTTTCGCGATGGCTTCGGCGACCGGTCGTCCCATCGGCACCTTGGCGACGATTTGAGCGGCCATTTTCGCGGCAGCACCGGCGAACTTGTTCGAGAAGACGGCGGCGGCGTCGGTGTGGTCGAACGCGCCGGAAGCGTCACCGCTCGCAACCATGTCGTTCGCGGCTTCGGCGGCGGCGTGTGCTTCTTCGTGTCCGCCGAATAGTTCGGCGATGTCGTTCGCGTCTCCTACGTCTTGCTGTTGTTCGGTCGTCTCGTCGATGGCTTCGCCGGAGTGCTTGCTCTTTCCGCCAAAGAACGATTTCACACGGTCGATGAGTCCTGGCTTTTGACCGGCGTCGGTTCCGCCACTCGAAGTCCACTTTCCGGCTTGGTCGCGTTCTTCGGCGGCGTTGAATTCGTTCCTAGTCGGTACGGTCATCTTCCGAACGGCCGCTTCGATTTGATCTTTCATTTCTTTTTCGTGTAGAACGTCCGCTCCGAACGGCAATGATTTTATTCGGCCGGCGGAGAATGAAGTCGAATCTACTCCGTACAATTTCGAGACTAAGTGAGCTACGGTCTCTGCTTCGTGTTCGGCGAACGGTGAAAACCCGAAGTTGTGATGTCCGATAATGAAATGAGCGGCTTCGTGAGCGAGGGAGTGCGCTTGCATGTTAGGAGACGCACTCGAATCGATAGTGATGACGACTTTTCCGCTCTTGCTCTTGTGTTCCCCGAACTTCCCTTTCATGTTCTTGAACTTAACTTGTCCGCCTAAACTCTCTACTAGTCTTTTCATGTCTTCTTTGAGAAGCCGGCCGTTGGAGCTATCACCGGTTAGAGGAGTTTCCTTTCCGGCAGACTTTACGGCGGTGAGAAGGGAGTCGTAGTGAACCGACGAACTACCGCTGCTCTCGGTGAATCGTCCGTGATCGTCTCTTTCTTGGTCTTGGTCGAAGTTCAGCGACCACACGTTCCGAATGAACGGGTTCGACGGCGATTTCTTCGACTGATCGGCGACGCCGTGGTTCATGCCGCTCGGCATCGAAGACGAAGCGGACAGCGGCGACAGTGCGATCTTGCCGACCGTCGGTGGTTGAATCGCTCCACCGGCCGCGCCTTGACCGCCGGCGCCGGTGATTCCCCCTTTAACCGAGTTCGGTCCGCCGCCGGGAAGGTTCGGTGTTCCCCCACTACCGGAACCTGGCGGACCACTTTTCGGCGGGAAACCACTTCCCCCACCCGGCTTCGACGGCGGTGATCCTCCCGGCATCGTACCGGCGCCGAATCCCATCATTCCCGGTGGTTGTTGCGCTCCGGCCGGGTTCGTAGCCGCGGCCATCGCTTGATCGTGTTCCCTGTCTTGCTGTTCGGGGTCGATCATACCCGGCGGCGGTGCCGGCTTGTACCCGAACTGTTCGATCATTTGTTGCTGTTGTGCCGCTTGCTGTTGTTGAGCGATGGCGTTCTGTTGTTGCTGTGCGGCACCGAGAGCGGCGATTTCTTCTTCGTCGAACAACCCACCGGTGAACTTGGATAGAACTTCCGGTAGCGGAATGTCGGTTTCGATACCGCTTTGCTTGTACGCACCGAGCCCTTGCATCAAAGACGCGAAGATGGCCGCTTTGTCCTTGTCGTTCAAGCTGTCGAGGTCGGGCCAATCGACGTGATACCCTTCGTTCGGCACGGGCAGTACGCCGACGCCGACGAGTCGGTCGATGAACGGACAGATGATGCGTGGTGTGACGTACCCGTTCTGCCGGTTCCGAATCTGGTCGTTCCACTGCGCGTCGTCTTGGCTACTCGCCAACTCACCCCGTTCACTGCCCTTGAAGACTCGCACCGGACATCCGATGGTCATGCAGATGAGGTTGATTAACCCTTCGATGTACGGCGTCGGATCGACCATACTAGGAGCAAGTAACGACCACGTACCACCCTTGCCGATGAGGTACTTCTGTAGAGAGTTGATGAGATTCTCTACGTCGTCGGATACTTCTTGTTTGTCGACTAGCACGTCACCGCCGAGTTGCGGGTGTGTGCTGAACACTTTCGTCGGCGTACCGCTTTGCCAGTAACCCTCCGCAGCTGCTCCCGGAACTTTGAGAATGTCGAGGATGTAGTTCAGAACGGGCCGCAGCGGCGGCGGTGCGAAGATTTCCGATGCACCCGCGTTGGCGTGAACGTCGGCGAGATGTATGACGCGCGACCAGTGAACGAACACCGTCGCCATCGGCAACCCGATACCGCTGTGCGTCTCTCGTGGGTCGTTCAATATGACGCGGTACATGACCGGCATACCGAACCGCGGGTTCCGAATGTTCCACTCGTACCGGACGACTTGTACGAGCGATTCGTCGAAGCAACGAAGGAAGATGAGCTTCTTCGGCGTCTGTGCTTCGGCGTCGTGCGCCAGTTGCTCACTCGGCCCGAGTTGGACGCCGTAGTATTGCTGGTCGGTGCCACTCATCGCCGACGGTGGCATACCGTAGCCGGCCGACCACGCCGGGTCGTTGTCGTCGTAGTTCCGGTCGGTTCCTTGTTTCCCCGGGGAACCGCCGGGCTGTCGCTTCATTCCCGGCGGCAAATTCGAGTCTTCGCCGTTCGCCTTCCCGTCGTCGACGGACGGAATCGCGCCGGGAGGAACGTTAGCCGGCGGCGGTGACGTGCCGTGCTGGCCGAACGCGAACGTGTCACCGACTTCGCCGCCGGACTTCAACTGAGTACGACGGTCAGGACCGCGGTCGTCTTCTGGTCCAAGATCATTGTCGGGGTCGCTTTCGCCGTAGCCGGGAACAGGGTTGTTCGCCGGTTGCGGCTTGCCGGTCTGAGTCGCGCCGACTTGGCCGTAAGGGTTCGTGCCGTCGTCGGGCGCTGCCGGTGACGCCGGACCTTTACCGACTTGCTTCGGGAACATTGGACCGGCGCCGGTCGGTAACGTGTCGTCGCTTTGCAACGGCGCGCCGGTGTGGTCGAGCGGCGTTTGTTGGAACAGTGCGTTCGGTTCGAGCGGCTTACGTGGCGGTCTCGGTACGGCGACCGGCGGAATCGGCGGCTTCTTCGCTTGGAACGGAACTACGTTTCCGCTTCGCTGAACTCCGGGAAGAACGTTGTCGGTTCGGCGGTTCAATACGAGCGACGTGTACCCGCGGCCGACGGCTTGCCGCTCGTTCAGCGTCAATGTCATCGCTTCGCCGGGCACTTTCGACGACACGGCGATACGTGCAGCCCATTCGTTTTGACCGTTCCGAACGAGATGCTTGATCGTCGCTTCGGTCGTCGCCACGTGGTCGCGGTACGCCGCCCACTCGTTCACGATGAGTTGTTCGGCGTTCGTCAACGGTGGCGGTGTGATCTTCCGCGTCTGTACCTTCGGCTGCGTGCGACCGTCCGGCAATTGTTCCCGTGTCGTCTTGTCCCATACTTCCTTAGCTGCGAGTTCTGGATTCCGCATTGCCGCTTCTTCGTGCGGTTGCATCGGTGAGTCGGCCATCGGTGCCTTGACGCCGACCGGCTTGCGAACGATGTGGGACGATGATGGTGTTCCCGGTTGTTGCGGTTGCCCGACGTTCGGCATCTGCATTTGGTTCGGCGTCTGTTGCGGCTGACCGGTCGACTTCGACTTCGACAGCGGATCGTTCGGGTCGGTGTTCGGTTGCGTTCCCGGCATCGGGTTCGGCGCGGTCTTCCCGTTCCCTTGCGTTGCCGACAACGGCGTTTTGATTGGTCTCGGCGAGCTTCCCCCCGGCGGTGGTCCCGGCGACTTCTGTTGTCCTTGCTGTTTGATTGGTTGGTTATCCCATACCAACTCGATCATGCCGTCGATCGGCTCTTGCAAGTTCTTCCCGTCGTCGATGCCGAGTAGGATGATGCCGAACTGACCGACGCGGCTGAGCGAGTCGCCACGCTGTAGATACTCCCAGACTCGTGAACCCATGTCGTCGGCGTAGTACGACGTGCCGACCGACAACGACCGGCCGAGATTGTCCCATGCCTCTTCGAACGGCGTGGTCGTGTCGGCGTCTTCCGTCTCGTACACTTCCGGCTTGACTTGGAAACAACACTTCGGGAAGAGTTGAACGACGCGATTCGCCGGACCGACGCGGTCGTACAGCACGCGGAACAAGTCGGCGCCGACTTGCATCGTCATCGGCGGATAACCGCACTCGTCTTCGATAGACCGGCGGGGGTCAACACTCGACTTCATCAACGCTTCACGGCTGAGCGTCGTTTGCAAGTTGTTGACGGCGTCGGTCAACAAGTTCATCGCGATGGGATCACTAGCGATGCGGGAAGCCGTGCCGAGAAGTGAAGATTGAGCGTTGCGGAAGGAGTCTTTCGCTCCGCTAAAAGTGTCGTTACCGTGACCGTTCGTAGATGGAGTCGTCATAGTCGGTCACTCTCGGAATGTCGGTGAGTGTCGGCGGTTCTTCCCTCCAAAACGCGATGTAGTCGAAATACGCGAACGTGTCGAGAATTATCTTCCGCCGCTGCACTTCATACCCTTGCCGGTCGGATTCCTTCCGCGTGTGCGGCTGTAAGTTCTCGACGCTGTTATCGGTTCGGTCACCGTTCACGTGGTCGACGACGGCCGGCACCGCGCCGGTCTTCGCGAGGAAGAACAATCGTGATTTGTACACGGTCGTTTTGCAACCGGCAATGTCGAAGTGAAAACGAACGCGGTTCGAACCGCTTTTCGTCGTTTCTTTCTTGAGTAACCAACGTTTTCGTGGAGCGTCGTAGACGTGAACCGTTTCGGCGGCGAAGTCGACGCGCAGTCGGCCGATTGCGAGAAGGTGAAGAACGAGCTTATCGCCGTCGCTCATTCGTATTGAACCAAATCGGGTAGCTCGACTGGTTCCATGCCTTCGAGTTCGCGCAGCTGGTTCGTCGCTTCGTCAACGTCGCGAACGGCGATTGCGAGTTGTGCCTTCAAGTCTTCCCATCGAACGTCGAGAGCGGTCGAAACGAGAACTTGTCGTCCTTCACGGTCTTCACCGACCGTCGTTCCTTTGACCGGAATCGGCGCGTTGCGGTGGCGCTGTGCCGTAGCGAGTGATTCCATGTCGTACATTATCGCGTCACGCTTCGCGACCAGCACTCTACGACGTATCGTCCAGTATTGCACTTGAAGCCGAACCAAGTCGTCGAACCGTTGCGGCGGTGCGAATTCCGGCCCACGGTAGTCGGCACGTGCGTACGCCCACCCGTCACGGAAGACGAGCCGGCCGTCGATTTCGACCGGGTCGCCACCGTGACGGGTGCAGAAGTTGAGGAAGTAGGCGCGCCAATCAGGACGTAGCCGTACCATCAATCAGCTTTTTCGTAGGGCGGAATCGGAATGCCTTGAGCTTTGTATTCAGCTTCGACAGAGACGAGAATCTTAATGTACTCGTCAATTCGACTTTCGTATACGCGGGAAGCAGCGTCCGAAGTAGAGTTAGACGCGAGTGTTTGAGCGACACTTAAGTCTTTACGAGCGCGCTTCAGACGTTCGTTCAAAGTCATGCCCACTCCTTCCGAGAGTTCAGAATCTTTAGGTAGTCGGCTTCCAGTTTCTTCGACGCGGCTGTTTCGATGCGCCGGCCGTGTTCGTCTACTTTGTACTCGTGCCACGGCAAATGCGACAACGCTAGTGCGAGTGCGACACCGCCGGCGTGTGACTTCACCGGTACTTCAGTCGCCGTCTTCCGCTTGACCGCGATCAGCGTCACCGTCCACTCACCATGTACTTTGGCGACGCCGAACGGACCGACGATGGTTCCTTCGTACTTCTGGGACGTTTGATAAGCGTTCTTACCTTCACCGAAGACTAACCGCACGTCGAACGTACCACGGTACGGAACCGGTTTCTTACTACCGCGGTTGATCTTGGGCGGAGAAGATCGGTCGACGATTCGTACATCGCCGGTTGTTGTGTCTTCTTCGTACTGAATGTCGACCGTGACGCTCGGTTCGGATATCGGCTTCGTCGGCTTACGAATGATCGGAGGCACTCGTCACTCCTTGTTGAACTCGTCGGCCCACTCGTCGCGGAACAGTTCAGCTTTTGGCTTAGCTTCTTCGTGGAAGTTTCGGTCGCGAGTGAACAGCTTCGATCCGACGATGTCACCGTTCGACATGCGTACGACGACGCGATAACCGTCGCTCTCGTCGAGAATCGCGACTACGGCGACGTGCGATCGGTTGATCCAATTCCCGTTCCACAGTTGCACCATTCGCATTCCTAGTTCCTCTTGGCGGGCGACACAGAAGTAGATTCGCTCGGCCGGCCAAAAGATTCACGGATTTTTCGTCACTTGAACCGTTATTTTCTGCGTCGGGTGGTCACTTCGTACGGCGCCTTCCGGTCGAACGTCGGTGATGACTATCTCTTCACGTGCTTGACGAGTGGCTAGCTCCTTCGCTTCTCGAACGGTGGAAATCGTCGTTTCTTCGTATTCGGACACTCGTCGCTGTTGCACCGTCGCGGCGTACTTCTCGGCGACCGGCAACAGTTCTTCACGGACGATTACGATGTCACTCGGAGCGTCGATGCCGAGTCGAATCTTACCGCGGTCGATGTCGACGACGACTACCCACACGTCTACGTCACCGATGCGTAGAAGAATGCGTTCTTGAAGTTTGCGGCTAAGAACGAGCATCACCGACTCCTTTCGACGTTGGTTTGACTTTGACTCCACGTTTCTTCCGACACTTGACCGAATACCGACACATGTCCTTCATCTTTGCTTCCACCATTCGAATCGCCATACCGAGACTGATTTCGGCAGGAGAATACCGGCGGTTTTGTAAGTGTGTTCGCGATTCGAGCAACAGGCTTCGTAGGCGTACTAGTTGCATTCGGTATTCCGTCACGACGGGCGAATGAGGAACGACACTAGTGTATCACTCTTGAACGACGATCGAGTTTGCCGGAATTCCCCCGTTTACGACGACGGATTGTACGCCTTCGATGGCGAGAATTCTTTCCGCCACCGTTGCTTGTTCGTACCTCGCGTTCGACTTCCCCCAATACTTCTCGCCGAGTAGCGATTCCAAGTCACTAGACAATTCTACGCGGAACGGTCCGTACTTTCCCTTCCGGTACTCGTTCGACACCGCGTCGAGAACACGTTCAATCAACCATTGATACGTTGGTTCCATTATGACACTCCTGCCATTTGCCGAACCGGCTTGTGGTTCATGCCGAAGCACGCGAGACCGAACGCGTCGAACTGGTCGGGGCTGCGACCGATAATGTACCGCAGCGTTTGTTCGTTGTCGGGGTCTTTCGGGTCTTGCTTCGGTAGTAAGTGGAACCGTCCTTCGGCGTCGTACGTGATCGGAATGAGCTTCATCTGCCGGCGTAGCTCGTCGTACTTCTCGCCGGCCGGAATGTGGAATCCGCCTTTACGTAGCTGCACGACTTCGCCGGAATCGTTCTCGCTGCACTCTAGCAACATGCGTATATCCCACGCCATCTCACTGCGGCGGTTCTTAGACGCGTACTTCTCCTCCGTGACTTCGACGCGTTCGGGGAACGTGCGGATACCGCGCTTCGGCTCGACTTTCACCGGTTCGCCGAACCCGACGTTTCGCACTTTGTACCCCATTGCGCGCATACGATCGCTGTGTTCCTTGCCGCCGCCGCCACGGTCGAACGTGATGCTCTCCCATGCTACGTTCATTGCTTTGGCGAGCATGATGGTTTGTCCAACCACTTTGTTCGTGTCAGGAGTCGGGTACGAAATGAGTTCGAGTATGCCGTGCTGGTCGATCACGCACCACGCCGAATCGTCACCGCCTTCACCGGGGTCTACACCCATGTACCGTGGAAAAGTCGCATACCCGACCGTTGTTTTTGGACGGAGAACACGGCCGGCGACGATCAACCACGGTTCGGGTACGAGCATGACGGCGGCGCCGACGTACCACCGCGCGTCTAGACCCTCCGTTTGGCGTTGTATGTTCCACGTGGCGCGCCGGTGCCGGTACTCGTCGTACGACAGAATGCCGGGGAAGTCGATGGTCTCGCCACGTAGTCCGGCTTGCACCGTCGGCGCGTCTTCGGCACGAATCTGGATGCATCGGCGGAAGTACGGCGTGGTCATACGAGAAGCGGTTCGTCGGCTTCGTCGAGTGTGATGGACGAAAGGAAGTAGGGAACGTACAGTTCCTTGATGCGACGGCGGCACACGTCGCGATGTACTTCGGTCACTTCGGCGACGTTGGTACGGCGTCTATTCAAGTAGTAGTCGCTGTGTGTGACCGGAATCGGCGTGTCGGTGCCGTCAGCCGTGCGAACCGTCTTCGGCAAGTATTTACCGTTCTGGCGGAGTTCTGTGTGTCGGTTCTTCAACCACTCTTCGTCCGGGAACCATAACACTTTGAAGCAGTCGATTGAACCGTCTTCCTTCGACGGCCACTCGACAATGTACTCCTTTGTTCGGATTCCGTCGATGTCGAACGTTCTTTCGGCCACGATTTTGTGATCTTTAAGTCCGTCTAAGAACGGTGACGTTGTGAACGTGTTCATCACTTCCCCTTTCGAGCTTGGATTTCGTAGTACGGCGTGGTCATTAGTTCGGCTTGAATTCTTCCGGCGTTTTGGGATCGATCCAATATTCCCATGCCTTTTCGATGCACCGTCGGCGTGCCGCTTCGAGTTGGTCACGGTCGAACGGCACTTTGAGGTCGGAATGGAATATGGGACTAGCGTACGGTATGTCACGATAGACGATCTTTCCGTCGTAATCTTGGTGTGCGACTTGGAGCGGAACGTACGTCTTGCTGATGTCGCCGAGAACGAACGCGACTTTAACTTTCCCTTCGTCTGAGTAGTTGATGAGGAACTCCGTCATCTTGAGCGACTCGAACTTGAACGGGTTCGGACCTTCGAGCGGTGGTTCCCGATTCGGCATTGGTACGTCGACCAGACTCTCCATAATGATGTTTTTGATGCCGGCGACTTCGTGTAGACGTGACACAGTTGCTTCCCCTTTCGATGGTGAAACGAAAAAGAGGAGCGGGCCACTCCTCTAACCACGTTAGCGAATGCGACGTAGACCGCCGACCGGCGCCAACTGAGTGTTCACTACGCCACTGTTACCGACCACTTCCGGCGGTGTCGGCTCGGTCTCCTCCCGAATGTTGAAGAAGCTGACGCCGAGGTTGGTCGCCGGCAGCGGTGCCTCGAACGACGGGGCGACGATGGTGAACGACATCGACATGGTCGACTGACCGTCGGCGCCGTACGTCGTCACTTTGAACGTGATCGTCTGGAACGGAGCGATTCGTTCGATGACGAACTCGGTCATGTCGGCCGGTAGTTCCCACGACTGCGGCACGTCGTCGACCGAGTAGTCGAGGACTTGCTTCGTGACTTCCCCCGTGGCCGACCGCGACCACGTCATGAGTGCTGATCCGACTTTCATACCGACTCCTGAGGGCGAATAGTGTTGGGCGATTTACGCGTGGCTCTTGCGAGCTTGGATTTCGTGATGCGCGATCATGTTAGCGAGGTCGAGACCGCTGAGTCCGTCACGAAGGAACAGTTCAAGAACCAGTTGATCGCCTTTCTTCGGACCGAGATTGAGCGATTCACTAACTTCGGTTCCGATAGTGACGACGGAGCCGCTAATACCTTTGTAGATGTAGACGAACCCGGCCGACCGCAAGCGAACTCGGTCGAACATCATCGCTTTGGCGATGTGAGCGTGCGTCACGACTTCGTCGAAGACGGACACGACGTAGTGGTCGTTGACGCTGTTCTTTCCGATGACGTACTTCATTGTTCACTCCTTGAGCTTAGTTCGGTGGTGGTAAAGAGCGAAGCGGATTCCTCCGCACACTCTTCGCACAAGTTTGACGGTGGCAACGTCTTAAATGCGTCGCCGCACTTCTCACATCGCGGCGGTGTCATTGCTAGTAGTGCCGTCATTTCTTCTGGAAGAATCGGACGACAAATACCGTCGTACTCGGTGTACCCGTCGTGAATGTCGTACGACCGAACGCGACCGACGCCGGTGTATAGATACAACCCGGGTTCGGTCGGAGCGTTCTTCTTGTCGAGTAAGCCGAGGTCTAAGTCGGAAGCGGAGATGTTCTCGATGTCGAGTTCGAGCGTCGGGTCGTTGGTGGCGACTACGTAGATTTGGCGGTCGAGACACCGGCAGAGAACGGCGCTGACGTTCCATAATGCAGACATGTCGTCGTCCTTGTTACTTAGTAGTAGTGATGTTCGATGTGATTCACTTAGTTCACTTACGCGCGCACTTATACATTATTCCCTCCCATTAAGGAATGTATGAACTTCCTACGGCGGACGGCAAGGGTCTTGTTACAATCTTCACGAAATCTTCACAATCAGCTTTTCCGACCGGTTACGGATTCGGCGATAGCGTGCATCGTACCGAAGTGCTTTGCGTCCGGTTCGGGGAACGGTTCGGCGTGGTTGATGGTCGCGACGACTCGATGGCCGTTCGCTCGTAGTGCCACTACCGAACCGAGTACCGTTTTGCGGTCACGAGCATACATCGGGAAGGGTAGTATTGCGTTGGCGGCGAACGACTTCGCGCGTTCTTCCGACTCGCAGATGTGAATGATTGCTTCGGTGGTCACGGTATCTCCTGAACGGCGACGAGTCTCGTCTCCTTGACTTCGTCTTGCTCTCGCATTTGGTCTGCGAGTCGGCCGGCGTCTTCTAGCTCGTTGAAGAAGTCGACCATTCGCCATTGTGAGTCGGCGCCGATGCGATGATACTTGTCTTTCACCCATACTTGATAGATGGTGCGAACTGTCATAGCTTCATCTCCAAGATCATGTCGATGTTCTTCGTGTTCTTCATCAGCATCCACTGACACACTTCTTGCATGGCGCAGAACATCGTGTGTGTACCGGGGGGGAAATCTCGCTCGGTGCGTTCGGCGAGAATGCGGCTGAGCTTCGACCGTAGCACCATCACTTCTTCGACCGACCGTGTCCTGATTTCGGACAGAGGGAACAGCTTGTCACTCACGGCATTTCTCCGGTTCGTCGATGCACGCTTTGAACTCTTGACGTAGTAAGTCGTCGACCGCCGCGATTGTCGCTGGTGTCAAAAATTGGTGAGAGTTCAGTGCGTCTACGGCCGCACGAACGACGACCGCTCGGTAGCGAATGAGTTCGACCGCGGTGTTGTCGACTTGCTCTCGCCGTTTTAGTATGCGGTCTTCGTACTCTTTCCGAATTCGTTCGTCGGTGTCACTCGACATGCTGATTCTCCTTGCTACGTCTTGCGTCGGCGTTCCCGGTTCGATGCCGGTGCTGTATTCCATCACTTCGTCGAAGCAGTGGTCACAACTCATGCACAGGTCGCTACCGTCGGCCGTCAGTGGTTCGTTCCCCCGTGCCGTTGCACCGCGTACACAGTTCGGTAGCCGGACAATCGACGCCGATGACTTGACACGCACTCACGGCTTCTCCTTCGTTGGTTTGGTGGCGTACGACTCGAAATAACCGAACACTTGTACGCCGTCCTTGGTTCGCACTGGTACTTTGTACGTCTCGTCGGGCGATTCGGCGTACTTCCGTGTGTAGATGTGCCATTTGCCGTTGGCGAACGATTCGTACAGCGCCGTATGATTGAGTCCCTTGCCGAGCGGCACCGTCACACGCTTCCCGTCGAGAGGACCGCCGACGAGTTCGACGGCTTCGGTCTTAGACATCGTGTCATCCTCTTTTGGTGAGCATCGACTCGCGAATCATGCGAGCGATGGTCGCGTGTACGACGCTAGGCGGCGAGAAGGTCGCCGAGTTCATAGTTCCTCCTAAAGAAGTTCGCCGTCGGATTGGGGTTTCCGAACATCAACATGCGCTTGGCCCAGCCTTGGAATTGCTTATAGCACTCGTCGGCCAAACCGCTCGCTTCGTCGCCGATGCCGAGCGTGTACGCTGCGTGATGACCGGCGAGACCTTCTCCCTTAGATGATACC
>Ga0075367_10000353_pt1 | contig 16454 bp, 14 predicted proteins | sample EndMethybrTD3032_FD_71399 | JGI IMG/M metagenome (GOLD analysis project Ga0075367, IMG submission 71399) | Populus endosphere microbial communities from Tennessee, USA - Endosphere MetaG P. TD hybrid TD303-2 | ecosystem: Host-associated > Plants > Roots > Endosphere | place: USA: Tennessee... | reverse complement strand
TGAGTTTGAGCCAGTACTGGAAGGCCTGCACGAAGGTGATGCTGCGCATGCCGCCGGCGGCATGCGCAGCATCACCTTCGTGCAGGCCTTCCAGTACTGGCTCAAACTCACCGCGCTCCTCGTCCCCGCCCTCTTCCTGGTCCTCGCCTGGCAGAGCGACGGAGCACCCCGCCACGCCTTCGAGGAACCGGCCACCTTCCGCGAACAGAGTGTCGTCCGCGTCGACGACAGCCTCGCCCTGAAGCTCGCGAAGCCCCTCACCGTCACCGTGACCGGCACGGTCGACGGCCGCGCCCGCGACGACGAACGGATCCGACTCCCGGCCGGCACCCACCACATCCAGCGGGGCACCCGGCTGACCTTCGCCAAGGGCACCGCCGTCCCCGACGCCGACCGGGGCACCAACGGCGGCATGTCGACCTCCCTCGCCGCGGGCCGCGAGGAACGCCCGCTGTACGCCACGTACGGGCTGATCCTCGCCACCTTCCTCGGCACCATGGGTCTGCCGCACGTCGTCGTGCGCTTCTACACCAGCCCGCACGGCGTCGCCGCCCGTCGCACCACGGTCGCCGTCCTCGGCCTGATCGGCGCGTTCTACCTCCTGCCGCCCCTCTACGGCGCCCTCGGCCGCCTCTACACCCCCGAACTCGCCCTCACCGGCGACGCGGACGCCTCCGTCCTGCTGCTGCCGGACCGCATGATCGGGGGCGTCGGCGGCGACCTGCTCGGCGCGTTGGTGGCGGGCGGGGCCTTCGCCGCGTTCCTCTCCACCGCCTCCGGGCTGACCATGGCCGTCGCGGGCGTCCTCACCCAGGACGTCCTCCCGACGCGCGGCGTACGGCACTTCAGGCTCGGGACGGTGCTGGCGATGGCCGTACCGCTCGCCGCGAGCGTGCTGGTGGGCGGGCTTCCGGTGGCCGACGCGGTGGGGCTGGCCTTCGCGGTGTCCGCCTCCTCCTTCTGCCCTCTCCTCGTGCTCGGCATCTGGTGGCGGCGGCTGACCCCGCCGGGCGCGGCGGCCGGGATGCTGGTCGGGGGCGGGTCGGCGTTCGTGGCGGTGGCGGCGACGATGGCGGGCTTCCCGGGCGGCGGCCCCCTGCACGCTTTACTGGCCTGGCCCGCCCTCTGGTCGGTTCCGCTGGGCTTCCTCACCATGGTGCTGGTGTCGTTGGCGACCCCGGGGCGGGTGCCGACGGGGACGGAGGCGATCCTGGCGAGGTTCCATCTGCCGGAGGAGCTGCGGGCGGAGGTGAAGGCATGAGCGGATTCCTGGCCGGCCTGTGCGTCGCCGTACTCCCGCTGCTGGCCGCCGGGTTCTGGCTCGGCCGGCGCACGGCCCGCCCCGAGAGCCTCGGCGGACTCGGCACCCCCGTCGAGCACGCCACCTTCCAGACCCTGCACACCGCCTCCCTGGCCGCGCCCCCACTCCGGGCAGGCCTGACCGAGGAGACCGCCCGCAAGTCGGCCCGTCGGCTGCGCTCGCTGCTCGGCACGGACGCGCTGTGTCTGACCGACCAGAAGGAGGTCCTGGTCTGGGACGGCGTCGGCGGCCATCACCGTACGGAGATCATGGAACGCCTCGCCGGACCGCTGGAGACCGGCCGCGGCGAGGCCTTCCGGCTGAAGTGCGACCACCCGGACTGCCCGGTCCGCTGGGCCGTCGTCGCCCCGCTCACCGTCGACGACCGCGTCCACGGCGCCCTGGTCGCCTGCGCCCCGCGCGAGTCCGCCGTCCTGGTGAGGGCTGCGGGCGAGGTGGCCCGATGGGTGAACGTCCAGCTGGAGTTGGCCGATCTCGACCAGTCCCGCACCCGGCTGATCGAGGCCGAGATCAAGGCGCTTCGGGCCCAGATCTCCCCGCACTTCATCTTCAACTCGCTCGCGGTCATCGCCAGCTTCGTCCGCACCGACCCCGAGCGCGCCCGCGAACTCCTCCTGGAATTCGCCGACTTCACCCGCTACTCGTTCCGCAGGCACGGCGACTTCACCACCCTGGCCGACGAACTCCACGCCATCGACCACTACTTGGCGCTGGTCCGGGCCCGCTTCGGCGACCGTCTCTGGGTCACCCTGCAGATCGCCCCGGAGGTACTACCGGTCACCCTCCCCTTCCTCTGCCTCCAGCCGCTCGTCGAGAACGCCGTCAAGCACGGCCTGGAGGGCAGGGCCGTGAGCGCCGGGGGCAAGTGCCACATCAGCATCACCGCCCAGGACGCCGGCGCCGAGGCCCTGGTCGTCATCGAGGACGACGGCGTCGGCATGGACCCGGTCCTGCTCCGCCGTATCCTCGCGGGCGAGGTCAGCCCGTCCGGAGGCATCGGGCTCTCCAACGTCGACGACCGGCTCCGGCAGGTCTACGGCGACGACTACGGGCTCGTGATCGAGACGGCCGTGGGAGCGGGCATGAAAGTGTCCGCCCGGCTGCCGAAATACCAGCCGGGCGTGCACTCCGCCGGGCGGATCGCCCAGGAGTACTCAGGGGACTGAGCCTCAGGGAGCGCTGCGGGTGGCGATCATCCCCAGGGTCAGCAGTCCCAGCACGACCCAGCCGAACCACAGCCAGCCGTTGGAGCCGAGCGCCGCCGTGTAGGCGGTCACCACGACGAGACCGCCGACGGTGAGCACCCCCATCGCCTTCGTAGAACCGTCCGTGGAACCGGGCATCGCAACACCCTCCTCAGGGTTCGTCCCCCTCCATGGTGCCTCCGTTCTGCTTCCGGACGGTGCACACGACGAAATGCGTGCCCGACTTCCACGGTCCCTGACTGGTCCAGGAGCCGGAGGTGTAGACCGACGGGTCGAAGCCGTAGTCGCGCGGCGGCACGTCCTTCCCGCAGGCCGTGTCCGACTCCGTACGGGCCTCGGCGAGCGTGACACCCGTGCCGAGCCGGGTGAAGCCGAGCACCTGCTCGTTGTGCGGGCCGGAGCAGGCGACCAGCCGGGCGTCGCGGTTGGTGCGGGTCTCCAGACAGTCCCGGCGCTGCATGTTCGACGTGTCGACGAAGGCGGAGCCCAGCTTGCGGTGGGCGCCGAGCGGCCCGTACGTGGGCCCGTGCGCGCCCAGCACCAGACAGGCGGTCTGCCGACCCGCGGCTCCGAAGCCGTCGTCGGTCGGCACGATCGCGACCGTCCGCACGTCCGCCAGCCGCTCCCGGACCTCCTGTGTCCGCTCCTCGCACCGCACCGGCCCGCTCTTGCGCGCCTCATCCGCCGACGCGGCCTTCACGAACGCCATCACCTGCCCGTCGGGCGCCTTGCCCTGACAGGGGGAGACCAGCGTCAGACGAGGCGTCCCCCGGAAACGGACGGAGTCCGGCCAGTCGGCGACCACACAGTCGCCGTCCTGGAGCGGCTTGGCCAGCCCCACGGCCGGCCCGTACGGCGCCGCCTTCGTACCGTTGTCGCCGCCCTTCGCCTGGTGGGCCATGGCGTACCAGACCCCGCCCAGGGCCAGCAGCAGGCCGAGGAAGGTGGCGATCACGGCACGCAGGGCGCGGGGGAGTTCACGGCGATGGCGGCCGGGCGCGGGCACGGGCATGAGGACGGGCCCGAAGCCGTCCGGGGAAGCGGCGGCTCCCGCCCACTGCTGCTGCGCCGGTCCAGGCGGAGGCGGGGAGACCTCGGTCCAGTGCTGCTGCCCCACCCCCGGCGGGGGAGGGACGGTGCCGGACCAAGGCGGCTGCGAGCCGAGGTCGGTCTGGGTCCGTGCGTACGACTCGGCCTGCGGCGTCACGATCCGCGACAGCGCCGTCTCGGCCTCCGTCGCGGACGGCCGCCGCCCCGGATCCTTCTCGAGCAGGCTGCGCAGTACGGGGCCCAGCGCCCCTGCGCGTACGGCCGGGCGCGGCTCCTCCATGACCACGGCCGTCACCTCGGCCAGGTTCGACTCGCGCTCGAAGGGGCCCCGGCCCTCGACGCCGTAGTACAGCGTGCAGCCCAGCGAGAACAGGTCGGTGGCCGGGGTCGGCGGCCCGCCCGTGGCCCGCTCCGGCGCCAGATAGCCGGACGTCCCCACCAGCACGGACGCCAGCGTGTACCGGGTCTCGCCGGCGTCCGGCTGCACCGAGATGCCGTAGTCGGTGAGCAGGATGCGGCCGTACGGCGCTCCAGAGCGGTCCGGCGCGAGCAGGATGTTCGCCGGTTTCACGTCCCGGTGCATCACCCCCCGGTCGTGTCCGGCGGTCAGCGCGTCGAGGACGGCCAGCCCGATGCGGGCGCACTCCGCGGGGGCGAGCGGGCCGCGCTGTTCGACGAGGTCGCGCAGATCGGTGGCGCCCGCCACGTACTCCATCACGATCCACGGCAGCCCCTCGTGCTCCAGCACGTCGTGCACGGTCACCACATGAGGGTGACCGCGCAGGCCTGCCGCGTGCCGGGCCTCCGCGCGCGCCCGGGCGACCCGGGCCTCCCGCTCCTCGCCCGCCGGCTCGGGATCCCGGAACACGATCTCCTTCAGCGCGACCTCGCAGGCGAGTCTCTGGTCGTGGGCGAGCCAGACATGGCCCATGCCGCCGCTGCCGAGCCGGTTCAGCAGCAGATAACGGCCGGCGATGACCCGGCCCACTCCCGACGTCGGTGATCCTGATTGCATCCGGTGACTCCCGGGTTCTGCGGGGGCGCTACGTGAACGCGCTCGACGCGGGCCCCGAGGACGCGGGCTCGCTCGTGGCGGGTGCGCTGCTCGCCGGCTCGCTGGAGGCCGGGGCGCTGGTGGTCTCGGGCGGGGGCGCGCTCCTGGTGACCGGAGTGCTGGGCGGCGGTGGCGCGCTGGTGGTCACCGGAGCGCTCGACGGAGGCGGGGCGGCGCTGCTCGTCACCGGCTCACTGGTCGGGGGCGAGCCGGTCGTCGGGGGCGGTGCGCTCGACGGAGGTTTCTCCGAGCTGGGCGGCGGCGCGCTCGACGAGGGCGCGGAGGACGACGGCCCGGAGCCGCTGCTCGTACCGGACGAAGGTGTGGACGGCGACGAGGACGACGGTGGCGCCTTGGGCGTCCCGGAGGACGACGAGGACGCCGGGGGAGTGGTCGTCCCCTTGGAAGTGCCCCCGCCCGTACTCCTGGACGACGTCCCGCCGGTCGTGCTCAGCGTCACGTACTGCCCGAACCGCAGCTCGGTCCCCGCTGCCGGATTCGACGCCGTGACCCGCGCGTCGTCGGGCGGCAGGGACTTGCCGGAATACCCGGCCGCCAGCCCCTTGCCGGTCAGCGTCCGGCTCGCCTGGGCGAAGGTCGCGCCGGTGACGTCCGGCACCGTGAGGGGTTCGGCCGCGTCGAACGTCGTGTCGTGCGTGCCCGTCGTGCCCACCGGACGGTCGATGCCCCGGTCGGGACGGTCGACGTCGACGAGGGCGAGCTGTGCCATTTTCCGGGGCGCCGGTCGCACGGCCACCACGGAGGAACGCTCGTATCCCTTCCACTTCCGATTGCCGTTCTCGAACTTGACCGAAATCCGGTTCGTGTCACCGGCGAAGGGCCGCAGCGGATTTCCGCACGAGCACTTCACGGCCGGAAGTCCCTGTTCATCGACGAGAATCGCGATTCCCGCTTGCAGCAGGGAGTCGAAGGGAACAGCCTTTCCCTTCCTGTAGTCATGATTCTGTACGAGAGTGTCGTGACGCAGGAGAACAGGAGTCAGCCGGTCCAGATATCCCGGAATCTGATCGGTGGTGAGATTCAGCGCGGTCGCCCACGCCTGCGCTTTCCGGTGATTCCTGGGATCGGTGAGGAATGCCTTGAGTTTCCTGACGTCACAGATGGTCGGCTTGCGCGTGCCCCCGTACAGCCCCGGCGTGTCCCCCTGTTGCAGGCTGCCGTGCACGGCCTGGGTGCGAAGCGCCTGGTCATGGCCGAGCCCGCCGTTCTCGTCGAAGAACGGCGCGAGGGACGGAACCCCCGCGGCCACCGCCTTCACGAGGGTCACTGGCGTACTTCGACCACATGCACCGACCGCGAGCACGAGGACGAGTAGGACGGCGATCCTCCGAATCACCGACTTTCCGGCCCTTTGCATAAATGCGCGAAGTGTCATCACCGCTCCCCCCTGCGGTTTCCCCCTTGCGCTTCATGCTACTGAAAGCCGCCGAATGGCGAAGCCTTCAACGCCCGCGTGCGTTCAATGAGGCCAAATAGGCGTTGTATGCCTCGAGTTCCTTGTCGCCGTCGCGATCGGCGGCCCGGTCCTTGCGTTTGGCCTGCCGTTGCTCCGAGCTGTACCACTGGAACAGCAGGGCGAGGAGCACCAGTACGGACGGGACCTCACTGAATGCCCAGGCGATGCCGCCGGCCGCCGTCTGGTCGGAGAGCGCGTCGATGCCGAGCGAGGCGGGCGGGTTCTTGAACGTCTCGACCATCGGGGTCGACGCCATCATCAGCGCGATGCCGAAGAACGCGTGGAACGGCATGCCCGCGAACAGCTCCAGCATCCGCATCAGATAGCCCGGCCGCTGCGGGCCGGGGTCCACGCCGATGATGGGCCAGAAGAAGACGACGCCGACCGCGAGGAAGTGCACCATCATCGCGATGTGCCCCGTCTTCGACCCCATCAGGAAGTCGAAGATCGGGGTGAAGTACAGCGCGTACAGGCTCGCGATGAACAGCGGGATGGTGAACGCCGGGTGCGTGATGATCCGCATGTACCGGCTGTGGAGCAGCATCAGCAGCAGCTCACGCGGTCCCTTGCGGCCCTTGCCGGCGGTCGGCAGCGCGCGCAGGGCCAGGGTGACGGGGGCGCCGAGCAGGATCAGGATCGGCGACAGCATGCTGATGACCATGTGCTGCACCATGTGCACGCTGAACATGACCATGCCGTAGTCATTCAGCTTGGTGCACATCACGAGCCCGATGGTCAGCACACCGATGACGAACGAGACGGTCCGCGCCGGAGACCACTTGTCACCGCGCCGCCGCAGCCTCACGACGCCGTACGCGTACAGCGCGAGCCCCACCAGGCAGGCCACGAGGAAGAACGGGTCCGCCGACCACTGAAGACCCCGTCCCAGCGTGAACGGCGGCAGATCCATGGTCATGCCGTGCCCGCTGTGATCCATCCAACGGCTCCTGATTCGTGGGGGTTGTGCAAGTCTGTCCGCACACAGACTAGAACCGCGCCCCGCGGCGGCCGCGACCGGGGCCGAGCTTCACTCGCCCCGGCGCAGCACCGTCTTCTCCCACAGGGCCGTCGCCTCCCGCGCCGCCTCCGGGGCGACGAGCAGCAACGGGGTGTCGTACGCGGGCAGCTCGGGCACCGCCACCGCGCCCGCCTCCGTCGCGATCAGCAGCGGCGGCAGGGCGTCCACCGGGTGGAACTCGCCGATGGCCGCCGCGACGGCACGGCCCGCGGCGACCTGGACCAGGGACAGGGCCGTCGAGCCCATGACCCGTACCGTGCAGTGGCGGGCGGAGAGCTCCCGCAGCAGCTCGTCCATGCCGGGCCAGTGGGCGTGGGCCGCCCACTCGGTCAGGAAGGCGTGGCCCGTCAGGGTGTCATGGGCGGCCGCGTGGATCGGGCGGCCGTCCAGCCGGGCGCCGCCGCCCTTGGTGGCCGAGAAGATCTCCCCGCGCCAGGGGTCGGCCACCACACCGAGCAGCGGCGCGCCCCGCTCGGTGGCCAGGCCCAGGGAGAACGAGCACCAGCCGATGCCGTGCGCGTAGTTCGTCGTACCGTCCACCGGGTCGATCACCCAGTGCGGGGCGCCGGGCGTGCCCTCGTGGACGCCGTACTCCTCGCCCTCGATGCCGTACTCCGGGAACTCGCGGGCGAGGACGGCCCGGACGTGCGACTCCACCGCCTCGTCCGTGTCGGTCACGATGTCGGCCGGGGAGGCCTTCTGCCGCACCTCGTCCGTGGCGCGCGGCTGGCGGATGCGCTCCGAGGCCCACGCGGCGAGCTCGGTCGCGATCGCGAGTTCCCGGTCCATGCCTAGAGCACGCACTCCGCTTCGTCGTAGCGCTCGGACGGCACGGTCTTGAGCGTCTCGACGGCCTCCGCGAGCGACACCATCACGATGTCCGTTCCCCGCAGGGCCGTCATCGTGCCGAACTCGCCCCGGTGCACGGCCTCCACCGCGTGCCAGCCGAAGCGGGTCGCGAGCACACGGTCGTACGCGGTCGGCGTACCGCCCCGCTGGACGTGCCCGAGGATGACCGGCCGGGCTTCCTTCCCCAGCCGCTCCTCCAGCTCGATCGACAGCTGGCGGGCGATCCCGGCGAAGCGCTCGTGGCCGTAGACGTCCTTGCCGCCCTCGTCGAACTCCATGGACCCGGCCTTCGGCTTGGCGCCCTCGGCCGCGACGACGATCGCGAACCGCTTGCCGGCCTCGAACCGCTCGCCGACCTTGCGGGCCAGCTCCTCGATGTCGAAGGGCCGTTCCGGTACGACGATGGCGTGGGCGCCGGCCGCCATGCCGGAGTGCAGGGCGATCCAGCCGGTGTGGCGGCCCATGACCTCCACGACCAGCACGCGCTGGTGGGACTCGGCGGTGGTCTTCAGCCGGTCGAGGGCCTCGGTCGCGACGCCCACGGCCGTGTCGAAGCCGAAGGTGACGTCCGTGACGGCGATGTCGTTGTCGATGGTCTTCGGGACGCCGACGATCGGCAGGCCGTTGTCGTACATCAGCCGCGCCGCCTTGAGCGTGCCCTCGCCGCCGATCGGGATGATCGCGTCCAGACCGAGCTCCTCGAGATGGCCCTTGGCCCGCTCCACGCCGTCCCGCAGATGTGAGGGCTGGACCCGGGAGGAGCCGAGGATCGTGCCGCCGCGGGCGAGGATGCCGCTCACCGCGTCGAGGTCGAGCTTGAGGTAGTCGCACTCCAGGAGGCCCTTCCAGCCGTCCCGGAAGCCGATGACCTCGTCGCCGTGGTCGACGACGGCACGGTGCACGACGGACCGGATGACGGCGTTCAGGCCGGGGCAGTCGCCGCCGGACGTGAGGACACCAATGCGCATAGCCCGAAAAACCTTTTCCACGTGGTCGGGTCCGGACCACGCTGTCCGGCTCGAACCCCGCCACCCTAGCGGCAGGAGGGGGCGGGGCCGTAGCGTGCGTCCGACTGCTGGACGACCCCGCTCACCTGTGCGGACATATCGCCAGACGGGCTGGTGAAGTCTGGCTTGAGTGCAGGTGTACACGCAGGTCACGCAGGGTGCTGCGCAACCGTTCCTACGCGGGCTGCTGGGCCGCCGCGATGCGTTCGTTGCGCAGCGCCTCGTACCAGCGGTCGTCGGTCGGCGGCAGCGCGTTCACGTCGAGCGCCAGCTTCAGCAGCAGGTCCGCGATGAGCGGGTTCCGCGCCAGCACCGGGCCGTGCATGTACGTACCGAAGACCGTGTCGTTGTACGCGCCCTCCGTGCCGTCCCCTGTGCCGTTGCCGTTGCCGAGCTTGACCTGGGCGAGGGGGCGGGCGGTCGGGCCGAGGTGGGTGACGCCCTGGTGGTTCTCGAAGCCGGTCAGCGGGGGCAGGCCGAGGCGCGGGTCGATGTCGGCGAGCACGTCACCGACGCACCGGGCGCCCTCGCCACGGACCGAGACCACGTCCAGCAGCCCGAGACCCGGCTCGCGCTGGCCGAGGTCGTTGATGAACTCGTGGCCGAGGATCTGGTAGCCGGCACAGACGGAGAAGACGATCGCGCCGTTCTCCACGGCCCGGTGCAGTCCGCCGTCACGGCGCAGCCGCTCGGCCGCGAGCCGCTGGGGCCGGTCCTCGCCGCCGCCGATGAGGTAGATGTCACCCGAGGTCGGGATCGGCTGGTCGCTGCGTACGTCGAGGCGGGCCACGTCGAGGCCGCGCTGCCGGGCCCGGCGCTCCACGACGAGGACGTTGCCCTGGTCGCCGTAGGTGGAGAGCAGGTCGGGGTAGATCCAGACGACCCGCAGGCTGTTGTCGCTCACAAAAGTCCCCTGAGTTGTCAGTTGCCGACGCGGCGGCGCAGGTCCTGGAAGGCGGTGTAGTTGGCGATGACCTCGATCCGGCCGGGCGGGCTCATCTGCACCGCCTGGTCGAGGTTCTCGCACACCTGGAAGTTCTGGTTGGCGACCTCCAGACGCACCGCGAGATCCAGCTTGCGGTCGCCGATCACACAGATCGGGTGGCCCGACAGGCGGGTGTAGTCGACGTCCCAGAGCCAGGAGGTGTCGGTGCCGTCGGCGCCGCGCGCGTTCACGGAGAGGATCACCGGAGTGGGCGGAGGATCGATAAGGCTGAACGTTTCGAGCCAGCCCGCCGGGTTCTTCGCGAGCAGCAGTCGCAGGTCGCGCTGCTGGAACTGGACGACGTCGTACCGCCCGGCGACGGCCTGCACCTGCCACATGCGCTCCAGGGCGACCTGCGGGGGCACACCGAACACGGCGGCGACGGCGGCGGACGAGGCGGCGTTCGCCTTGTTCGCACGGCCGGGCAGCTGGAGATGGATGGGCCAGGCGGAGCCGTGCGGGTCGAGCACATGGTCACCGGAGAGCGCCCAGCTCGGCGTCGGCCGCCGGAACCCGCACTCGCCGCAGAACCAGTCGTCACCGGGCCGCTGCATCACGCCACCGCAGGACGGGCAGGACCAGGCGTCGTCCTTCCACATCTGGCCGGCGGCGACCCAGATGACGTTCGGGGACGAGGAAGCGGCCCAGACCACCAGCGGGTCGTCGGCGTTGGCGACGATGACGGCCTTCGAACCGGCCAGCCCCTCGCGCCAGTTCTCCGCGAGCATGCGGGTCTCGGCGGCGCGGTCGAGCTGGTCGCGGGAGAGGTTGAGCAGGGCGATGCACTTCGGGTCGGTGTCCCGGGCCACGCCCGCGAGGTACTTCTCGTCGACCTCGATGACGCCGTACCGCGCGTCGGAGCTGCCGGCGAGCGCCGAGGTGATGCCGGCCGGCATGTTGGCGCCGAGGGCGTTGGAGACCACGGGCCCGGCGGCGCGCAGCGCCTCGGCGATGAGCCGGGTCGTGGTGGTCTTGCCGTTGGTCGCCGAGACGAGGGTCACATCCAGGTTCTGGGCGAGCCGCGCGAGGAGGTCGGGATCGAGCTTGAGCGCCACCCGGCCGCCGATCACCGAACCGCTGCCGCGCCCCGCGGCTCGCGATGCCGCTGCGACCGCCTTGCCCGCGGTCACGGCCAGCTTGGCCCGCGGCGTGAGCGGGTCCGAGTTGCCTGACATCAGTTCTCGATCCTCCTTGCGTACGCGCCGCGCCTCAGCCTGACGGCAACGTGGTGTGGACCTCAGCCTATCGAGATCCACTCACACTCCCGAACCACGGCACTGCCAAGACCTGCGCGACCGTACGCTTGCGGCCATGCGAAACGGCTCCATCCCGGGCGCCCACGGGCGTGTCCGGCCCCTCACCCTGCTCGGGAACCCGACCCTGCACGCCCCGTGCACGGAGGTCACCGACTTCGGCCCCGAACTGGCGACGCTGGTGGACGACTTGTTCGCGACGATGTACGCGGCCCAGGGCGTGGGCCTTGCCGCGAACCAGGTGGGGGAGTCGTTGCGGGTGTTCGTCTACGACTGCCCGGACGACGACGATGTTCGTCACCTGGGCCATGTGGTGAACCCCCGCCTGGTGGAGGCCGACGGTCTGGTGCTCCGGGGCCCGGAAGGCTGCCTGTCACTGCCGGGCCTGGAGGCGGGGACGGAACGCTACGACCATGCGGTGGTGGAGGGTTGCACGGTGACCGGAGCGCCGGTCACCGTGCACGGGACGGGGTTCTTCGCCAGGTGCCTGCAGCACGAGTGCGACCATCTGGAGGGCCGTGTCTACGTGGAGCACCTCACGGGGTGGCGGAAACGGAAGGTGCTCCGCCAGGCGAGCAAGGCTTCCTGGAGCCGTCGGGGTTAGAAGCCCGGTCCGCCTATCTTGTCGCCCGCCGCGGCCAGCCGTCCCCACAACAGGTCGGCCAGGCTGCGCACCAACTCCGCACGCGAGCAGGGCCGTTCGCCGAGCCACCAGTCGCCCGCCGCGTGCATCATCCCGACGATTCCGTGGCCCCAGACCCTGGCCAGCTGCTGGCTCTCCGGGCCGAGGTCCAAGCGGTCCTCGATGACTTGGGCCAGCTCCTCGCCCATCCGCCGAAGCAGCGGTGCCGAGTGCTTGCCCACATCGAAGCCCTGCTCAGCCGCTGTACCCCCCTCTGCCGGATGCATCAGAAACCGGTACACCTGAGGCCGCGCCTCGATCGCCGCGAGGTACGTGTCCAGCGTCGCCTCGACCCGGTCGCGTCTGGCCGCGGGAGCGTCCAGCGCAGCCCGCAGCGAGTTCAGCAACGCGTCCGTGTGCCGCTTGGCCAAGGCGGCGTAGAGTCCGCTCTTGTCACCGAAGTGCCGGTACAGGATCGGCTTGGTGATGCCCGCCTCCGCCGCGATGGCGTTCATCGAGGCCTGTGGGCCATCCCGTAGCACCACCCGGTCCGCGGCCTCCAGCAGCTCGCGCCGACGTCGGTCGGCGGACCGCTGCTGCTCGGTCCGCTGTGTGGTGTCCATGAACTCTCCCCACCCGTGCTGAATCGGTAACGCCTGCGCAAACTAACACCCGACCTGCCCGGAGTATCGAACAGGCTGCCGGGAAGCATCAGGAGTTGACTTTTCCTACCGGTCGGTAACAAACTAGGGTTACCGCTAGTAACACTTTTGCACGCTGCCGCTGGAGGGGACATGGCCGAGTTCACCATGGAGCTCAACGACGAACAGAAGGAGGTCCGGGACTGGTTGCACGGCTTCGCCGCCGACGTCATCCGCCCCGCGGCCGCCGAATGGGACGAGCGTGAGGAGACTCCCTGGCCGGTCATCCAGGAGGCCGCGAAGGTTGGCATCTACTCCCTCGACTTCTACGCCCAGCAGTATTTCGACCCCACCGGCCTCGGTATCCCGATGGCCATGGAGGAGCTGTTCTGGGGCGACGCGGGCATCGCCCTGTCGATCGTAGGCACGGGTCTGGCCGCCGTGGGCGTTCTTGCCAACGGAACCGAGGAACAGATCGGCACCTGGATCCCGCAGATGTACGGCGACGCCAACGATGTAAAGGTCGCCGCGTTCTGCTCCTCCGAACCCGACGCCGGCTCCGACGTGGCCTCCATGCGCACGCGTGCCGTGTACGACGAGGCCAAGGACGAGTGGGTGATCAACGGCACGAAGACCTGGGCGACCAACGGCGGCATCGCCAACGTCCATGTCGTCGTCGCGGTCGTCGACCCGGAGATCGGCTCCAAGGGCCACGCCTCCTTCATCATCCCGCCGAACACCCCCGGCCTGTCCCAGGGCCAGAAGTTCAAGAAGCACGGCATCCGCGCCTCGCACACCGCCGAGGTCGTCCTGGAGAACGTGCGCGTCCCCGGCTCCTGCCTCCTCGGCGGCAAGGAGAAGCTCGACGAGCGCCTCGCCCGGGCCCGCGAGCGGGCCAGGGCCGCGGGCGGCGAGCGGGTGAAGAACGCCGCGATGGCCACGTTCGAGGCGTCCCGCCCGGCCGTCGGCGCGATGGCGGTCGGCACCGCCCGGGCCGCGTACGAGGTCGCCCTCGACTACGCCAAGACGCGTGAGCAGTTCGGCCGCCCGATCATCGACAACCAGGGCGTCGCCTTCCAGCTCGCGGACATGCGGACGTCCATCGACGCGGCCCGGCTGCTGGTCTGGCGCGCTTCCTGGATGGCGATCAACGGCAAGAGGTTCACGGCCGCCGAGGGCTCGATGTCCAAACTGTTCGCGAGCGAGACCGCGAAGCAGGTCACCGCGCAGGCGGTCCAGATACTGGGCGGCAACGGCTACACCCGGGAGTACCCGGTGGAGCGCATGCACCGCGACGCGGCGATCTACACCATCTTCGAGGGCACGAGCGAGATCCAGCGCCTGGTGATCGCCCGCACACTGTCGGGGATGCCGATCCGCTAGCTCACCGGCCTCCGCGCGGGACGACCAGCCCGCTGTCGTACGCCAGGATGACGGCCTGGACCCGGTCGCGGAGGTCGTACTTCTCCAGGATGTGGGCGACGTGCGTCTTCACCGTCGCCTCGCCCACGCCGAGTTCGAGGGCTATCTCGGCGTTCGACAGGCCGCGGGTGAGCGCTCGCAGCACGTCGAGTTCGCGGCCCGTGAGGGCGTCCAGCTGCGCCGGCACAGGCGCTTCCGCCGGCGCGCCCAGGTGGGCGAAGCGGTCGAGCAGCCGGTGGGTGATACGCGGCGACAGCACCGCGTCCCCGTCGGCGACCGTACGGATCGCACCCATCAGGGAGTCCGCGGGCCCGTCCTTCACCAGGAACCCGCTGGCCCCGGCGCGCAGCGCGTCCACCACATGGGCGTCCAGGTCGAAGGTCGTCAGGATGACGATCCTGCTGGGCGATCCCGAGCGCACGATGCGCCGCGTGGCCTCGACGCCGTCCATGCGCGGCATCCGGATGTCCATCAGGACGACGTCGGGGCACAGGGCCTCGACACGCTCGACGGCCTCCGTGCCGTCGGCCGCCTCGCCCACGACGGTGATGTCCGGCTCTGCTTCGAGGATGAGCCGGAAGCCCGTCCGGATCATGGGCTGGTCATCGACCAGCAGGACGCGGATGACCTGCATAGGGGGTGTGCCCTTCGTGCTGGGGTTCGGATGCCGGGAGCGGGATGACGGCGTGCACGCAGTAGCCGCCGCCGGGCCGGGCGCCGGTGTGCAGCGAACCGCCCACCGCGCCGACCCGCTCACGCATGCCGACCAGGCCGTGCCCGGTGCCATGCGTCGCGACCGGCGGCCGTACCGGCTCGCCGTCGGCCGGCGGACCGTCGTCGCACAGCCGTACGCTCAGCCGCTCGCGCTCCGGCTCCCAGGCGACGGTGAGCGCGGTCCGGGTGCGGCCCGCGTGCTTGAGGGTGTTGGTGAGGGCCTCCTGCACGACCCGGTACACGGTCAGGTGTGACCCCGCCGGCAGGTCGGCGGGCGTGCCGCTGGTGCTGAAGTCGACCTGGAGCCCGGCCGCGCGCACCGACTCCACCAGCGCGGGCAGGGCGTCGACTCTCGGCTGCGGCGGCTCCTTGCTCGGGTCGCCCTCGGCATCCTCGTCGGTACGCAGCACGTCGAGCAGGCGGCGCAGCTCGGTGACGGTGGCCCGCCCGGTCTCCTCGATGGCGCCGTGCAGTTCATGGGCCTTGTCCGCGTCCCGGTCCTGGACCCGGTCGGCGGCGATGGTCTGCACGACCATCAGGCTGACGTTGTGCGCGACGATGTCGTGCAACTCGCGGGCGATCCGCGCCCGTTCCTCCATGACCGCCGCCCGCGCGTCGGCGGCCTGCTCCCGCTCCAGCGCGGCGGCCCGCTCCAACGCCTGGTCCCGGATCGCCGCACGGGCCCGGGCGAGCCGCCCCAGCGCCCACGCGGCGACCAGGATCACCGACTCGGTGAGCAGGGTGGCGATGCGGTACCCGTCCGGGGCCAGGACCGCCTCGGTGACGGCCGCGGCCGGGACGATCACCGTCGCGACCAGGCCCGAGACCCTGGGCGTACTGCGGTTGGCGGTCAGGAAGACGGCCGCGGCGACGCTCAGGTACGTCGGCCCGATGGACGTGCCGTCCGGCCCGGACAGCTCCGGCACATAGCGCAGGCCCTGGATCACGCCCGCGGCCGACGTCACCACCAGCAGGGCGGGCAGCGGAGCCAGGCGGTGCAGGGCGACCGGAAGCGTGATCAGCAGGACGAGTACGACCCACAACGCGTTCGGCGTGCGCAGCGCGGGGCCGTTCGGCGGCATCGCCAGCGGCAGGGCCACACACCCGGCGGTGAGCAGCAGGGCGAGGGCCGTGTCGGTGACGGCACGCGGAATGTGGCGCCCCGCGAACGACTCCATCCGGTCCATGCCGTCACGTTAGCCGGATCGTCAACGCCAGTGATCTCACCCTGGGTTGAAAGTCCACCGCCGATCTCCCCCGTGAAGGCTCCTCCGCAAGGAGGAGACGTCGGACCGCCTCGCCCGACCGGCGGAGCCGACGCCTCGACTGTGTGACAGAGGCCAAGTCCCCATGACACCGATGGACTTGAGGCACCACTGAAGGACGGTCGCTCAGGGAGTCACGGTGCACGCAAGCCGGTACGCGGTCCAACTCACGGACGTGACAAAGCGGTACGGGGAGGGACCGGACGCCGTCCTCGCCCTCGACAAGGTCGGCGCGGGCATCGAGTCCGGCACCTTCACGGCGGTGATGGGCCCCTCGGGCTCCGGCAAGAGCACCTTCCTGTACTGCGCGGCCGGACTCGACCGGCCCACGGCGGGCGAGGTGCGCCTCGGCGACCAGGATCTCTCGGTACTGCGCGAACGGCGCCTCACGGAACTGCGGCGGACCCGGATCGGCTTCGTCTTCCAGGCCTTCAACCTGCTCCCGTCGCTGACCGTCGAGCAGAACATCGCCCTGCCGCTGCGCCTGGCCGGCCGGCAGCCCGAGGAGGCCTGGCTGCGCCACATCGTCACCGCCGTGGACCTGGGCGACCGACTCGCCCGCCGCCCCGCC
>Ga0075367_10000352_pt1 | contig 16461 bp, 10 predicted proteins | sample EndMethybrTD3032_FD_71399 | JGI IMG/M metagenome (GOLD analysis project Ga0075367, IMG submission 71399) | Populus endosphere microbial communities from Tennessee, USA - Endosphere MetaG P. TD hybrid TD303-2 | ecosystem: Host-associated > Plants > Roots > Endosphere | place: USA: Tennessee... | reverse complement strand
ACGACCTCCGAGAAGATGCCGAAGGCCGGCAGCACCAGGATGTAGACTTCCGGGTGGCCCCAGATCCAGATGAGGTTGACATACATCATCGGGTTGCCGCCGAGGTCATTCGTGAAGAAATTCGTGCCGGCGTAACGGTCGAGCGACAGAAGCGCCAGCGTTGCCGTCAGGATCGGGAAGGTCGCGACAATAAGGATGTTGGTGCACAGCGACGTCCAGGTGAAGACCGGCATCTTCATGAAGCTCATGCCGGGTGCGCGCATCTTCACGATCGTCGCGATCAGGTTGATACCTGAGAGCGTGGTCCCGACACCGGCGACCTGCAAACCCCAGATGTAATAGTCGACACCGACGCCAGGGCTGTAGGCGGATCCCGACAGCGGCGGATAGGCGAGCCAACCGGTCTGGGCGAATTCGCCAATGAAGAGCGAGATCATGATGATGATTGCGCCTGCCGTCGTCATCCAGAACGAGAAATTGTTCAGGAACGGAAAGGAGACGTCGCGCGCGCCGATCTGCAGTGGTACGACAAGGTTCATCAAACCGGTCACGAACGGCATCGCCATGAAGAAGATCATGATGACGCCGTGAGCGGTGAAGACCTGGTCGTAGTGATGCGGCGGCAGGTAACCGGCCGATCCATTGAAGGCGATCGCCTGCTGCAGGCGCATCATGATGGCGTCGGAAAAGCCGCGCAGCAGCATGATCAGCGCAAGGATGACGTACATGATGCCGATCTTCTTGTGATCGACGCTCGTCAGCCACTCGCGCCAGAGATAACCCCAGAGCTTGAAATAGGTAACAACACCCAGAAGCGCGATGCCACCGAGCGCGACGGCCGCGAAGGTCGCGACCAGGATCGGCTCGTGATAGGGGATCGATTCTAGGGTCAACCGACCGAAGATGAACTTCAGGAGGTCAGGATTGGAAAACATGGATGAACCCGTTCATTGATGTCGTATCGACGCAAAGCGCCAGGTCTTAGTTGCTGTTAGGTTGCGCATGCGTCGTCTCGCCAGTTCCGCTGCCCATACCGGGCATTGCGTGCCCGTCATGTTGCATTTCCGGCATGTTCTGCATGTCGTTGGTCTCGCCGGTGCCGCTCGCAGCGTCTGCCGGCTTGGCTTCGATGGCGTCGTTGCTTTCGCCTGCAGAAGCCCCCTGTTCGCCACCGGTCTGATCGGCATGACGGTCGTCGTAGCGCAGCTTCTCGCGATTTTCGGCGCTTTCCTTGCCGCCGCCGCCCATCCTGTCGATGTGCATCATTTCGTTCATGCACATCTTGCCGGGTGCCGCGCACATGTTGAGGATCGCATTGAAGAGATCCTTATCGACCGTCGAGAAGTAACGCACTGGCTCCCGCTCACTCGGTCGCTCGAGTTTCAGGTAGGTATCCCGGTTCAGCGCGGTGCCCTTCTCCCTGACCTGCGCCACCCACTGATCGAAGCCTTGCTGGTTTACGCCATGGAACTTGAAGCGCATGTGCGAGAAGCCGGCGCCGCTGTAGTTGGCCGAAAAGCCGTCAAAGACGCCTTCCTGGTTGATGACGGCATGCAGCCTGGTCTCCATGCCGGGCATTGCATAGATTTGACCGGCCAGCGCAGGCACGTAGAATGAGTTCATGACCGATGATGAGGTGATCCTGAAACTGATCGGAACGTCGACTGGCGCTGCCATTTCGTTGACGGTAGCGATACCGAGTTCGGGATAGAAGAACAGCCATTTCCAGTCGAGAGCAACGACTTCGACGGTCAGCGGCTTGACATCGGCGGGGATGGCGCGTTCAGCGTCAATCCGATCGAGAGGACGAAAAGGGTCGAGCTTGTGCGTGCTGATCCAGGTGATGGCCCCAAGAGCGATGATGATCGCCAGCGGCGCCGACCAGATGACCACTTCGAGACGTGTGGAATGGTGCCATTCGGGATCATAAGTGGCAGCCGTGTTGGCGCGGCGATAGCGCCAGGCAAACAGCAGCGTCAGGAAGATCACCGGAACGATAATCAGCAGCATCAAAACCGTCGACACGATGATCAGGTCGCGTTGCTGCATGGCGATATCGCCCGAAGGCGACATGACCACCAAATTGCATCCCGCCAGCGTCAAAAGCAGCGGCAGAATGAGGAGATGGCGGGAAAACTTTGGCAGTTTTTGCACGTCTCTATGCTCTTGTTGTTTCGTCCAAACCGCGACTAAAGCACCGTACCTGATAGCAACATGAGGTGTTTGGTCGCAGTGCAGCAGAAATGCCGCACTGCGGGATAAGACACGTGGCGCAGAATGTCAAAATCCTGATGAAAATTCGAAGGATTTTCGCGCGCGATCCTTTTTGAGGGGCTAATATATCCGCGAAGGCAGATCATGCCAGCTTTTTGCGAGCCGATTTCGCGGCGCGGAGCCCGATTTTTCGTCCACATCTAATTTTCGAGCAGATGATGAACTATTTACGTCGATCGGACTTGATAAGCGCAGTGGTTTGATCAAGATCGCGAGTGAGGCGCTTTGCCACAGGGTGCCTCAACGAGGGAGGCGTTTAATGGCGAATACTACACACTACGGACCATCATCCACGTCGATGGAACAAGATGCGCGGCGGATTCATGCCGACAAGCCTGTGTCACCTGGCAGCATCGCGATCGGCGTTGTCATCGGGCGGATGTCCGAATTCTTTGATTTCTTCGTCTACGGCCTGGCATCCGTGCTGGTCTTCCCTCAGCTTGTCTTTCCTTTCGCGCCCGACCGACTGACGGCAACGCTCTATTCTTTTGCGATCTTTTCGCTCGCATTTCTGGCGCGCCCGGTCGGATCTGTCGTGTTCATGACCATCGACCGCGTCTACGGCCGCGGCGCCAAGCTGACGATCGCATTGTTCCTGCTTGGCGGCTCGACCGCGTCGATCGCGTTCCTGCCGGGCTACAATGAGATCGGTGCCTGGTCGATCGCGTTGCTGGCCCTGTTCCGGCTCGGTCAGGGCTTTGCGCTTGGCGGCGCTTGGGATGGCCTGGCCTCGCTGCTTGCGCTCAACACGCCGGCAAATCACCGTGGCTGGTACGCGATGATCCCGCAGATCGGTGCCCCGATTGGTTTTGCCCTGGCAAGCGTGCTGTTCGGGTATTTCATCGCCAACCTGTCGAATGAAGACTTCCTGAGCTGGGGCTGGCGCTTCCCGTTCTTCGTCGCCTTTGCGATCAACGTGGTTGCGCTTTTTGCCCGTTTGCGTCTCGTCATGACGCCGGAGTTCGGTTCGGCACTGGAACAACATGAGCTGGAGGCAGCACCGATCCGCGATGTGTTGCGCGTTCATGGACGCGATATCCTGCTCGGCGCTTTCGTGCCGCTCGCAACCTTTGCCATGTTCCACCTGGTGACCATCTTCCCGCTTGGCTGGATGTACCTCTACGGAACCCAACCGGTCGGCGCTTTCATGGTGGTCCAGATCATCGGTGCCATGGTCGGTCTCATCGCCATCGTCGTCTCCGGATTGATCGCAGATCGCATCGGCCGGCGCGCCCACCTTGCCATCTGCGCGGTCCTCATTGCGATCTTTAGCTTCATTGGTCCGATCCTGATCGGCTCGGGCTCCGAAGGGCAGGACGCCTTTGTGATCATCGGCTTCGGCGTGCTTGGCTTGTCTTTCGGCCAGGCAACCGGCTCGATCTCGTCGCGTTTCGGCAGAGGCTATCGTTACACCGGCGCGGCCTTCACCTCCGACCTTGCCTGGCTCGTCGGCGCCGGCTTTGCGCCACTCGTCGCCCTGACCCTGTCCAGCCGGTTCGGCTTGCCTTTCGTCGGCTATTACCTTCTTTCGGGCGCCTTGTGCACCCTAGCTGCGCTGGCGTTCAGCAGGGCACTCGAGCAGCGCGACTAATCTAAAACGACAAAGGGCCCGCCCGCGCGAATGGCGCGGCGGGCCCCTTTGTTTTCGGACAGTGAAATCGTTACATCGCCGCCGCCTGCGGCTGCTTCGCGGCACGGGCAGCGGTCAGCTCCGCCGTCGTGTGGTTAAGGCGATCGGCCAGCACGCGCATGATCTCGACGGCCATTTCAGGGAAATCACTGAGCAGTTTCAGGAAGTGTTCCTTGCTGATGCGCAGAACTTCCAGGGGCGAGGTGGCGCGAACTGTCGCTGTACGGGAGACATCGCACAGAATGGCGATTTCGCCGACGATGGAATTAGGCTCCACATCGGCGACCTTGATATCGCCGGCAGACGAGTGGACAAGAATATCTGCGGTGCCGGACAGGACCACATAGGCGGCATCGCCCGGATCCCCCTGATGGAAGAGGTCCTGACCGACATTGTATGTCATTCGATCGGAAGTGAAGGCCAACAGCTTGAGTTTCGCTGGTGCGATCCTCGAGAAGATCGGCACCCGCCGCAGCATTTCGACTTCGTCTCTCAACAGCATATACGTACCACCCCCTGCCGCGCTGTCCGGTGCGTGGCGCTAGACCGTGGCACCTCTCAAGGGGCGCCATCTTATTGTCCCCAAATAGGATATTACGATAACAGTTCCTTGAACATACCGTTTTGTTCGGAAAGCTCCGGAAAGTTGCCTGCTTCGGCTAGCGCGCCACGATCGAAAAGCAGGATGCGATCGAAGATTTCCGCAAGCTTCGCGTTTGACAGCACCCAAATGATCGCGGGCCGTTCACCTTCCTTGTGCAGCCCTTCCACGATGTTGTGGGTGATCTGGTCCTGGATGCGCTGGTCGAGCGCCGACAACGGCCTATTGAAAACGAAATAGTCCGACCGTTTGAGAAGCGCACGGGCAAGGTTCAGCTTCTGCCGCTGCACCATCGTCAAGCGCTTGCCACCCGACCCGACGTCGAATTCAAGTCCGATCGACAAGACGTCGTCGAAGAGCTCGAGCGAGTCGAACAGCTCGCCCATGATGGCCCGGATGCGGTCAGACGCATCGGCCTGCTGATAGGCAATGCGACCGAACAAGACATTATCCATAAGGCTTGCCGAAGAGATGACGTGTTCCGGATCGTATCGTTCGATCACGGCGGCGAGATCATCGGGAATATTCTTATGGAACTGTTTGCGTGCACTGACGATCCTCGCCATCAATTCGTCAGTCAGGAGACCGAAACGGTGCCGTGGCTCGATGTAAGCAAAACTGAGCCGGATAATTGCGGAGCGTTCTTCGGGCGTTGCGTCTTCAAACCTTCGGCTCTGCAGTTTCTGGAGCAGAGCCTGATAGGTCGGGATATCGTCGGGCGTCATGAAGGTCAGCTGCTGGAAGAACGGGTGATCCGGCGGCAGATCATGAAAGAGTTCGACAGCGTTTTCTGCGATCTCAAGCCCCATGGCGTAGAGTTCGTTGCTGAGGCCGGTGTCGAGGAAGAGCGCCTGGAAATAGGGGTGAGCTGCCAACCGGCGATTGGTCATCATCGGTCGCTTCATCGAACCGAAGAGCAAGTTTTCGCCGACGGTGGCTTGCGGATTGAAAGCATTGAAATCAAACGGCACGACAATATTGCCGAGTTCTGCCTCCTGCATGCGTTTGCGAAGCGCCGTGCGCAGATCGACAATGTGCCCTGCGAGCGCAACATGCACGCTCGTATTGACCGTCGATCGAAGCGCCAGATCGAGAATGTCCTGCGAGATGAGTACGGCATCGAGCACCGGACGGATCACCGTTAGGATGTCTCCTGGGCCAGTCGCGCCGGCTGCCTGATAGTCCACCCAGTCGCTGTTGATATCCATCGTTGGGTTGCCGGCTTTGACGGCCTCCTCGGCATGCCACTTGGCTTCCAGAGCCTGCTTGCCGTCGTACTCAGGCTCGCGCAGCGGGGCGTGCTTTAGGCCGTAGAGGAGATTGTCCCGCAGCGTCCCGTGGAAGAAGTAACTGTCGGCGGACGCGTAGGAGATACGACGGCCGGTAATGGATTCGGGCAGATCGAGAAGGTCTTTGCCGTCGATTGTCACGCGGCCGGAGTCCGGCCACACCAACCGGCCGAGAGCTTCCGCGAAAGCTTCGGCGCCGCTGGAATTCGGGCCGACCACCGCAACCGTCTCGTTCGGCTTGATCTCGACGGAGACGTGATCGACGAGCCGCGCGCCGCTGTCGTCACTCACCGTCAGATTGGTGATCACGAGCGGAGCTGACAATGCCGCAACAGCCTCGGCCGGAATGACCTGGATCTTGCCATCGATCAGCGGCTCGACATTGAACTGCTCATAGACTTGCTGGTACTTGACCTGCACATCCTGGCGCATCTGATCCCAGTCAATCAGCTCCTTGAGCGGCCCGGGCAGGTCCTTGTAGGCGCTGATGACGGCGACGAGCTGGCCGATATCCAGCCGTCCCTGCAGCGCGAGGTAGCCGCCGATCGCATAGAAGAGGAATGGCGTGACCTGGGCCAGGAAGTTGTTCAGGAATTTGACCAGGAACTTCCACTGGTAGAGGTCATAGCGGATCGAGAAGATCAGGCCAAGCCGGGTGGCGATGTCCGCCCGCTCGAAATTCGACGTGTCGTTACCGTGGATCGTGCCGATGCCATCGACAATTTCGCCGACACGGCCCGACAGCTCGCGAGCGGTGATCTGCCGTGCTCGACCAAGTTCGAGCAGACGCTTTCTCATGCGCGGAATGACGACCGCCTGTACGCCGACAATCGCTGCTGCGATCATCCCGAGCCAGAAGTTCTGAACGATGATGAAGGCAAGCGCCGTCAGCGCCTGGCCGCCGAGCAAGGCCGGCGCGACGAACGCATCGCCGGTAAAGCCGCCCATCGGCTCCACCTCATCCTTGATCATCGTCGCGATCTCAGCCGACTTGACGCGCTTGAAATGGGACGGCGGGAACCGCAGAACCCGGTCGATCAGCTCGAAACGGATGCGTCGCAGCATGCGCTCGCCAAGCCGCCCCTTGTAGGTATTGATATAGAATTTGAAGAGGCCGTTCAGGACGACCAGCGCGAGGAAGACGAGGCTCAACCCCATCAGCATCTGCAGCCGGTCAAGCTGAAGCCCCTTGAAGAACTCGACTTCGCCAATGACGGGAAATGTATAGGCCACCCGCATGAAAGTTTGCGTAGCACCTTCGCCCTCGAAGCCCGAACCCTGAATCGGTCCGTTGACGATCTGCTTCGGCAAATCGAAGGACAGAAAGTAAGGGATCATCGAGACTGCAACGACCGTTAGGATCCAAAGCTGCTGCAGCCGCGTGTTCGACCAGATGTAACGCGCGAGGCTCTTTTCCATTGCTAACCGTCAGTTGCCTGGGAGATCTGGGAGGCAGTGAACCTGCGGCAAGACAAAGAGGAATGCCGAAAACAGGACCATGCAACCGGACCGCCGGATCTCATAATGAAAACAAGGCGAATCAGCGTGCCGTCGTCATGCCGATTCTCGCCGGGATATTTTTATATCACATGACTTTCGCAAAGTGCGAGGGTTTCAGCCAATCATTGAGCGAATGATTGCCGCTGTTTTGTCAGCGCCGCCGAGATCCAGCGACGCCGCGACTGGCCGCGGCCTCGCAAGGGCAGTTCTGATGGCGTTGGCCACCATCTCGGGCGTCAGGCCGACCTCTGGCAGGATGTCCGCAAGCCCAAGCGCCTTCAGCCGTTCCGCACGCACCGTCTGCTCCGTCTCTCCGCCGGCAACGAATGGGATGAGGATCGCCCTGCAGTCCGTCTGCAACAGATCGCCAACGGTATTGTAACCCGCCTGCGATATGGAAACACGCGCGCCGCGCAGCAGCGAAGGGAAGTCCTTGCGAAACCGGACAAGGGTCACGTTCGACGGCTTTGCATTCGCCAAGCTGGCGAAATCACCTTCCGGAAGGTTCGGCCCGCTGACGAGCAGCCACCGCAGCTTTGCCGGCAGCATAGCAGCGGCTGCATTGGCGGCCCGAAGCAGATCGAGGCCGACGGCTCCGCCGCCCGCGGATGCTATGATGTCGAAGGTCTCCTCAGGCTCGGCCGCACGCATCGCTGCCACCATGCCGGTATAGCGTATCTTGGATGCGATATCGGACGTCAGAGGAAAGGTATCCTGCAAACGAACGAAGTTGGGATCCCCGTGGATGAGGACGCAATCGAAATGGTTTTGGACCAGTGCGACGGTCTCTTCGTCGCGTCCGGGCTTGCGGTTTTGCTGCAGGATATCGCGCACGGAGCTGAACAGTTTCGGCCTTGGATGCGCCGTCTCGATAGCATCGAGAAGCGGAAGCAGCTCGAAGCGCATCTGCCGGCGACCAAACGGAAACGCTTCGATGATCACGACATCGGGCGCGCAATCGCGAAAGGCTGAAAGCAGCAGATCGCGACGCCGGCTCAAAAACGCCTCGTCGGCTGCTACGCCGTATTGATCCGCAAGACCGGAGAAACCTGCATTGCTCGCCACGACCGACGGCAGCGCCACAGTCCTGATGCCTTCTGCGGGAAAGCCAGGGACCGGCAGACCGCCGGTGACAACGGTGACGTCGAACCCGTTACGAACGAGTGCACTAGCGATGCGGCTTGCTCGCGCGATATGCCCGATGCCGAGCAAATGCTGAACGTAGAAGAAAACGCGAGGCACGGTCATGAGGCTTTCTGCCATTCCTCTTCAAACAGCCGGCCAAGTTGATAAATGCTGGCCTCGTGATCGAAATGCTCGCGCACTCGGCGTTCGGCGGCATCGCCGAGCCGCAGCCGCAAGGCGGGATCCCGGATCATTTTCTCAAGTGATCGGGCGAACGCCACAGGATCCTGCGGAGGAACAACCATTCCGTTTTCACCGTCGACAAGGAGTTCAGGCACGCCTGAAACCGAGGTCGAGACGCACGGCAGGCGCTGGCTGGATGCCTCCACCAGCACATTCGGCAAGCCGTCGCGATCGCCATCTGACGCAATCCGGCAGGCAAGCGCAAAAGCATCGGCCCGGCGATAATGGTCGAGCACCTCTTCCTGCGCGAGCGCGCCCTTCCAACTGATCCGATCCGTCAAGTTGAGTTCCGTAGCAAGAGCCTTAAGCCTCGGCAATTTGTCGCCGCCGCCGATATGCTCGAACCGCCAATTCAGGTCGCTCGGCAAGAGCGCAAGTGCCCTCAAAAGCGTTTCATAGCCCTTCTTCTCCACTGCCCGCCCGACGCTGAGAATGAGCACAGGGTCGGCCGGATCGCTGCCGTCACGGTGGGAGCGCTCACCGCCAAAATGGGCGAAGCGCGCAAGGTCCAGTCCATGATAACTCAGATGCACCGCTTCCTTGCGAGGTGTCAGCGTACGCATGTGTTCATAGCCGTTTCGTGTGCAGGTCACGGTCCAGCGTGCACTGCCAAGTTTTTCGTGCAGATCCCAATCGGGCGATGTCCAGATGTCCTTTGCATGGGCAGAGCAAGTCCAGGGCACGCCTGTCAGGATGCTCGCATACTCGGTCACCGAGGCCGGCGTGTGGATAAAATGCGCGTGCAACCATTCACCATTGTCGGGCCACTCCCGGCCAAGCACCAGCGCTTGACCCAAGCGTCTGAAGCGGTTGCGAGAGACGTCACGCGGCAAGTCCTTCAGGAAGCGTTTCCACAACGCCTTGATTCCCGGTTTGCGAAAGCTCGCAAGAAAGCCCTTGAGGACGCGGATCGGTTCCTCGTGGAGATACTCCGGCAGATAGATGACGCGTGCCCTGATCTCGTCATGGACCGGATGCCGCTTCTTGTCGGTCGGGCGGCGCATCGAGATCAGGGTCAGGTCAAAGCCTGCCTTCTCCAGGCCGAGCAATTCCTGGGCGATGAAGGTTTCCGAAAGGCGAGGGTAGCCCTTCAGCACGACGAGAATCTTACGGCGGTGCAACAAGGTCTTGGCCTTCACTCGGCTCCGACGACAGACAGATGACTGCTCCGGCCGTCCAGCCAATGACCGACGGTTTGCGAGATATGGTCGAGGCCTTTCAGTTGCAAGGTACCGCCATTCTTGGACGGCGGCAGTCGCTGCGGCAGTCGCTTCAAAGCTCCGGACATCACCGTCGGATTTGCGGACTGATCCGGCAGCAACATATCGATAAGGCCGAGCTCGCTCGCCCGCAGGGCACGCAACAGCTGCTCTTCGCGTGGCTTCACCCTGGGAACAATGAGGGCAGGCTTGTCGAAAGAGAGTATCTCGCAATAGGTGTTGTAGCCACCCATGGCCACGACACCCGTCGCGCCGACCATCAACTCTTCCATGTGATTGTCGAACTCGATCACCTCGATGTAGGGGATGCGCGATCCCTTGGCGACCAGTTTGGATCGCTCGGCTGCGGGCATGTACGGGCCGAGGACCACGAGTGCCTTTTGTTGCAAGGTCGGGTCATGCTCATAGGCGTTCATGACGTCGTGGACGAGATCGGAACCATCGCCACCACCGCCGGTGGTGACCAGAATGTAGTTGTCAGAGCGCGCGTTGATCGAGGTCTTGCTCGTGGAGACGCTGCGTTGCAGGAAACCGACGAAATCCATTTTCCTGCGCACGCTTGCGGGAACATCGAGGCCGACCAGCGGATCGTAGAAATCCGGCGGACCGTAGACCCAGATGGAATCGTAATACTGATCGATCTTCTGCATGATGCCGTTGCGCTTCCATTCGGCATCAAGCAGGTGCGGTGCATCCATGATCTCGCGCAAGCCAAGCACCAGAACGGTGCCACGCGCCTTGAGATAGGCCAGTGTCTCCTCTACCTCGCCCTTCAGACCCATCGGCTCCTTGTCGACGATGAAAATGTCGGGCTGGAAGGTTTCGGCGGTGTGGCGAATGCTCGCCTCGCGCATCTTCAGCGTTTCATGCAGGTCGATGTGGCCAGCCATCGACGTGTATTCGCCGTTGCGAAGCTTGATGACGCTCGGGATCTTCACGAAGTCGACGCGCGCCCGATAGTCGAACGCGCCGGCGATCGTGGCGCCGGAGATAATCAGAATGTTGAGGCCGCGATAATCCTCGACCAGAGCATGGGCGATCGCGCGGCAGCGGCGCAAATGGCCGAGACCGAACGTGTCGTGGCTATACATGAGGATACGGGCATCTTCCAGGCGCCGTGCCATGGGCAATCCTTCTGCGCTGTAGATCATACTAGCACCGTCGGTTTCTGCTGGCCGTCAGAAGACAGAGCAGCGCTCCGCCGGCGCTGGCCGCTATTTGTAGGGATCTGCCGCATCGCGCAAGCCGTCTCCCAGAAAGTTGAACGCCAAAATTACCAGAACCACCGGTATAATCGGAAAAAGCAACCATGGATAGAATGCGATGACGCTTACGCTCTTTGCCTCTGTCAGCAGAATGCCCCAACTGGTAATCGGCGGGCGGAGCCCCAGCCCGAGGAAGCTCAGTGCCGTCTCGCCCAGAATCATGCCGGGAATCGAAATCGTGGCCGAGGCGATCAGGTGGGACATGAAGCCAGGCACAAGATGTCGGCCGATGATGCGCGGCGTGCTGGCGCCCATCAACTGGGCGGCCTGGACGTAGTCCTCTTCGCGCAACGCCAAGAGTTTCGAGCGAACGGCTCGTGCCAGTCCGGTCCAATCGATGATCCCGAGAATAACTGTGATCCCGAAATAAATGACAATCGGGCTCCACGTCACCGGCATGATCGCCGCCAGCGCCATCCAGAGCGGCAGGCTCGGCAGCGACTGCAGCACCTCTATGATGCGCTGAACGATCAAGTCGAAGATGCCCCCCCAATAGCCGGCGAGACCGCCGATGACGATGCCGAGGCAGAAGCTGATGGCGATACCGATCAAGCCAATCGTCAGCGAAATGCGCGCACCATAGAGAATGCGGGAAAGCACGTCGCGGCCGAGACGGTCGGTGCCAAGCAGAAACATCTGCCCGCCGACTGCCGGGCATACGAGGTGCAGGTCGGAACTCACCAGTCCCCAGAACTTGTAGGGGTCCCCACGACAGAAGAACCGGATCGGCTGCACGTCGTTTGGCCTGTCGGAGTAGATTCGGTGCAGCGTGTCGAGATCAAGTGACATGCTGCGTCCATAGACGAAGGGACCGATAAACCTGCCGTTGTCGAAGAAGTGGACCCGCTGTGGCGGCGAGTGGATGAAGTCGACATTCTTCGTATGCAGCCCATAGGGCGCAATGAATTCGACAATGATGATCATGAAATAGAGGGCAAGCAGGAAGACGCCGGAGACAAGGGCCAGCCGGTGCTGCTTGAATTTCCACCACATCAACTGCTTCTGTGAGGCAAGGTGGATACGTGATTGCGCAGCTGTCATGCCTTCGGTCGCCATCGGATCGAAGGGTGCGGTTGAAACATAGTGCGGCATAGGCGCGCCGGGCGGTGGCAAGGGCGACATTATTTGGTGCTCCTGCCTTGCAGGCGGATACGCGGATCGAGGAAGCCAAGCGCGATATCGGAGACGAGCACCCCGATCACGTTAAGGAAGGCGAGGAACATTAAAAATGACCCTGCAAGATACATGTCCTGGCTCTGCAAAGCCTTGATGAGCATCGGGCCCGTCGTCTCGAGCGACAGCACGATCGCAACGATTTCCGCACCCGAGATGATCGAAGGCAGGATCGATCCGATATCGGCGACGAAGAAGTTGAGGGCCATGCGCAGTGGGTATTTCAAAAGCGCACGCAGCGGGTGAAGCCCCTTGGCGCGCGCGGTGACGACATATTGCTTCTGCATCTCGTCGAGCAGGTTGGCACGAAGCCGCCGGATCATGCCGGCCGTTCCTGAGGTGCCGACGATCATGACCGGAATCCACAGATGCGAGAGAATCGACCGTGCTTTTTCCCAGCTCATCGGCTCGTTGAGGAACTTCTGGTCCATCAAGTGCCCGATCGAAACCCCGAACCAAATATTGGCGAAATACATCAGGATCAAAGCCAGCATGAAGTTAGGGATGGCGATGCCGAGCAACCCCAGAAATGTCAGGCCGTAGTCTCCCCAGCTGTACTGGTGGGTCGCAGAATAAATGCCGATCGGAAACGCGATCAACCACGTCAGCAGGATCGTGGAAAAGGAGACGAGGATCGTCAGCCAGAGACGATCGCCGACGACTTCGGAGACCGGCAGCTGATATTCGAACGAATAGCCGAAGTCTCCATGCAGCATGCCGCCGACCCAAAAGAAGTAGCGGACGATCTCAGGCTTGTCGAAACCGTATTGCTTTCGCAACTCCTCGATTTCCTGAAGGTTGGCACTCTCGCCCTGAGCACGCAGCTCGGCGATCTGGCTCTCGAAGAAATCGCCTGGTGGGAGCTCGATGATGGTGAAGACCAGCGCCGAGATGATGAACAGTGTCGGCACCATCGCGGCAATGCGCCAAAGGATATATTTCAGCATCCCTCAAGCCTCCTTGAACCAGAAGGCATCCGGCATATAGAGGCCGAGATAGGACGTCGGGTCAAAACCATAGAGGGCCCGCTCTGGCACGTTCTGCAATTTGGCGGATCTGAGGATCGGCTGCAGGGTGCTGTTGATGAGGCCGATAGAGAAGACCTGTTGCGTGTAGAGCGCCAGCATCTGATGCCAGATCACCTCGCGCTCCTCGAACCTCGAGGTGTCGCCCCACTGTTTGAGAAGATCGACCAGCTGCTGCACTTCCGGCAGGTCGGGCGCGCTGCCTTCCTGCCCGGCAGACAGGTGGTACATCCCCCAAAGCGGCCATTGCAGTTGATCGTCGAGAGTTGGTGCAAGTTGGCCTGGAGACATATCGGCGGTTGCAACGCCGTTCTCGATGCCATACCAGATCGACATCATGATCGTGCCGCTCATGGCACGGCTGCGGAAAACGTCGCGTTGCGAGGTACGGGTGTAAAGAGCAAGACCGACGCCAAGCCAATGATCACGCACCAGTTCCAAAACGTCGGTGTCGAGGTTGCTTTCGCCGGCGGTTTCCACTGTAATTTCTGCACGGCGACCGTCCGGCAACAAGCGAATGCCGTCGGCGCCACGGTTCGTCAGCCCGAGCTCGTCAAGGAGCTTGTTTGCCTGATCCGGATCATGTGCAATGAAGGCGTCCGCATACTCGGGCCTGAAGAGGGGACTATCGGGTAGAACGGTGTCCGCGCTTGCCTTTCCGAGACCATAGAAGGCAACCATGTTGATCTCATGCCGATCGATCGCTATCGACAGTGCGCGGCGAAACCGGGCCTCGCGGAAGAGGTTGCGCCAGACCTCATCGGCACAGTTGAGGTTCGGCAGCAGCGCAACACGCGATCCGCGTACCTGCTTCCACAAATTGACTTTCACCGGAAATCGCTTTTCCGCGTCCTTCAGGAATGTGTAGTCGCTAAAGTCAACGCCGGTCGCCTGCAAGTCGGACTCACCAGCGCCCGCCTTGGCGGCGATGATCGAGGACGAGCTGACGTTAAGGATGAACTTGTCGATGTAGGGAAGTTGCACCCCGTTCTCGTCGACTCGATGGAAAAACGGGTTGCGCACAAACACGAACTGCTCAGCAGGCAAAGGCGTGGTGTTGCGCCAGGGATCGAGCGTCGGCAATTCCGGGTTTTCCGGGCGCGAGGCCCGCGACATCTTGATGTGCAAGTCCGCCCACTTCTTGACGCGGTTTTCCTTCATCAGTGCCGAAAGACGAAAATCGTCCTGATATTTCTTGTGGAATTGCTTGAGGTAGTGTCCAGGTCCGAAGATCACCAGTGGCAGCGGACCGGCGAGCGCCGGCATGAACATCGGGTTGGGCCGTTCCCAGGTGTAGCGAACCGTCAAAGCGTCGACGACTTCGAATTTCGGCAGCTTGCCATGCGGCCTCAACTCAAGCGCCCCACCACCGGGTGTCAGTTCCTTGGTAAGGATGACGTCTTCCCACCAGTAACGGAAGTCATCCACCGTGAAGGGGGCGCCATCCGACCAGCGGTGTCCCTCGCGCAAATGGAATGTGAAGACCGTGTCATCCTTGGATTCGAAACCAAGCAGAATATCTGGCTGGAACATCAGGTGCTTGTCATAACCGACCAGGCGCGAATAGCCATAGACGGTCATATAGCGAATGTCCTTCTGGCTCCCGATGATCGTGCGCACCGTGCCGCCATAGACGCCCGGCTGCAGCCCTGCCTCCTTCATGTTGACGATCCGTGGATGGGTCGGCAGGCGATCCGCCATGGCGGGGATACGCCCCGCGCGTAGCCAATCCCTGAGAAACTCCGGCTCGATGTCACGATCCGCCGCCGCCTTGGCGACCGAAGGCAGAATGGCCGAACCGATAACACCGCCTAGAAACGTGCGCCGCGTTACCATGAACGAAGCTCCTTTGCGTCCGCACCCTTGCGGGCCCGCACGAGGTGGCCGTTGCCGAGATCGGCGTAGTCGAGCTCGGACGCGTCATCATGCTCCGCCGTAAAGGTAATTCCCCAGTTCTGCTTGTCTGCGGCGCCATTCCGTCTCAGCGCCTCGAAATCGAGTGGCCGGTTCAGGTCGGGGAAGGGGACCGCCGCCAACAGCGACTTCGTATAGGGATGGACCGGATCACGCAGAATGATCTGGCGCGGCGCGATCTCGACGATGCGCCCTTTGCACATGACGGCGATACGGTCGGCCATGTAGTCAACGACCGCCAGATTGTGCGAAATGAAAAGATAGGTGAGCCCAAGGTCCTTCTGCAGGTCCTTGAGCAGGTTGAGGATCTGGGCCTGAACGGAAACGTCGAGCGCCGACACCGGCTCGTCGAGAATGACAAGCTTCGGCCCGAGCGCCAACGCGCGCGCAATGCCAATGCGTTGGCGCTGTCCGCCAGAAAAACTGTGCGGATAACGGTTCAGATAGCGTCGGTCGAGGCCGATGGCGCCCATCAATCCCTCCACGCGCTGTTTGCGCTCCGCGCCGTCCCCGCGGTCGTGGATCTCCAGAGGTTCACTAAGAATATTGCGAACGGTCATGCGCGGCGATAGCGAGGAGACTGGATCTTGAAACACCATCTGTATCTTGGTGCGCAATTCCTGCAGATCGTCACCTGTGACGGACAGGACGTCGATGACGCCCTTGCCGTCGTTGAAGATCACCGAACCGCTATCAGGCGTGACGGCGCGCATGAGTATCTTGCTGACCGTGGTCTTGCCGCATCCGGATTCTCCGACGAGCCCCAGACATTCTCCGCGGCGAATATCGAAGCTGACATCGTCGACAGCGCGAACAAGGGTTGCCTCACGCGTTCCAAGGAGGCCACGGTTGCGCGTCTTGAACGTCTTCGAGAGGTTGTTGACGGAAAGCAGAATATCTGGCCCTTCGGCCTTCACCTTCTTCTTGCCGATCAGGGATTCGAGATTGACGGGCACGTCTCGGAGCGCCTTGAGGCGCTCGCCGGGCTTCATGTCGAAGTGCGGCACGGCTGCCATCAGGCCCTTAAGATATGGATGCTGCGGGTTGCGGAAGATCGACTCGACCGGCCCGGCCTCCATGATCTCGCCGTGATAAATCACCACGACCTCGTCGGCCATGTTGGCGACAACGCCGAGATCGTGCGTGATTAGCAGCATCGCCATTCCGAGCTTGTGCTGGAGGTCGCGCAGCAGCTCCAGGAT
>Ga0075367_10000351_pt1 | contig 16462 bp, 16 predicted proteins | sample EndMethybrTD3032_FD_71399 | JGI IMG/M metagenome (GOLD analysis project Ga0075367, IMG submission 71399) | Populus endosphere microbial communities from Tennessee, USA - Endosphere MetaG P. TD hybrid TD303-2 | ecosystem: Host-associated > Plants > Roots > Endosphere | place: USA: Tennessee... | reverse complement strand
CTGCAGTCCTACGCTCCCGAAGTTAAAGACAAACACGCCTCGCTTTCCGGTGCAGTTCAGGCAATTGAAAATCAGCTCGTCGGCAGTGACGAACCGGCCGACGTGACACCCGACAACGCTACGTTGGCCGCTGCGCCGGCAAAGGAAACCGTCGGCGATCATGCCGACAGGGTGTTCTCCAAGGTGACGCTGTCGTTGAAGGACATCGAGCAGAAGCAGCGCAATCGTGTCGCGCAACTGACGAGCAATGCGGGCGGCGCAGCCGATGCCATATCCAGGGTCCTTACGCGCTTCCGCATTTCAGTGCCGGCCGAACGCGCAAAGCAAGACGACAGCGCAATCGGCGGTCCCTATGTCGAACCTGTAAGTGCTGATGATTTCGACAGCTCGCTTTCGCAACTCGATGATGCCCTCACCCGCCTGGAAACGGTACGCAGCACGGCGGAATCGCTGCCCTTCCAAAATCCTGCCATTGGCAAGGAGATCACCAGTTCGTTTGGCAACAGGCGCGATCCGTTCCTCGGCCGCTTGGCGCTGCACTCCGGCATCGACTTTCGCTTTACGCCCGGCGAGAAAGTGCGCCCGACAGCGCCCGGCAAGGTGATTGCGGCCGGCTGGACGGGTGGCTACGGCAACATGGTCGAGGTGGATCATGGCAACGGCATCTCTACGCGCTATGGCCATATGTCGGAAATTCTCGTGAAGGTCGGCGACAAGGTCGACCGCGATGACGTGATCGGCCTTGCCGGCAGCACCGGCCGTTCCACGGGCACGCATTTGCACTATGAGGTCCGCCAGGATGGTCGCGCCGTCGACCCTATTTATTTCATGAATGCGGGCTTGAAGCTTGCCAGTTACATACAGTAACTACGCGCACTAACCACGTCTTTACCTCTGCACTGGTCGCAAAGCCTGTATTCCTTGACTTAAGGACAGTTTCGGCTTATGTCGCGCTGCATTGCGGCATGCAATCACGCCGACTCAATCAGAGTACGGCCGAACCGGAACGGAAACAGTTTTCCCTTTGACGACATTTGCTGATCTTGGCTTGAGCCAAAAAGTGCTTTCCGCTGTCACCGACGCGGGCTACACGGTGCCAACCCCCATCCAGGCTGGTGCCATTCCCTTTGCGCTGGAACGCCGGGATATTTGCGGCATTGCGCAGACGGGAACGGGTAAGACGGCGTCCTTCGTCTTGCCGATGCTGTCGCTACTGGAAAAGGGTCGCGCCCGCGCCCGTATGCCGCGCACGCTGATCCTCGAGCCGACCCGCGAGTTGGCTGCGCAGGTCGCTGAGAACTTCGAAAAGTACGGCAAAAACCACCGGTTGAACGTCGCGCTGCTGATCGGCGGTGTCTCGTTCGAAGATCAGGATCGCAAGCTTGAGCGTGGTGCCGATGTTCTGATCTGCACGCCCGGCCGCCTGCTTGACCACTTCGAGCGCGGCAAGCTCCTGATGAGCGGCGTTGAGATTCTCGTCATCGACGAAGCCGACCGCATGCTCGACATGGGCTTCATTCCCGATATCGAGCGTATCGCCAAACTCATCCCGTTCACCCGACAGACGCTGTTCTTCTCGGCAACCATGCCGCCTGAAATTCAGAAGCTCGCCGATCGCTTCCTGCAAAATCCGGAACGCATCGAAGTCGCCAAGCCGGCGTCGACCGCAAAGACCGTAACGCAGCGTTTCGTCGCCTCGCATGGCAAGGATTACGAGAAGCGCGCCGTTTTGCGCGAGCTCGTCAAAGCGCAGACCGATCTCAAGAACGCGATCATCTTCTGCAACCGAAAGAAGGACGTTTCCGAGCTCTTCCGCTCTCTGGACCGTCACGGCTTTTCTGCCGGCGCTCTGCACGGTGACATGGATCAGCGCTCGCGCATGGCCATGCTGCAGAACTTCAAGGACGGTAACCTCCAGCTTCTCGTGGCTTCCGATGTTGCCGCTCGCGGTCTCGACATTCCTGACGTCAGCCACGTCTTCAATTTCGATGTTCCGATCCATTCCGAGGACTATGTTCATCGCATTGGCCGCACCGGCCGCGCAGGCCGGTCCGGCGCTGCATTCACCATCGTCACCCGCCACGACCAGAAACATGCCGACGCGATCGAAAAGCTGATCGGCGAGAAGGTCGAGTGGTTGAACGGCGACCTTTCCGCCTTGCCCCCTGCCGAACCCAGCCGTGACGACGATCGCTCGCGTCGCAAGGGTCGAGACAAGGACCGCGGTCGCGGCAAGAGCCGCGCAGGTCATAAATCTGATATCGCCGTCGCGGATAATGACGTCGAGACGATGGAAACAGCAGCACCAGCAAAGGTCGAGAGCGTGAAGCAAGAGCGCAAAGCAGAACAACAGAAACCGCAGCACAACACGCGCGCCGCTCGTCCTTATCCGGCAAACGATGACAATCGTGATCGCCGCCGCTACCGGGACCACGATGACGGTCCGACGCCAGTTGGCTTCGGCGATGAAATTCCCGCTTTCATGCTGATTACGGCCAACGCCAAGATCTGATAAGCAATGGGCACGCCAGGCATCGATTTTCCGGGCGTTGGCGTTGGCCTTGTGATTTTGCGTGACCGCAAGATCCTGCTCTATAAGCGCATGCGCGCCCCCGAGGCCGGCCACTGGAGCATCGTGGGCGGCAAGGTCGACCATATGGAGCCGGCCGAGCAGGCGGCGCGTCGTGAAGCTGAGGAAGAAACCGGCCTATCGATCGGCCGCGTCAGTCTCCTCGGCCCCGCAGAAGTCATTAGCAAGGCGGATGAACAGCACTGGGTCTCCCTGCTCTATATTGCGTCAGAATTCGACGGCGAACCGAAACTCACTGAGCCGGAAAAGCTCTCGGACTTCGGCTGGTTCAGCCGTTCCGATCTCCCGCAGCCTCTCTCCGCATTCGCGGCGGCCGCTATGGCCAGACTGAAATCCGACGAACTTCTCTAGGGGTTCATTCCGCCCTGAGCGCTGCCTCATAAGCAAGCCGCACCCATCGCGCCATAACGTCGGGGTCGTCATACGCATCATCCGGGATTGACCAATACGGCATCCTTACAGGACTTCCCTTCTTGCCTTCGTAAGCCCATTGCGTCGCCCCAGCGGCGGCGAACTCAGGGGCACTCTGCTCGTCGGCCTTCAGCAGCATTTCGCCGCGTACTTCGACCGCCACGATCCGCCCCATATGGTAGATGCCTTTGCCGCCGAACATGCGTTTGATTGTGACGGGACCAAGCCCCTGAAACATTTCTTCGATAGCCGCCGCATCCATCCCTTAGCCCTTCAATACTCCACCTGCCGCGATGACGGCCTCGGGCGTATCCACGTCCAGATGCGCCGCGTCACCGATGTCGATGTCTACCACAGGCACGCCCGATGTCTCGATGATGTGCCGCGCACCGACATCACCCTCCAGCCGCAAGACCTCATCGTACAGCGATTTCGGTATAATCACAGGATTGCCGCGCTTACCGTGCGACACCGCGCGGATGATCGACTGGCTGTTTGATCGCTGGAACGCTGCGACCAGTGCATCGAGATCGCCGCTAGAAATGCCCGGCATGTCGGCCAACATGACGAGAATTCCATCGGCATCTCGCGCTTGCTCAGCGGAAAATCCTGTCGTGAGAGACGAGGCCATGCCAAAGGCGTAGTCCGGATTGTAAAGCGTGATCGCATTCAACCCAGACAGCGCCGCTTCGATGTCGTCTTTGCGATGCCCCGTCACGACGATGACTGGGGATGCTCGACTGCCGATCGCTGTTGTCACCGCTCGCCGGATGAGCGGCACGCCGTCAAACTCTGCGAGCAGTTTGTGTGGACCACCCTCACCCATCCGGCTAGCCTTGCCCGCGGCAAGAAGGACGGTCACAACGTTGCCCGCAGGAGCAGATTGCGCCTCCGCTTCACGCAGGCGTGGTCGCGCCTGAATTTCCATCAGAAGACCTCCCACGCCCATGCCGCTGATGTCGATCGCGCTTGGCTGTTCACCCGCCAGGATGCGATCAAGTACCCAGTCGAAGCCATTCTCTTTCGGGCTGCGCGCGCATCCCGGCGCCCCTATCACGGGAATGTCGCCGAGGTGCCCGAGAACGAGGAGGTTACCCGGATCCACAGGCATACCGACCTGCACCACTTCGCCGCCTGCCTGTCGAATAGCCTCGGGGATCACGTCCGCGTTGTCGATCACGGCGGACGCGCCGAAAAGGATGAGAAGCTTGGGCGCCTCATCGGGCTCAGCCGCTACGTGTCGCAGCGCCTCTGCAACCGGCGCCACACGATGAGCAACCCGGGTTTCCCTCACGAGACGACTGCCGGATGCAATCAGCCGGCGGGTAAGCACACGCGCCGTCTTGTCCATGACCGCTGGCTTCAGCGATGGCAGCTCTGTCGCAATCAGTGAGACCGATCGTCCGGCAAACGGCTTCACCTCGAAGGTAGTCGTCGCCCGCAGCACCTCGCATGCAATGTCGAGTTTTGCGCCCGAAACGGCGAGCGGAATGATCTTGAATGTTGCGACCATGTCGCCCTTGCGAACGGGCACATGATCGTTGAGGCAGGCAAGCGTTATGGCGGGGTCGATCCCATTCAGCCGGTCGACGGCGCTGCGGCTTGCGACGAACAGGCCGTCGACGGTTGAATAGACGTTCACCCGCCCCGTGGAGGCCTCCGAAAAGCGCAGGTGGTCGGGTGCGACTGCCTGCGCAAGTCGTCCCGCCGCCTCGTCCTCACCGACGTCCCCGGGTTCCATGCGCGCCGCAATAACATGCTCTATGCCGGCGCCGTGTAGCCTGTCGATGTCACCGGCGTCGATCCTGTGCCCTTTTGGCAGGCTGCCACCCGCATGCTTCACCGCATGCGCGAGGATCACGCCGGCGGCATCATCGATGGAAAAAGACCCAAATTTCATGTGTTGTCACCAACCGGCGATATCGTCCTCGTCCGCAGCGTCTGGACGATCTCCGCGAGAATGGCGACCGCGATTTCAGCGGGGCTCGCCGCACCGATATTAAGCCCGATCGGCGCGCTGATCCTCCCAAGCTCGGCCTCGTTCACACCATCGTCGCGCAACCTCTGCAGGCGGGTCGCGTGCGTCTTGCGGCTGCCGAGGGCACCGACGTAGAAACAGCCGATCCGCAACGCCTCGGCAATCGGGAAATCGTCGATCTTCGGGTCATGCGTCACGGCAACGAGTGCGGTATAGGCATCCAGCGGACGATCCTTGAATACATCCACCGGCCAATCCGCCGTCAGATCGATGCCGAGAAATCGTTCAGGTGTGGCGAAAGCCGTGCGCGGATCGATGATCCGCACATCGAAGCCGACAAGAGGTGCCATCTGCGCCAGGAGCTGACTGATGTGAACGGCGCCGATGACCACGATATGGGCCGGCGGCAAATGCACGTTCAGAAAATAGCGGCGTCCATCGACGTCGATCGACGTCGATCTGCCTGAACGAAAGGCAGCCTCGACGGCAGCTTGCAGGGAAGAACCTACGGAATCTCCCTCGAGGACGACACTATCGCTGCCGTTGTCGAGATCGGTTAGCAGTACAGCGGCCTGGCGAGCCCGACGCGCGTCATTGAGCCGCGCAAGATTTGCGGCATCCATCAATCGAGCCTTTCGAGATAGACGCGAATACGGCCACCACAGGAAAGGCCGACCCGCCAAGCCGTTTCATCCGCGACGCCAAACTCGAGCATCTTTGCCTTGCCGTCGGCGATCACGTCTAAGGCCTCGGTAATGACGGCACCCTCCACGCAGCCTCCCGACACCGACCCTTCGAAGTTGCCGTCCCGGTCGATCACCAGATGGCTCCCCGCCGGCCTTGGTGCCGATCCCCACGTCTCGATCACCGTGGCAATAGCAACGTCGCGTCCGCCCGTTTTCCAGGCTTCCGCCGTCATCAATGGATCAAGGTCAAAGGATGTCCCTGTCATGCGATGCCTTTCAATATCTCGAGATACCGGCGCGGGTCGTACGTGGTCGACCTGGTCGCACCGAGTGCCTCCACGAGGTCGTTCAAGGATGATAGATTGTGAACCGGTCGGAATTCGTCAACATGCGGCAGTATCGCGCGCACGCCACGTGCCCGCGGCTCAAAGCCGTCGAAGCGCAGCAATGGATTGAGCCAGATGAGCCGCCGGCAGGAGCGATGCAGCCGGTCCATTTCGGCTGCGAGCAGATCCGTCCCCTCGCGTTCCAGGCCATCGGTAATCAGCAGCACCACGGCGCCCTGGCCCAGCACGCGCCGAGCCCATAGGCGATTGAACTCCCTTAGCGTTTCCCCGATCCGCGTTCCTCCGGACCAATCCTTCACGGCTGCCGCGCACTCGTCCATCGCCTCATCAGGATCCTTGTGTCGCATCTGGCGGGTGACGTTCGTGAGGCGTGTCCCGAACAGGAAGGTATGAACCCGCCTGCGCTTATCTGTCAGCACATGGAGAAAATGCAGAAAGATGCGGGTGTACTGACTCATGGAGCCGGAGATATCAGCAAGAACCACCAAGGGCGGCTGGACCTCCCGGATTTCACGGTACCGCGGAAGAATGAGACCTGCCCCGCTTCGCAGTGCTGCCCGCATGGTCGCACGCGGATCGACACGCGCGTGAACATGCGACGGCCGGAAGCGCCGGGTGCGCACTTTATCTAGAGGCAGCTGCAGTTTCGCGAGCGCCTTCTTGGTTGCAGCAATCTCCATTGCCGACATTTGGGCAAAGTCCATCCGCCGGAACATCTCGTTGCCGGACATGGTAAAACGCGCGTCTATCTCGATGTCTGGTTCGTCACGCGGCGGCCTGTTGTCCCTTCGCTCACCGAGCAAGGCGTCGGCAGCGCGGCTTGCGCCGGGCTTGGCTTTCTCCCTTTCGCGCGTGTCCGGTGCCCGTGGTGACATCATCGCGATCATCTTCTCGACGAGGCCGCGCGAGCGCCAGAAAAGGCCAAACGCCTCGTCGAAGACCGGTTTGTCTTCATGCCGCTTGACAAAGACGGATGAGAGTGCGGCGTGGAATTCCTCGCGCGACCCAATGCCGATTGTCTCGACCGCCTCGATGGCATCGACGATCGCCGCCGGCCCGATCTTCATGCCGGCCTTCCGCAATGCCCTGGCAAAGAAGACAACATTGTCCGCAAATCGGCCGTCGCCGACCGGTGGGAGCTGAACGGGGATCCCTTCCTGTCCGCTTATCGGATCCATCGTTATCCTGCCGCCTGCAGTTCGCTCTTGATATCGTCCAAGACTTTCGCGCCGTCGCTGCCTTGAATGCGCGCGATATCGTCCTGGTATTTGAGCAGCGTTCCGATCGTATCGGAGATGGTTTCGGGATCGAGCGCCAGGCGGTCGAGTTCCGTCAGCGCTGTCGCCCAATCAATCGTCTCGGCAACGCCCGGGTTCTTGAAAAGATCCAACGTCCGAAGCTTCTGAACATAGGCAACGATCTGTGCGGACAGCGCAGCGTTGCAGCCTGGCACCTTCCGGCGAATGATTTCCAGCTCCTGCGGGGCATCGGGATAGTCGACCCAATGGTAGAGGCAGCGCCTCTTCAGAGCGTCGTGGACCTCGCGCGTCCGGTTCGTTGTGATGATAACGATCGGCGGCTCGGCGGCCCGGATAGTGCCGAGCTCGGGGATCGTCACCTGAAAGTCGGAAAGAACCTCCAACAGGAAGGCCTCGAACGCCTCATCGGTACGATCGAGCTCATCGATGAGGAACACCGGTGCCCGGCCATCGGCACCAGATAGAGCCTGGAGCACGGGACGGCGGATCAAGTATCGCTCGGAGAAGATGTCCGATTCTATTCTGTCTCGGTCGGTAAGGCCGGACGCTTCGGCCAACCGGATTTCCAGCATCTGTGCCGGATAGTTCCATTCATAGACAGCCGATGAGATATCCAGCCCTTCATAGCATTGCAGGCGAATGAGCGGTCGCCTCAGGCCCTTCGAAAGGACCTTGGCAATCTCCGTCTTGCCGACACCTGCTTCGCCTTCCAGGAAGAGAGGCCGCTTCATCTTCAGGGCCAGGAATAGCACCGTCCCAAGTGCCCGCCCCGCGAGATAATCCTGATCGCAAAGCATCGCGATCGTCTCGTCGATCGACGACGGCAGCGGCGGATGCGCTTGATCAGGCATGTCTCCTCCATTTTTCAGGAAGTTATAGCGTGTGATAGTCCCGGTTCATATAGACAAGCGCGGGCTTTGCTTCGTTGTACCGCACTGCCACGACCTCGCCGAAAATGATGTGGTGCGTGGACATTTCCTTGATTTCGCTCACGCGGCAATCGAAGGAGGCAAGAGCGTCGCGAAGAACGGGCGCCCCGGTCACCAGTTTGTCGAATATACCGGTCGCGAAACGTTCGTCGTTGGCCATCATCGTGCGGCCGGAGAAGGCATCAGCCAGTGCTTGATGGTCCGCTGCCAGGGTATTCAATGCAAAGATACCGCTCCGAAAGAAGATGTCGTTCTTCGGATTGCTGTTGTTCAGGCATACCAGAACGGTCGCAGGGCTATCGGTTACCGAGCAAGCGGCGGTGATCGTCACGCCCCGGCGCTCCTCGCCGATTGCCGTCGTCACGAGTTGCACGTGGCCTCCAAAGCGGCTCATCGCATCTCGGTAGAGGCGTGGATCGATCGGTTGCTTGTTTAACAAAGTGCATTCTCCGTCCGGCGTTACCCGGGTTTGCTGTTTCCTGTAATATGAAGGTGATCGGTTACCTTTTCTACAAAAGCCAGGCGAAAAGCTTGTCGGCTGCGCGTTTTTCTTTGACGATCGATGCCGGACGGATAAAAGAGCAGGACAAACGATAGGGACCTGCAGCTTTTATGAATACTTTGCGTGGCCTAGCACTTCTGCCGATGCTGCTCCTTGCGGCCGCAGAATGCCATGCCGCGGGTCTGATAATCGGTGTCGTAGCGCCACAGAGTGGCAACCTCGCGCCAATTGGCGCGCAGATCATTGCCGGCGCTACTGCCAAGGTCCAACAGGACGGTAGCACGATTGTCACGGTCGGAGAGACTTGCGAGGAAAACAGCGGCGCGGCAATCGCCGACGCATTGATCAACGCCAAGGTCCAGGTGGCCATCGGTTTTGTCTGTAGCGAGACGCTCGAAGGCGCGCTGCCAAAGCTCAAGGACGCAAATATCCCGGCGATCACCGTCTCCGTGCGCTCGCGCATCCTCATGGAGGACGCCCTGAAAAATGGCTGGCCGCTCTACCGGCTGGCGCCAGCCGATGGCGCCGAAGCGCAGAAGATCATCGAGGTGATCTTGCACGAGTGGGCCGCCGCGCCAATTGCGCTGATCGAGGATGGCACCATCCATGGTCGCGAACTTACGGAAGCAATCCGCAATGCACTCGAGGAAAAAGGGCTAAAGCCGGTCTTTACCGACACCTATCGACCCGGCCAGGAGCAACAGGTCGCTCTCGTGCGGCGACTGAAAAAAGCCGGGGCGACAAAGGTGTTTGTCGGCGGAGATCGCAGCGACGTTGCCGTCATTGCGCGTGACGCCGCAGCCGAAAAGATCCATCTCGATATTCTCGGCGGCGATGCCATGCGCGCCGCCGACCAGCCCCTTGCGCTCGCGGATGGTGTTCTAGCGGTTGTCATGCCCGACTTTGCTGCGCGGCCGGAGGCCAAGTCGGTGGTCGACGCGTTCCGCGCGAGCGGTGTCGAACCGGAGGGCTATGTGCTGCCGGCCTATGCTGCAGTGGAGATCGCCGCAAAGGCGGCCCAGGACGCCAGCGCGGACGACCGGCCGATCGCGCAGCACATCGGCGGCACCTCCTTCGAGACGGTCATCGGCAAAATTGCTTTCAACGCCGGCCACGAACTGGCCGACAACCCCTACCAGCTGCTCCAGTGGCATGCCGGTTCATTCGTTCCGCCAGGTGCTCCGATCGAATAGGATCTGTCACCGCGGCATGAGTTTTACGGAGAGACTTCAATGACTACGCCCATTCGCATCGCGCCATCCGTCCTTGCTGCCGATTTTGCTAAACTTGGCCAGGAAGTCCGCGACGTGACGGCGGCTGGAGCCGATTGGATCCATCTCGACGTCATGGACGGTCACTTCGTGCCCAACATCTCCTTCGGCCCTGATGTGATCAAGTCGCTGCGCTCCTATACGGATGCGGTTTTCGATTGCCATCTCATGATTGCACCTGCCGATCCGTACCTGGAAGCCTTTGCCAAGGCGGGTTGCGATCGCATCACCGTTCATGCAGAAGCCGGTCCGCATCTTCATCGCTCGCTTCAGATGGTGCGCAGCCTGGGCAAGAAGGTCGGCGTCACGATCAATCCAGCCACACCGTTGTCGGCAATCGAGAACGTGCTCGATGACGTCGACCTCATCCTCATCATGTCGGTCAACCCTGGTTTCGGTGGGCAGAAATTCATCCCCGCAATGGCGGACAAGATTGCCGCCGCCCGGACACTGATCGGTGACAGGCCAATCGATCTTGAGGTTGACGGCGGCGTGACCGTCGAAACTGCTCCGATCATCGGAAAGGCCGGCGGCAACGTTCTGGTCGCCGGTTCGGCGATTTTCAAGGGCGGCTCGCTCGAGGCTTACAAGGCAGCGATCAGCGCGCTGCGCAGTGCCGCTGAAGGCAAAACCAAATCATGACGAAAGTGGGCCGTCCTTCCGAGCGGCTCAAGGCGGCTCGCCCGCCGCGTTCCGATCTCTTCGTAGGCGCCGTGCTGTGGGGCATGCAGATGCTGGCGTCCGCGATGGCTGCGCTCTATCTCCGGAATGGGATGGAGACGGCGCATTTGCGCGACCTGGCGATGCTCTATTTTGCTGGCGGATTGCTGGCCTGGCCGTTCATGTTGCCCTTGGGTCGTTTCCTTGCACATCGACGATCGCTGGAGACGCGCTTTGCAGCGTTTTTCCTGACACTTGCCGCTGGGACGATCCTGATGACGGCCTTTCTCTTCGCCATGGACTATCGGATCTTCTACTCCGCATGGCACGCGTCCTTTGGATCCCTGACGTGGGTGTTTCAATTCGTCTTCACCGGAGCCAGCGCGGTTTATCAGTTTGCCGTACTTGGAATTCGCCTATTTCTTCCGCTTGGACTTCTCTGCCTTTTCGGCACCAGTATTGCGCTTGCCAAACGCATGCGTTGAGATTGCTGCCTGTCTTTGCTACAGGGGCGCCAGCATTCCTTTTATGAACGAAAGCAGGAAGCCATGATCCCGCGCTACTCCCGGCCAGAGATGGTCGCCATCTGGTCGCCCGAAACCAAATTCCGCATCTGGTTCGAGATCGAGGCTCACGCCTGCGATGCGCTCGCCGAACTGGGCGTTATTCCGAAATCCGCTGCCAAGACGATTTGGGAACGAGGCGGCGCCGCCACGTTCGACGTTGCGCGTATCGATGAAATCGAAGCCGTCACCAAGCACGATGTCATCGCCTTCCTGACGCACCTTTCGGAAATCGTCGGACCGGATGCCCGCTTCGTCCATCAGGGTATGACCTCTTCGGACGTTCTCGACACCACGCTGAACATCCAGTTGGTCCGCGCAGCCGACATTCTGCTCGCCGATATGGATCGCCTGCTCGCGGCACTGAAGGCGCGCGCCTTCGTACACAAGGACACCGTTCGCATCGGCCGAAGCCACGGCATTCACGCCGAGCCGACGACGATGGGTCTGACGCTGGCGCGCTTTTACGCCGAGATGAGCCGCAATCGCGCGCGCCTCGTGGCTGCGCGTACCGAAATCGCCACCGGTGCGGTTTCAGGCGCCGTCGGCACCTTTGCCAATATCGACCCGCGCGTCGAGGAACACGTTTGCGCCAAGCTCGGCCTGATCCCCGAGCCCGTTTCGACACAGGTCATTCCACGCGACCGCCACGCGATGTTCTTTGCCACCCTTGGTGTCATCGCGTCTTCCATCGAGAACGTCGCGATCGAAATCCGCCACATGCAGCGCACGGAAGTGCTGGAAGCCGAGGAATATTTCTCCCCCGGCCAGAAGGGTTCTTCTGCCATGCCGCACAAGCGCAATCCGGTTCTGACCGAGAACCTCACCGGTCTTGCCCGCCTGGTGCGCATGTCGGTCGTTCCGGCTATGGAGAATGTCGCCCTCTGGCACGAGCGCGACATCAGCCATTCCAGCGTCGAGCGCGCCATCGGGCCCGACACGACGATCACTCTCGACTTCGCCCTCAACCGTCTGGCTGGCGTTATCGAGAAGCTCGTGGTCTATCCCGACAACATGATGAAGAATCTCGATAAGTTCCGTGGCCTCGTGCATTCGCAGCGCGTGCTTCTGGCGCTGACGCAGGCTGGCGCTTCGCGTGAGGATGCTTATAGGCTCGTTCAGCGCAATGCGATGAAGGTTTGGGAACAGGGTAAGGACTTCCTGGAGGAACTGCTGGCGGACCAAGAGGTCCGGGCGGCGCTATCCGAAGAAGAAATCCGCGAGAAGTTCGACCTCGGCTACCACACGAAACACGTCGATACGATCTTCCGGCGCGTCTTCGGCGCTGCCTAAGTTGGATTACCGGGACGGCGCCTTCGCGGGCGCCGTCTTCCGTTTGGGCTTGCGGGACTTTGCCGATGCCCTTTTTTCGGTCGCTTCGTTTCCGGCATTTGTAGTTTCCGGCGTTCCTTTCGTCCGCTCCTCGCTCACTCCTTTGGCGGCCTTGGCGACAAGGCGATCCAAGTGTTCAAGATCCTCGTCATCGAGGTGCTCGATCCCGATGAACCTGTTTTCAGCGTGGCTCGTCAGAATAATTTCATTGAGCTTTGCCTGAACGGCGCGAGCATCCCTCGTCTGCGCGTTCTGCAGCACGAATACCATTAGGAACGTAATGATCGTCGTTCCTGTATTGATGACCAACTGCCAAGTCTCGGAGAAGTCGAAGAGCGGGCCTGTCCCCGCCCAGACAGCAACGAGCAAGACAGCAAGCACGAACGACACCGGCCTCCCCGTCCATTCAGACGTCTTGCTGGCAAAGCGGGTAAACAGATGTTGCTGCGTAGCCATACATACCTCCCTCGGTCTTCGCCTCAGCGAAACTCCAAGGGAGGTGTTGCAGTTCCCGGTCCTGTGACGATCAGACGACAGGTGGGGCGACGAGCTTCCTGTAGAGGTGCCAGCTGGCGTGGCCAAGCACCGGCATCACCAGAGCGAGCCCGACAAAAAGCGGGATCGTGCCGACGATGAGGGAAACGGCGATGATCAGGCCCCAGCAGAAGACGGGGATTGGGTTGGCAACGGTTGCCCTCACCGAAGTTTCCATCGCACAGACGAGACCGACGTCCCGATCCAGCAGCAACGGGAAGGTCACGACGGTCGTCGCCAGAACGATAATGGCAAAGCCGAGACCGAGCACGTGTCCCCATATGATCAACTGCATACCCTCAGTCGTGCCGAAGATCTCCGAAAGGAACAGCGAAATCGAGCGCGGGAATACGTCGCCGAAAACGTTGGAATAGAGCGTCTGTGCTGCGACGAGCCAGACCACGAAGAAGCCGAACAGCAGCAATCCGCCGGCAATGATCGATGGGAAGGCCGGCGATCTCGTTACATCGACAGCATGTTTCCACGACGTGTCCATGCCGGCTTCACGCCTGCGGCTGATCTCATAGAGCCCAATCGCGGCAATGGGGCCGATCAGGGCAAAGCCTGAGATCAGGGGGAAAATCATCGGCAGGAGGTTGGCACTTGATGTTGCGAGCGCAAGAAAGATGCCGGCGATAGGATACATCAGGCATAGAAATACATAGTGGGATGGCTTTTCTCGAAAATCGTCGAGCCCGCGCCGTAGCGCCTCGAAGACATCTGCAACGCTGATCTTGTTGACGACCGGGCGTGTGTAGACATCGCTCGCACCCGACATGACATGGAATGCCGTCATGGCTTTCTCCTCCTCAGCCAAGATAGCCGGCAACGAAGGGATCGGCGACAAAGCCGATACAAGACGCAACCGGCACTGGCGAAAACATAACAAATTTCGCCGGCCTTGTCCCACCTCCCTTGACATCGCCGCCAAGCTTTCTCACATCCGCGCCATCATGAAAGCTTCAGACGCCGAAATCCTTATCATTCCCGGTTATACGAATTCCGGTCCCGACCATTGGCAAAGCCGCTGGGAAGCCAAGCTCAGCACCGCTCGTCGCGTCGAGCAGGCCGAATGGTCGAAGCCGGTCCGCGACGATTGGGTGAAGCGTATTGCCGAAGAGGTGAACGCCGCAACGCGACCGGTCGTACTGGTTGCGCATTCGCTTGGCATTCCGTCGGCCATTCACGCCATCCCCCATTTCCGCAACAAGGTGGTCGGGGCGTTCTTCGTCGCACCGCCCGATGTCGCCAATCCCGAAATACGGCCGAAGCACCTGATGACATTCGGCCCGTACCCTCGCGATCCACTTCCTTTCCCGACGATCACGATCGCCAGCCGCAATGATCCTTTCGGCAGCTATGAGCACGCCGACGACATCGCTGCCAGCTGGGGATCGCTCCTCATCGACGCCGGTGAGGCCGGGCACATCAATAGCGCGTCCGGCCACGGACCATGGCCGGAAGGAACAATGGTTTTTGCGCAGTTCCTGAGCCGCTTGAAGCCGTCCTAGAGACGCGTTCGATCCTCGTCGGCGGCACTTCTCTTCGTTAAATGCACAGTCCAAGGCTGCGGCGACCTGGCTATATCAAGGCTTTTGCGCGCGGGTGGCATCGCTGCTGACCTGGATGCCGGGTCGACCGTCCGTCGCGAATGGGCTGAAACCGGAGAAATAGGGCGCAGCCAGCAGACCGTCCCTCCCACAGACCCGCTGACAGTTTGCTACCAATCCAACACGTTAGTCGCCCTCGCCGCGAATGAAGAGAACGCCCGCCAAACCCACAAGAACAATGCATTGCAATATAAACATTGGCCATTCTGGAGACATGTTGGTCACTCCCCGATCAGTCCGACATCGGCTGCCGCCAGCCACGTGTATGCGTGTTGCAGAGAAGTTACACGCATATGGAGCGATACACAAATCGTTGGGGCTACGTATTTGTTTTTACAAATCTATTATTTTGACGGCATTAAGGGCTGTTTAATTCAATGAATGCAAAATATATACACGCTAAAAGAGCGAGTATGCAGATTGAAGCACGCGACTCCCGATAAACGGGTCAAATCGAAGACCAAGGTCGAAGCCGCGGCGTTTGATGGCGACACGGCGCCGCTGAACAGTGCTGAACTCTTGGAGCGCGAGAGTCGCTGGAACTACGCCCTTGTCGGATCGGGCCTCGGCGTCTGGGACCACAATCTTCGCCTTGGCAAACGCTATTATTCCAATACCTGGAAGATCATGCGCGGCATCGCGCCCGACGAGGATGCCGACGGCGACTACGACACGTGGATCGAACTCATCCACCCCGACGACCGGGACTTTGTCGTAAAGGCCGTCGATCGGCAGAATGCAGGCGATCCGGACTATCAGATTTTCGAGTATCGCGAGCGCCACGCGGATGGCCACTGGATCTGGATCGAATGCCGTGGTGCTTGCGTGGAATGGGATGAAACCGGTACCCCTGCCCGCCTCGTCGGCACTGATACCGACATCACCGCGCGCAAGGGGGCGGAGGAGCGCCTTGCGCACGTGTCGCGGCGCCTCGATCTCGCCCTTGACATCTCTAATATCGGGGTCTTCGAGGCTGACATCGAGAATGGCACCGTCGATTGGGACGACCGCCTTGTGGCAATCTACGGCATTACCGACACGTCGCCGGCCAGCACGGGAAACGCCTGGGAGGCTTCGCTGCATCCCGAAGACCGAGACCGCGTCCTGGCGACGATCAATGAGAGTATCGCAAACAACACCGATTTTCAGCACGAATTCCGCGTAATCAGGCAGGACGGCCTCGAGCGCGTCATCCGGGCAAAAGCAGCTTTCTTTGTTGACAGCGACGGGCGCCGCAAACTGATTGGCGCAAATTGGGATGTCACAGCCGAAGTTCGGCTAAACAACGAGCTGCAGCGCGCCAAGGATCTCGCGGAAGCCCGAAACAAGGAGCTCGAAGACGCCAAGGAGAACATCGAGCACCTGGCGCTGCACGATTATCTTACCGGCTTGCCCAATCGCCGTTATCTGGACCGTATGCTGGACGAACGTTCCGCCGAATGTCGCCGGACCGGCCTGACGCTCGCAATCCTCCACATTGATCTCGATCGCTTCAAGCAGATAAACGACACGCTTGGCCACCGCGCCGGCGATGCGATGCTGAAGCATGCAGCACAGGCCTTGAAGCGGAATGTCCGTTCCTCGGATTTCGTCGCTCGTATTGGGGGCGACGAATTCGTGGTGCTGTGCACCTTCGACGTCACGCCGAAGAAGATCTCCAATCTGGCGGAGCGTATCATCCGCGAGCTCTGCAAGCCTATTCGCTATGAAGGCCACGATTGCCGTTTCGGCGCAAGCATCGGCATCGCCACGGAAAGCGGTCCGGCGCTGGATGCCAAGCAACTTCTGCT